>Ga0187894_10007575_pt1 | contig 10193 bp, 4 predicted proteins | sample GBC1701081metaG_FD_136650 | JGI IMG/M metagenome (GOLD analysis project Ga0187894, IMG submission 136650) | White microbial mat communities from a lava cave in the Kipuka Kanohina Cave System on the Island of Hawaii, USA - GBC170108-1 metaG ... | reverse complement strand
GTCGGTGCGGAAGAGGAAACCGACATCGGAACGATAATCAGCTGTCCTGCCGCCGCCGCTAAGGTTATAACCAAAGTGTCGCCCCGATTTATTGTAATTCCACGAATAGCCGACGCCATTGCCGGTGCGATAGATAGATTGGTCGGCTTCGATGTCACGGAAAAAGCGGCGCGAATTGGCGCCGAGAATCTGAAAGCTAAACGTCGTCTGTGTATCAATGCGAAAGCGCCCGTCAAAGCCTGCCACATGGTTATGCTTTTCTATGAAATTGTAGGTGGTAGCGAGAAAGCCAAAGTTCGATTCCTTGCCAACATCGCGTTTGACGCGCAAAACGCCGACATAGGCATTCTTATCGAGAAATCGCTCAATGGCGGGGCGAAGCTCCGGGTTGTTGCGTTCTTCGTCGCTGTAGTTACCCGGCGCATTGTCGGACGCCAGCAGCACACCAAAAACGGTGCGCCCCTGTTTGCCGGTCAATTTAACCGCATAATCGGGGTCAACGATGGTGCGCGTATTGACTGCTTGTATATTGGTGCGAAAGATGTCCACGCCTTCGAGAAAGAACGGGCGTTTTTCAGGAAAGAAGATGGGGAAGCGTTGATTGGCGGTGATGACCAGATAATCGGCTTCAACCTGCGCGAAATCGGGATTGACCGCCAAATCAAGCGTCAGGGTCGGCGTAATGCCCATTTTTACGGTAACGCCCGCATCGGATTTCAGCGGCGCGTTGACGATGCGCCCCGGATCACTAATTGAGGAACTGAACGGTATGGTGGCTACGCGCTTGCCCGATTCGGAAAGCGTCAGACTCGGTATGACCTCGATTTGACGTTCGGTGTCTATGCCTTCCAGCCCGGTTATTTTGCCCGCCTGATTGAGTAGTCCGACTTTATCGCGGGAAATCGGCATCCACGAATCTATCTCATCATTGAAGCGGTCTATGTTGCGCCAGACATGAATGCCCCATAGTTTGCCTTCGCCCGCTTCATAACGCAGAGACTTGAAGGGAATCGCCACTTCGCAAACCCAGCCATCTTCGACGATGGAGCCTTTCGATTCCATAACAATATCTACATTGAAATCGGTACCGGAACCTTCCGTCATAATACCGTCGCCCTGAATGCCGAATGGGTTAAAGCCTAAAACGTAAGCGCGGCGTTGATCGTTGAAGGTATCGAGAAAGACGCGGAAATTGTCATCACCAAAGACTTCATCGCGTTTGCAGAGCGTGGCGCGAACTTTATCCGGTTCGTCATAAGCGTGAATGGCGATATAGAGATGTTTGCTGTCGTAGCCAATCAGGACAACGGAATCACGTGAGGGCGCGATATTGTCACCCGGGTTGGTCTGAAAGAAATCCTTAAAGGTTGCCGCCTGTTTCCAGATTTCTTCATCGAGTTTGCCATCAATAACCGGCGGCGTTTGAAAATGCGGGATGCGAACCGGATTCTTTTTTTCAGGAGGTAAATCAAAAGGCGCTTTGGCGGTGACGGGCTTACCTTCATTGGCAGATGTCTTCGCGTTTGATGCAGGAGGAGTGACGGAATTGCCCTGTTGGGCAAAAGCCGCAGCCGGAAGCAAAAGTAGAAATAATGGCAGTATGAATCGTTTCATTTTCTCTCTAATATCTATAAAGCCGTTGAACTCTCTGAGACACAATGGGGCTGTCTTGTTCTCTCTTTAGACGTATGAAAGCTGGGTTTGTTCCATCAAAGGGGAAAAAATTATCAATTTCATCTTCGGACAACTATACTGATTTCGCTACCCTTTCGTTACATTTTCCCGGTTTATTTTTCTGCTTCACTTCGTACTACCTGACGGATAAGAAAAGCGTTGAAAAAGCGCAAAGACAGACGAACGGGAAGGGGCAAGGCGTGTGTCTTTTGTATCTACTGTGCGACTCTTTTCATAAGGCTCTATCTGCTTCGCTTGGTCGCGTAGCGACGAGTTGAATTTAGCCGTGTCATTTATGGCACGGGAGCAGATCAGCAAGCATTTCGCGTCGCGTCAGCGACGATTGAACATTCATCGTGTCCGATTCAGTCGTCGCTACGCGACGCGATGGCTTTATGGCTTCGATTCCGGGCGTTAAAACAACCCGGCTAAATTCAAAGTGTCGCTACGCGACCAAGAAACCGTCGCACATTCGGTTCTTCAGGTATGAATTGATTTCTGCCAATGCTTACCCGGCGCGACCGGCGCGAGTGATTCGCACTTTGCCGTTGACTCCCGAAACATTGATGGGAGCGCCGCCGGAGCCGATTTTAGCGCGGAAGCTGTGGCGTTCCATCTTGCCTTGTATGGTCAACGGAAAATCGGCGGCATCCACGCTGCCATTAATGCCGCTGACATCGAGATCGGCATTCAAGGAATCGGTAAAGGCGAGTTCGACGCCGCCATTGATGCCGCTGATTTGAATGCCGCGTTCGTTCATGCGGGTCAGCGTTACTTTGACTCTGCCGTTGATGCCGCTCAGGGTTGAATAGCCTGCCGCCTGCGCGACTTCGACTCTGCCATTGATGCCGCTGATATTGATCGGTCCGTCAATCTCGCCAACCGTTACTCTGCCATTGACGCCACTGGTTGCGAGTTGAATCTGGCGCGGCAGTCTCAAGATTACTTCATGGCGGACATTGCGATTGCGACCTTCATAGCCGCGCTCCTTCTTATTCTCGCCGCGAATTACCAGTTTATTTGCCGACGGTTCGATGATGATTTTGTGATACTGCAAATCCTCTTTAGTTCTTGCTGAACGGATGATATGAACTTCGGCAGTATTGCCATTTGCGGTTTCAATATCCACTGTGCCGTTGATGCCGCTGACATCCACCTGCGCTCCCGAAGCGAGTTGATAGGTCTGCTTAATCTCTTCTTTTTCCGTCAGGTTGTCCCAGCCGGAATCATCGCGCTCGCGTTCTTTCTGTCCTGCTGCGTAGAATGATTGCGAGGCAACGGCGGCAACCAGCAAAGCCGCGAGTAAGCCAATAAAGATTCGTGTTTTCATCGTTTCTTCTCCTTATATCTGAATAGCCAAGGCGTAAGCCTGAATGGTGAAAAATGGATGCAGATGCAAGTCTGCCGATTATTGAATAATGTTCTCCGCTCAGGCGGGGAAAGGTGACACCCAGCCTGTATGGTCAGCGTCCGCGCCTGAGCGGAATCTGTTTACTTGCAACTCTTCATTGCGCTGCCTTTTTTCAGGCGTACCGCGCCACTGAAAGAGTCAAGCGTAATTTTTGCCTGTCCGTCGCCGTAACGTCCGATGATGCGCTGACTCATGCCGCCGCTCTGCGTGTTCGATTCAACTTTGAGCGGAAAGTCAGTCTCAATTTCACCGCTGAAGGTGGTCAGGGTTGTTATAAATCCCGGCGCGTTGTCTTGTATGTACATTTCGACTTCGCCGGACATGGATTTCAGCCGGTAGGTTCCGCCGCTGCGAAGCTCGCCTTTGAACATGATGTCGCCACTGACGCTCTCGCTTTGAATGTTGTTTGCCGCGCCAAGAATCTGTATCGAACCACTGACGCAACTGGCGATAACCTGTCCTTTGGCGCATTCAATGATTAAATCGCCGGTGACGATGCTGGCTTTTATATCGCTGCTGACATTGATAATTCTGGCATCGCCGGTAATGACTGAGAGCGTCAAGGCGACTGAACGCGGCAACTTGACTTCGATATTGGCGTCGCTGCCCCGATGCGGACTGTGAGCCGGTGAATGGCTGATGTTATAGCTCGAACCACTGGCGCTAAATTTAAGCGGAATGCGCTCATTGCCATCGGTGGCAATGGCTTCGAGAGTGTCAGTGTCTGTCCCTGTAACCCGTACATCACCAAGAAAGTTGCTGACATTGACGCGAACCGCGCCGGTAACTTTAACTTTGACTTCCTGCACCAACTCGCCGGGAGTATCATCGTCAAATGATGTTTTATCGCCTTTGCGGGCATATTTTTCCTTTAGCTTTTCTTTCTGTTCGACTGCACGTTCCTTTCGTCGTTCCTCTGCTTCACGCTGTCGTTGTTCCCGCTCTGCCTGTCTTTCGGCTTCGCGTTGCGCTCTTTCGGCGGTACGCTCTTGCTCGGTCTGTGCGATGGCAAGCGAGGTGAGGGTAAGTAACAATGTAATAATGATAATAATTGGTTTCTTAAACATATTCGCTTATTCCTTGCGGACTATGAGCCTTGGTTGATGTCTTTAAGGACTTCAACCTTTTTGGCATAAGCCGCGAGCATATATTGTAGTGCAATTGGGTCGCCTGGGTTCTTCTTCACCGCTGCTTTGGTTGCCGCAATGGTGCGGTCAATGTTGTCAAGGGCGGCATCAAATCGGGCAATAGTTTCGGCATTCAATTGTGAACGGCGCTTGTCATAATCACGTTTTAAGATGGTAATCGCGGCAACATATTTCCGTTCCGCATCGCGCAAAAGCTGTTCGGCATCGGAAATGGAATCGGGTTGTTTGGTTGCTTTAGCTTCGAGAGAACGCGGTTTTTCAGCCGAAGATTTCACAGGTTTGACCTCAATGTTATTCTTTTCTTCTTTGCTCGCAGTAACTTCTTCCTTTGAGGTAGAAGGAGCAACTGCCACCTGATTGCCATTATCTGGAACGGATGGCGGAACGGCTGTTGATTCGCTTGATTTCGGCGCAGTTGTTTCTGTTGCGGGCGTTTTGGCAATTTGCTCTGTCTGCGAACGCGATTGCAGATAACTCATTACAACAACCGTTGCGCCGACGGCAACGACCACTAAGGCGGCGGCAAGCGCCGGGCTGAAACGCGGGACGCTCACCAGAGAAGTGAAGAAGCCGCGCAGGCCCGCTAGCCAGCTACTCTGCCGGACGCTATCTGCCGGAACCGTTGTGGCTGGCGCTTCCTGATTGATGCGAGCCTGAACCCCTGCCCAGAGCGCCGGGTTCACGTCAATCTCCCGCGTGTAGCTGGCATATAGAGTTTGCTCCTGCTCCAATGCCTCAAAAGCAGCATTGCATTCGGCGCATCCGGCGATGTGAGCGGCAATCTGCTCTGCCGTCTTCGCATTCAGTTCGCCGTCGAAATACTCTTCAATAATCGGTAAGCAATCTTCACACTTCATAACCCACCCCCAGATACGGCTGAATGCGGCGGCGCATCTCAGCCCGTGCGCGGTGCAAATCGGTCTTCAATTTCGGAATCGAAAAGCCGGTAATCTCGGCAATCTCTTCATAACTGCGCTGTTGAAAGACTTTCAGCGTAAACACTTCGCGTTTGTCGGCGTCCAGACAAGCCAGCGCCGTTTGAATGACGCCATTTAACTCTTTGTTGATTAACTGGTCATCCGGCAGAAGCTCTTTATCGCTCAACTGAGTTACGCCGTCGTCTTCCATCTCAACCCGATTATGGTCTTTGAACTTCGACCGTAACGACTCTCTGGCGACATTTTTGGCAATGCCAAAAAGCCACGTCGAGAGTTTGGTATCGTCCTTCAATCCTTGTATGCCCCGATAAGCGCGTACAAAGGTTTCCTGCGCCAGTTCTTCGGCAAGCTCGCGCTGCCCAACCATATCATAGATAAAACTCATGACAGGTCGGGCATAGCGGTCAAAGATGAGCCGAAAAGCCTCATCATCACCGCTTCTGACCCGCGCTATCAATTCGGCAGAACGATTCATTCCGGTCATGTCAGCGCGTCTGCTTTCCTGGCTCACCAGCATCAAGGCATCCATAATTCATCCAGAGTTCGCCTTGTAAGTGACAGACGCAGCAAAAAGGTTGCAGATTATTTTGAAATATCATGCCGTCACTGATTTGATACGATTTTGATTTTCTTCTATATCGTTGTAGATAAACAACATTTTGAGCCTGACAAATTCTTACCTACAAGTTATGGTGTACACCAGCCGATTTTTTAGGCTATAATCCGCCGCGAAAATGGCTCAGAAATTTTGCGATAATCCCCGAAATTTCTGAGCAAATCGGGTCTGCGACCTGTAACTATTTCATAAACCTGTAGATAACTGCCATGGATGAAAAAGACTTTGTACACCTGCACTTGCACACCGATTTCAGCCTTCTTGATGGAGCTATTCGCATCAAACCGCTAGCAGACCGCGCCAAAGCTCTCAACGCCCGCGCCGTCGCTGTCACCGACCACGGCAATATGTACGGCGCTGTCTCCTTCTATAACACCATGAAATATACCGGCATCAAGCCCATCATCGGCATTGAAGCATACATTGCCAAAGGCAAAATGTCAGACCGCGCCGATAATGTCACCGGCGAACGCGGCACCAATCATATCATTCTACTGGCGAAGAATCTCAAAGGCTATCAAAACCTGATGAAACTCACCTCCTATTCTTATACGGATGGGTTTTATTATAAACCACGCATTGATCGTGAGATTCTTGCCGAAAACAGCGAGGGGTTAGTCTGTTTGTCTGCCTGTCTGTCCGGTGTGCCGTCGGCGTTGCTGCTGACCGATAAATTCGACGAAGCGGCGCGGAAAGCCAAAGAGTTTGAAGACATCTTCGGCAAAGGCAATTACTACCTTGAGATTCAGAATCACGAAATGGAGGAAGAGGTCGGCACGATCATTCCCGGCATGATGGCGTTATCGAAAAAGACCGGCATTCCTCTGGTAGCGACTAACGATTGCCATTATTTACTAAGGGAAGACTGGCGGGCGCATGATATTCACGTCTGCATCGGCGCGGGCAAAGTGCACACGGAAACGCGCCGGGTGAAATACAAAGAGCAACAGTTCTATGTTCGCAGCGCCGCCGAGATGTGGGAGATTTTCAAAGACCTGCCGGAAGCCTTATTAAATACCGTTGCTATCTCTGAAATGTGCGACTTGGAATTGCCATTTGGAGAGAATCATCTGCCGGAATACCGCGTACCGGATGGCTACACCACTGACAGTTATTTCGCCAAAATCGCCCGCGACGGTTTGGAAGAACGCTGGGCAGCGATAAAAAACAAGCCTGACCGTAAGTACGATTACAGTGATTATCAGGCTAGGTTGGAACGCGAGATTTCAACTATCGTACAGATGAAGTTTCCGGGCTACTTCCTGATTGTTTGGGATTTCATTCGTTATGCCAAACAGAATCAAATCCCCGTGGGGCCGGGGCGTGGCTGCCTTGCCGCTGATGTGCGAATTGTCATGCAGGATGGAATGACGAAACCAATTTCCCAAGTCCGGGTTGGCGATACTGTGCGTTCACATACCGGACGCGCCCTTGAAGTGACGCATCTGCACCGCTACCCGATTGATGAAACGCTTGTTCGCTTGAAGTGCTATTATGGTGAATCAAGTGGCGTCACGCTGACCAAAGACCACAAAGTTTTAGCTGAACGCGGCAACCGCCCGGAAGAGTGGCTGCGAGCGAAAGCCGCATCAACCAAAGAAGCAAAGAAACAATGGCAAGAGCCAACCGGAAATTTATTGTGGATTGAAGCCGGAAAGCTAAAACCGGGCGATTGGGTTTATGTTCCGATTCCAAAAGTTGCAGAGGCAGCGATTGACCGGATAGATCTTGCTGAATATGCTGAAGCAGCCTGGGCATATGTAGGAGACAATCACATCGAAGAATCACGTCCGGTTAATCAACCCTTCACGTATTCGTTACGTGATGTGCATCGCCAAACCGGAGTGAGCCGAAGCAGTATTAAATTTATTGCTCAAAACCTCAAACCGCGCAAAACCAGCCCCCCGCATATTCGCGCTTTGTCAGTAGTACAGAACTATATCGAACCACACTTTGGCAATTTGGATGTATGGCGCACTTGGGTCGGTGAGCAGTCACATAAAACAACCTATCTGGCTCGCTTCCTGTCCTTAGACAGCCGTTTTTATCGCTTACTGGGGCGCTGGATTGCTGACGGTTGGCTGCGCCTTGATGATGATAAGGTTTTAGGATTGTGCTTTCACTCGGACGATGAAGCTGGCATTAAGGAAGCGACAGAGTTCTTTGAGTCGCTTGGACTTGAACCGCATACTCGTCAGGCTGCGGGACGTAAATTAACTCAGATGGTCGTGCGAAGCCGAACTCTGGTGGCTTATTGGAAGACTATCTTCAACGGCTATTATTCAACTCCTGAAACGAAGCATATTCCTGATTTCGTGTTGCGTCTGCCGGTTGATAATGTACTGAATGTGATTGCCGGTTATTGGGCTGGCGATGGTTGTGTCGGTAATTCACAGCAGAGTAAATTCACCGCAACAACCGTATCGCGCAAACTTGCTGACCAAATACGCTTTCTGGCGTGGCGGTGCGGCATTCCCGCATCATTACGAAAAGATGAGCGACACGACGAAAGATTTTCAGTTCAGCCAAGTTATGTAATTACGATTGCCAAAGATGAGCGTTTAGCTCAACGACTCGGCGCACCCGCCAAAGCCGCGCAGTATGTCTGGCGTTCGCTGCCTGATGGTTTACTATTGCAGATTCGTGAAGTCGCAGAAGTGCAGGGCGTAAAAGAGGTTTTTGATTTAACGGTTGCCGAAGACCATACCTATCAAACATCCTCTTTTGCTGTGCATAACTCGGCGGCAGGTTCGTTAGTAGCTTACACCATGCAAATCACTGATGTTGATCCGCTGCAATATGACTTGCTTTTTGAGCGGTTCCTCAATCCTGAGCGCGTTTCGATGCCTGATATAGATATTGATTTCTGCGTACATGGCAGGCAGAAGGTGATTGATTACGTCGCCGATTATTACGGTCGTGACCACGTTTCACAGATTGCAACTTTCGGAACGATGGCGTCACGCGCTGTTATTAAAGATGTGGGGCGGGCGCTGGATATGCCGTATGCCGAAGTCGAAAAGATTGCCAAGTTGATTCCCGGTCCGGTGCGCGGGCGTAATACGCCGATTGAAAAAGCCATTGAACAAGTACCGGAATTGAAGCAGGCAGTCAACACCGATCCGCGAGTTAAAGAGGTCATTGATATTGCTTTGCGACTGGAAGGCTGTTCGCGCCACACTTCGGTACACGCGGCAGGCGTAGTGATTTCGCCGCGTCCGCTTTATGAACTGGTTCCCATCTCGAAAACCTCACGCGATGAAATCACCACGCAATACCCGATGGCTGATCTGGAAAAGACCGGGATGTTGAAGATGGACTTTCTGGCGCTGACGACGCTGACGATCATTGAAGACTGCTTGAAATCCATCGAACGCGAAACCGGTACAAGGCTCGATTTGTCGCAAATTTCGATTGACGACCAGCCATCACTACAGATTTTTGCCGATGGCAAATGCGATGCGATCTTTCAGTTTGAATCAGAAGGCATGAAAGATTTATGTCGCCGGCTGAAACCGGAAGGACTCGAAGACCTTTCGGCGCTTAATGCTTTGTATCGTCCGGGTCCAATTGATAGCGGCATGGTTGATGACTTCATTGACCGGCGACATGGGAAAAAGAAGATTCGCTATGACTTTCCTGAGTTAAAAGATATTCTTGGTACTACAATGGGGGTGACTGTGTACCAAGAACAAATCATGGCAATCTTTCAACGCTTGGCAGGCTATTCGCTTGGTGAAGCTGACCTTGTGCGCCGCGCTATGGGTAAGAAAAAGCGCGAAGAACTGGATAAACACAAAGAACGCTTCACGAATCAGGCGATGGAGCGCGGACATGAGAGAGAGAAGATTGATAAACTCTGGCAGAGCATGGAAGGCTTCGCCGATTATGCTTTTAACCGCGCCCATTCGTTTGCCTATGGTTATCTGGCGTACCAGACCGCTTATCTGAAAGCGCATTACCCGACGCATTTTTGGGCGGCGGTTTTATCCAACGAATTGAATAACACGGCGAAGGTTGTCAAATATATCGCTGAAGCCCGCTTGCAGGGCATCGAAGTCTTGCCGCCCGACATCAATGCCAGTCTCGATGCCTTTACTGCCAGTGGCAACACCATTCGTTTTGGACTTGCCGCAATTAAAGGCATCGGACAGGCGGCGGTATCGGCGATGGTTGAAGCCCGCAATGCCGATGGCTCGTTCAATTCTATCTTCGATTTTGCCGAGCGCGTGGATTCCAAAGCCGTCAATAAACGGGTGATGGAAAGTCTGGTGAAATCGGGTGCGTTTGATTCAACCGGCAATCATCATCGCGCTCAACTTTTCGCCGCGATAGATTCTGCGATTGACAGCGGACAACGCACTCAGAAATCAAAAGCCAGTGGGCAGGTGAGTCTCTTCGGTATG
>Ga0187894_10007574_pt1 | contig 10194 bp, 7 predicted proteins | sample GBC1701081metaG_FD_136650 | JGI IMG/M metagenome (GOLD analysis project Ga0187894, IMG submission 136650) | White microbial mat communities from a lava cave in the Kipuka Kanohina Cave System on the Island of Hawaii, USA - GBC170108-1 metaG ... | reverse complement strand
GCGGCGCCCGCGACGCGCGGCGCGTGCCCGTCGACGGGCCGGCCCTCCGCGGCGAGGATCTTCCGCAGCACGGGCGACTCCGCGGCGATCACGCCCGGGAAGCTCATCACCTCGGCGAGGCCGAGGACGCGCTCGTAGGAAAGGGCCTCCGCGATCTCGTCCGGGCCGAGCGCGGCGCCCGACGTCTCCATCGACGTCGCCGGCACGCAGCTCGGCGCCATGTGGAAGACGTCGAGCGGCAGCCCTCGGCTCGCCGCGATCATGAAGCGGATCCCGGCGAGCCCGTGCACGTTCGCGATCTCGTGCGGGTCGGTGACGACGCACGTCGTCCCGCGCGGCACCGCGACGCGCGCGAGCTCGCGGGGCAGGAGGTGCGACGACTCGACGTGCAAGTGCGCGTCGACGAGACCGGGGATCACGACGTGGGGTCGCCCGCCGAGGCCGACGACCTCGCGGCCGCTCCGGTATTCCGTGCCGACGCCCGCGACGCGGCCGCCCGCGATCGCGACGTTGACGCCGCGATCGATCGCGCCCGTGAAGACGTTCGCGACGTTCGCGCCGACGAGGAGGAGGTCGGCCGGGCGATCGCCGCGCGCGACCTCGACCCTCTCGCGCAGCTCGGCCTCGGCGTCGCGCCCTCGCTCCATCGTCATTCCGTGGTCCGCTTCCGGGCTCGCGACGCTCATGCACCGCGTATCGGCGGCTTCGCTCCGCGGGCCTGAGACGCTTCCCTCTTCACCACGATGCCGGTCACGTCGTCCGAGGGCTCCGCGCCTCCGGAGAACCGCTCGCGCTCGGCGACGATCGCCGCGAGGATCTCCGCGGCGCTCTTCTCCGCCTCGCGCGCGGCGATTCGTCCGACGCGCTCCGCGCCGAGGAACTCGCCCGACGCGTCGGCGGACTCGAAGAACCCGTCGGTCAGGAGGAGGAGCACGTCGCCCGGCGCGATCGGGATCGGCTCGCGCGGCTTTCGCGGCAGGTCCTCGAGGATCCCGAGAGGGAGCGTCGTCGCGTTGAGCGCGCGGCAGGTCCCGCTCGCCGCCTCGTAGTGGAGGATCGGGCCCTGGCCCGGCGAGCGGTATTCGACGCGGTGGCTCGCGGGGTCGAGCCGGCCGAGGAACGCGGTCACGAAGCGCTCCGAGCCGAGGTCGCGCTCGAGCTGGCGGTTCACGCGGTCGAGGAGCGTGTCGAGGTCGCCGGTGAACGAGAGCCCGAGGCGGATCATCGCGCGCGCCTGCGTCACCGCGAGGGCGGGGCCCATGCCGTGGCCCGTCGCGTCCGCGAGGAAGAGGACGACGCTCGGGTCGCCGGCGGGGCCGGGCACGACGTCGTAGATGTCGCCGCCGGTCTCGCCCGCCGGCTGGAAGTGCGTCGCGATCGCGTAGCCGCAGCAGACCGGCACCTCCTTCGGGAGGACGCCCATCTGGATCTCGCGAGCGAGCGCCATCTCGCGCTCGAGCCGGAGGCGGACGATCCGCTCCTCGGCGAGCCGCGCGCGCTGGATCGCGACCGCGGCCTGGCTCGCGAGCGCGACCGCGATGGTCTCGTCCTCTTCGTCGAAGCGCCCGGCGCGCGCGTTCAGGAACTGGACGACGCCCACCAGCTCGCCGTCGAGGCCGACGAGCGGGACGGAGATGAGGCACTTCGTCACGTAGCCGGTGCGCCGGTCGGCGTCGGGGTTGAAGCGCGGGTCGGCGTACGCGTCGGGGACGTTGACGACGCTGCGCGTGCGCGCGGTCTCGCCGGCGATGCCCTTGTCGACGCTGAAGCGCAGCGTCCGGATGCCGGTGCCCAGCTCGACGAAGAGCTCGCGCGCGTCGGGATCGTAGAGGAAGACGGTGCCGCGGTCGGCCGTGAGCACGTCGCGGCCCGCCTCGATCACGCGCGAGAGCATCTCGTGGAGCGCGAGCGGCGCCGCCAGCTCGCGCGCGATCTCGAGCAGGCGGGCGAGGACGGCGGCGCTGCGCGGCGCGTCGTCTCTGCGATCCGGCATGCGGGCGGCCAGTATCGTCGGCGCGCCCGCGCGCGTCAAAGCGAGGCGGCGCCCCGTCTCGTGCTATCGTGCGCGCGCATGGGAGTCGACGACGAGGATCTTTCCGTCCTGCCGGCCGGCGTCCGCGCGTTGGTCGAGGATGCCGACCGCATCCACAAGGTCCTCGAGGAGAAGTCGAAGAACATCTGGGACCTCTTCGTCCCGTCCGACTTCGTGCCCGTGTGGAAGACGCTGCAAGAAGTCCCGCGCGGGTCCGGGTTCTTCCTCGAGTGGGGGAGCGGCCTCGGGACGGTGGCGCTCATGGCCGCGGCGCTCGGGTTCACGGCGTACGGCATCGACATCAACCCCGAGCTGGTGCAGCAGTCGAAGGAGATCGCGGCGCGCCACAAGCTCAACGCGAACTTCGTGGTCGGGACGTTCTTCCCGGCCTGGTACGACGACAACCCGCAGGCCTACGACGAAGACATGCGCTCGTACGCGGCGGGCGAGGACGGCTACGAAAACCTCGGGCTCGGGATCGAGGACATGGACGTGATCTACGTCTTCCCGTGGCCGGGCGAGGAAGCGGTCCTCTACGACATCTTCCAGCGCGGCGCCCGCCCCGGCGCGCACCTGATCGTCAACCACGGCCACGACGGGCTGCGAGTCACGCGTCACCGCTGAAATTGGGTCAGACCCAATTTCCGGCAGGGCGCGACTCGATTCTCCAGTTCTCGCGAGGAAATTGGGTCTGACCCAATTTCACCCCGCCGGCGGCGCTTGCGTCTCGCGCGGCTTCGCTTCCTCGAAGAACGAGTAGATCGAGCCGAACTTCTGCTCGATGTGCTGGATGTTCTGCGTCGCGAGCGTGGTGAACGCTTTGTAGGGCGCCTTCGTCTTGCGCCCGATCGCGTCGTAGAACTGCGCGAGCGTGTAAGCGAACGGCTGCACGCCGACGAGGAACACGAGCAGCTCGTTCATGCTCTGAGCGCCCTTGCCGAAGAGGGCCTCCGCGAGCGGCCGCGAGCGCTTCGAGTAGATGACCGTCCCGCCGGCGACGAGGTGCGTCTTCGAGACGAAGAGCAGGTTCTCGCCGCCGATGATCATGTCGAACTTCTTCGCGACGGCGTCGTCCGGCCACAGGCCGACGACGGAGAGCGGGCTCGATCCGACGCGCGTCTTGAGCCGCGTCATCGTGCGCTGGTCGACGTGCGGCTCCAGCACGGAAAGAGGGTAGTGCCGCGCGTAGTCGTGCGGCACCTTCGACTGGACGTTCTCGTCGTCGATCGGGAAAACGAAGAAGCCGGTGCCGGACGGCTGGTTGACGTGCAGGAACGCCATGGTCGCCCTTCCTCGATTTCTCGGGGATTCCTCGGGGATCGCCCAGCGAAATCGCCGGGACGGCTCTCCCCGACCCGGCGCGAGGGGGCACACTAACATTCGCCGAGAACCGGTGCGGATGGCCGTTCAGCGCGGGAGGAACGCGATGCGCCGCTGGCCGTAGTCGAAGACGAGCCGCCGGTCGCCGACAAGCCCCGCGCCGATCGTGCCGTCCGAGTACGGGTCGTCGAGCGAGCCCGAATCGCCGAACGTGAAGATCGCCGGCACGGAGTCGCGCCGCGTCCCCGCGATCTCGAAGTCCTTCACCTCTCCCATCTTGGCGCGCGAGAGCCCACCGGCGCCTCCGAGCGACACGTCCTTCACGTCGCGTCCTTCGAGGAGCCGCCGCCGCTCGACCGCCGGCCCGTGGAAGACCACCGCCGTCGAGCCCGCTCCCGTGTCCAAGCGGAACAGCGCCTGCGGCCCGCCCTCGTAGCGGCCGGGAACGTGGGGATGGCGCTGGTGCACGACGAGCCGAGTCCAGGAGGCTCCCGCCGGCAGCGCGTACGCCGCCGGGTCGTGGATCGCGACGGTCGGCGCGGTCATGTCGACGAGGACGACCGCGCGGCGGAACAGCTCGAACCCGATCACGCCGGCGAGCGGGGTCCCGAGCGCGGCGCCCACCGCGGCGAGGTCCATCTCGACGAAGACGAGCGGCGGGGTCGCGAGCGGCCCGAGCGCGAAGCGCCCGCCGATCCGGAAGCGCACGGGCACGACGTCGGAGCCGGCGCCGCCGACGAACGTCCGGCCCATCGCCTCGAGCCCCGCGGCGTCGGCCGCCTCCTTCGTGATCACCGGGATGCCGGCGCCCGTGTCGAGGATGAACCAGCCGACGTCGCGCCCGGAGACGCGCGGGTGCACGAGGAGGTGCCCCGTCGGCGCGAGGCGCACCTCGACGTCGCTGGCCACGGCGCGGTCGAACGCCCCGAGCCCGCGCGTCGGATCCGGCGCGAACGCTCGCTCGGCGATCGGCGTGCCGGTCCGCGTCACGCGGTAGACGTCCTTCGTGTCGAGAGCCGCGTGCCGCTCGATCCGGTACGGGACCCGCCGCGCGCCGGCGGGCCGCCAGTCGGCGAGAGTCCACGTCTCGCCGCCGAGGATGCTCGCGAACGCGAGGCTCATCGGGAGACCCGTCGCGGCGTCGATCGCGACGCGCGCGACGCGGAGACCGCCCGGGATGCGCGCGTCGAGCGCGACCTCGCCCGGCTTCGGCTCGCCGCCCGCGAGCGAGACCTCCGCTTCGTTCGATCCCGACAGGAAAAGACGACCCGAGAGGAAGAGCGACCAGAGCCGGAGGAACTCGTCGTCCTCCAGCTCGAGCGTGGTGGCGAGCCAACCGGCGTCCGAGCTCCACGTCGCCAGCCCGTCGAAGCCCGTCGCGTTGCCGAGCGGCCCGTCCACCACGTTCAGGAACCGCCCGTCGGCGGCGAACGTGAACGTGAACGACGTCGGCGCGCCGAACACGTCGGCGTCGCCCGCGAGCTCGATCGCTCCAGCGCCGCCGTCGAGGCCGAGCGCCGCGCGAGTCCGCGCGAGGACGGTCTCCAGGTCGGGAGCGCCGGTGGACGCCGCGAGGCCGAGCGAGAGAGTCGTGAGGATCATGAGCACTGCTCCTATTTCTTCTTCCTGTTTCGCGCGTCGTGGAGCGGCGCGATCACGAACGAGAACAGGTGGACGGGGCCTTGGCCGCGCTTCTCGGCGGCCGCGAGGAGGGCCTCGATGCGCGCGCCGAGCTTCTCGATCTCCCGCCGCGCCGCGCCGTCGAGCCGAGCCCGGCGCGAGCCCACGGCCCGCAGCTCGTCCTCGCTCTCGCCCAGCCGCTCGAGCGAGCGCGCGAAGTTCCGCGAGGCGCGGCGGAGGATGGAGCCCGCCGCGGCCGAAGCGGCGCGGGCGCGCGCCTGCGCGCCGAGCGATCCGGGCAGAGTGATCTTCTCCGCGGCGAGCCGGAAGACCGACTCTCCGGGCTTCGCGTCCTCGAGCACCGCGCCCGCGGCCGCCAGGAGGCGCAGGTGGTAGTAGAGCGAGTGCGGCGTGCGAGACAGCGCCGCGGCGAGAGCGCGCGCGCTCATCGGCCCCGCCGCGTGCAGCTTCTCCAGGATCTCGACGCGGACGGGAGAGGACAGCGCCTTCGCGGCGCCGCGCTTCCGGAGAACGAGAGCGGCCTTCACGCCCCCGACGATAGCCGCGTGTTAAAAAATGTCAATCTTTTTTAACGCGATCCGCCGTCACCTCGCGATCGCGCGCTCGAGCCGCTGCAGGGCCGAGGCGAACTCGCCCTCGAGCGCGGCGCACGCCGCGGCATCGCCGCCCCAGAGCGTGCCGCGCGCGGCGAGGAGGGCGGAGTCCGGGCCCGTCTTGATCGACTTCAGCTCGATCACGCCGTCGACCTCGCGCGCCGTGAGCGCGGTCTCGAAGCCGGAGCGCGCGAGCACCGCGCCCGAGAGCTTCCGTCCGTCGCCGAGCGTGAGCGCGTACGAGCGGCCGTCGACGCGCGCGTCCTTCGCGAGCCACGAGCGGAGACCCTCCGTCGTCGCGTGGCGCGCGAACGCCTCCGCGAAATCGAATCGCGCCGGCCGCATCACGAGGAACCGCCGGCTGTCCCGTCCGAACCGCCCGTCGAGGTAGTGGCCGAGGAGCGCGAGCGCCATCGTCCAACCGGAGCGGTTGCCCTCCATGTGCTCGTCGGCCGACGCGTCATCGCCGAAGCCCGACTCGACGACGCGCAGCGTCGTGAGCCCGCCGCCGTGCTCGATCGTCACGTCGACCACGTTCGCGCGGGGCGCGCCCGGCCGCTCGCCGCGGAGCGCGAGGCGCCGCCCCGGCTCGGCGACGAGCACGTCGAGGTCGACGACCACGCCGAACCTGTCGAAGGCCCACGTCACCTTCCCGCCGGTCCTCGCGGGCTCGCCGCGCGGCGAGTCCGTGAACCACCGAGCGATGTGCGCCGGATCCGCGAACGCGGCGTAGACGCGGTCGGGCGGCGCGCTCGTCGTCATCTCGGAGCGGACGGACCGGCCGGCGTGTCGGACCTCGGCGTCGGACTTCGAATTCGAGCTCATCGGAGCTCCTCGGCGTCGGGGACGGGGTGGCACAGGACGACCAGCCGGAACGGACGGCCCACGATCGCGCCCTCGTCCCGGGACCGGGCGGGCGCGGCATGCCGCGCCACGACGCCGGCGATCGCGCGCTGGAGCGCCGCGGAGAACCGCGCGCGCGCCGCGCCGCCCGCGAGACGGATGTCGGCGTCGATCGCGAGGGTCGCGATGCGTTTCCCGCCGCGCGCGGCTCGGGCCGCCTCGCCCTGCGCGCGGGCGGCCAGCGCCACGAGGTGAGAGGCGCTCGCGCGGGCCGCCGCGTCACGCCGCGCCTCGGCGAGCGGCACGCCGAGCCCCGCGGGCGCGACGACCACGGACCGCGCGGTCGCCACGAATCGCCGCTCGATCATGTTGCGCTTCCGCTCGTCGCCCGCGCGGCGCACGAAGCGGGCGCGGGCGAGCGCGCGGAGGTGGTAATTGACCTTCTGCCGCGGCAGCCCGAGGTCGCGCGCGATCGACGTCGCGGAGGCCGGCGCCGCCGCGCGGCGGAGGATCTCGAGCCGGAGCGGGTGGCGGAGGAGGACCGCCGCGCGGCGGCCGTCGTCGACGCAGTCGACCTCCGACGCCGGGCCGGCGGGGAGGGTGGTGCTCATGACGACGATCGTCGACTGGAAAAGATTATTTGTCAAGAAGATCGACGGCGGCTCCCGGAGGTATCCTCGACGGGACCGATGAGCCTCGCGCCCTTCCATCCCGCGATCCGCGAGTGGTTCGCCTCGACGCTCGGCGAGCCCACGGAGCCGCAGCGCCGCGGCTGGCCCGCGATCCGCTCGGGCCGGAACGTCCTCATCGCGGCGCCGACCGGCTCCGGCAAGACTCTCGCGGCGTTCCTCTCCGCGCTCGACTCCCTCTTCCGCGAATCCCGACGTCGCTCTCTTCCCGACGAGACGCGCGTCCTCTACGTCTCGCCGCTCAAGGCGCTCTCGAACGACGTGCGCAAGAACCTCGAGGGCCCGCTCGCGGCCGTCCGCGCGCTCGACCCGTCGCTCCCGGAGGTCCGCGTCCTCGTCCGCACGGGCGACACGCCGCAGCGCGAGCGCGCCGCGATGACGCGCAAGCCGCCGCACGTCCTCGTCACGACGCCGGAGTCGCTCTACATCCTCCTCACGAGCGCCTCGGGCCGCGCGCTCCTCCGCACGGTGCGGAGCGTGATCGTCGACGAGGTCCACGCGGTCCTCGGCGACAAGCGCGGCTCGCACCTCGCGCTGTCGCTCGAGCGCCTCGCGGGGCTCGCCGCGGACCCGCAGCGCATCGGCCTCTCGGCGACGCAGAAGCCGCTCGCCGACGTCGGCCGCTTCCTCGTCGGAGCGGGCCGCGAGTGCGAGCTCGTCGACGCGGGCTGGCTCCGCGACCTCGACCTCGCGATCGAGGTCCCGCACGGGCCGCTCCAGGCGGTCTGCTCGGCGGAGCAGTGGGCTCAGGTCGACGAGCGCGTCGCCGAGATCGTCCGGTCGCGCCGCACGACGCTGATCTTCGTCAACACGCGCCGCATCGCCGAGCGCGTCGCCGCGCGGCTCGGGCCCCGCCTCGGCGAGGGCGCCGTCGCGTGCCACCACGGCAGCCTGTCGAAGGAGCGCCGGCTCGACGCGGAGGAGCGGCTGAAGACGGGCGCGCTCCGGGCGCTCGTCGCCACGGCCTCGCTCGAGCTCGGCATCGACGTCGGCGACGTGGACTGCGTCGTGCAGCTCGGCTCCGTGCGCTCGATAGCGACCCTTCTGCAGCGCGTGGGCCGCTCCGGGCACTCGCTCGCGAAGCGCCCGGAGGGGCGGATCTTCCCGCTGACGCGCGACGAGCTCGTGGAGGCGGCCGCGGCCGTGAGCGCGATCCGGAACGGCGTCCTCGACCGGACGCCGCAGCCGAGCGCGCCGCTCGACATCCTCGCGCAGCAGGTCGTCGCCGAGTGCGTGCCCGAGCCGCGCGACGAGGACGCGCTCTACGCGAGCTTCACGCGCGCCTGGCCGTACCGCGAGCTGCCGCGCGAGGACTTCGACTCCGTCGTCGCGCTGCACTCGAAGGGCCGCGCGTCGCTCCTGCACCGGGACGGCGTCGGCCGCCGACTCCGCGCCACGAAGCGCGCGCGGATCACCGCGATCACGTCCGGCGGCGCGATCCCCGACGTCGCGGACTACCGGGTCCTCCTGGAGCCCGAGGGAGTCCTCGTCGGCACGCTGAACGAGGACTTCGCGGTCGAGTCGAGCCGCGGCGACGTGTTCCAGCTCGGGACGACGTCGTGGCGGATCGAGCGCGTCGAGCCGGGGATCGTGCGCGTGACGCCGGCGCCGGGGCAGATCCCGACGGTGCCGTTCTGGTTCGGCGAGGCGCCGGCGCGGACGCCCGAGCTCTCGGAGGCCGTGTCACGGGTGCGCGAGGCGGGCGGCGCGCCCGGCGTCGACGCGGCCGCGGCGGAGGAGCTCGCGCTCTATGTCGCGACGGGACGGAAGCAGCTCGGCGCCGTGCCCACGGTGCGCCGCCTCGTCCTCGAGCGGTTCTTCGACGAGAGCGGGGGACAGCAGCTCGTGCTCCACGCGCCGCTCGGCGCCCGCGTGAACCGCGCGTTCGGCCTCGCGCTGCGGAAGCGCTTCTGCCGCGGGTTCGGCTTCGAGCTGCAGGCCGCCGCGAACGAGGAGGCGATCCTCCTCTCGCTCGGCACGGCCCACAGCTTCGAGCTCGCCGACGTCTTCGACTACCTGTCGCCCGCGAGCGTGCGCCGGCTCCTCGAGCAGGCGGTGCTCGCGACGCCGATCTTCGAGTCTCGCTGGCGATGGAACCTCCAGCGATCGCTCGTCCTCGAGCGCACGCGAAACGGGAAGCGCGTGCCGGCGCCGCTCCAGAGGATGCGCGCGGGCGACCGGCTCGCGGAAGCGTTCCCGCAGGCCGCCGCGTGCCCGGAGACGCTCCCGCCCGGCGACGTCGAGATCCCGACGGAGCACCCGATCGTCCGGCAGACGATGGAGGACTGCCTTCACGAGGCGATGGACCTGGACGGGCTCGTCCGCGTCCTCGAGGGCCTCCGCGACGGCTCGATCGAGCGCGTGGCGGTCGACGCGACGGAGCCGTCGGTCTTCGCGCAGTCGATCCTCGCGGCCGCGCCGTACGCGTTCCTCGACGACGCGCCGCTCGAGGAGCGCCGCGTCCAGGCGGTTTCGATGCGCCGCGCGCTCGACCCCGCGACCGCCGACCAGATCGGCGCGCTCGACCCGGACGCGATCCGCGTCGTGAAGGAAGAGGCCTGGCCGAAGCCGGAGAGCGCCGAGGAAGTGCACGAGGCGCTGCTCTGGATGGGATACGCGACGGCCGCCGAGGCGGAGCCGTGGCGCGAGTGGATCGAAGAGCTCGCGGCGGCGGGGCGGATCGCGCCCGAGGGCGGCCGCTGGTTCGCCGCCGAGGCGCCTCGCGACGCGAAGTCGGTCCTCCGCGGCCGGCTCGAGGCGACGGGACCGCACTTCGGCGACGAGCCCGAGCTGCTCGAGCTCGAGCGCGAGGGCGTCGTGATGCGCGCCCGCTTCGAGGGGCGCGAGGGCTGGTGCGACCGGCGCCTCCTCGCGCGCATCCATCGACGCACGATCGACCGGCTGCGGCGCGAGATCGAGCCGGTCTCGGCCGGCGACTTCGCGCGGTTCGTCGCGTGCTGGCAGCACGTCGATCCCGAGCACCGGCTCGACGGGCCGCGCGGCGTCGCGGCCGCGCTGCGTCAGCTCGCGGGGCTCGAGCTGCGCGCCGCCGACTGGGAACGGAAGATCCTGCCGG
>Ga0187894_10007573_pt1 | contig 10196 bp, 10 predicted proteins | sample GBC1701081metaG_FD_136650 | JGI IMG/M metagenome (GOLD analysis project Ga0187894, IMG submission 136650) | White microbial mat communities from a lava cave in the Kipuka Kanohina Cave System on the Island of Hawaii, USA - GBC170108-1 metaG ... | reverse complement strand
TCGGCGAGCGGAGCGCGCCCCCGGGCGGCCTTTCCGCCCGGCCGGTGATGCGCTATGAGCACGATGATCGTGCGCAGATTGCGCGAGCCGGGGCAAGACCATGGCCGAGTTTCCGAAAAAGACCGTCGAAGATTGGGCCAAGCTGGCTCAGAAAGAGCTCAAGGACCGGCCGCTGGAGCGCCTGGACTGGCTGACGCCGGAGGGCATCCGGGTCAAGCCGCTCTATACGGCCGCCGACCTGGAGAACCTTGAGACTCTGGGCACCATGCCGGGCTTCGCGCCGTTCCTGCGCGGCCCCAAGGCGACCATGTATGCCGGCCGGCCGTGGACGGTCCGGCAGTACGCCGGCTTCTCGACCGCCGAGGAGAGCAACCGGTTCTATCGCGCCAACCTCGCCGCCGGTCAGCAGGGCGTGTCGGTCGCCTTCGATCTGGCGACGCATCGCGGCTACGACAGCGACCATCCGCGTGTCATCGGTGATGTCGGCAAGGCCGGCGTCGCCATCGACTCCGTCGAGGACATGAAGATCCTGTTCGACGGCATCCCGCTCGAGAAGATGAGCGTGTCGATGACCATGAACGGCGCGGTGCTGCCGGTGCTGGCCGGCTACATCGTCGCCGGCGAGGAGCAGGGCGTGCCGCTGGCCCAGCTCTCGGGCACGATCCAGAACGACATCCTCAAGGAGTTCATGGTCCGCAACACCTACATCTATCCGCCCGGACCCAGCATGCGCATCGTGGCCGATATCATCGAGTTCACGGCCAAGCACATGCCGAAATTCAACTCGATCTCGATCTCCGGCTATCACATGCAGGAGGCCGGCGCGACCCAGGTCCAGGAGCTCGCCTTCACCCTGGCCGACGGTCTCGAATATGTGCGCGCCGCGCTGGGCAAGGGGCTCGACGTCGATGCGTTCGCGCCCCGGCTGAGCTTCTTCTGGGCGATCGGCATGAACTTCTTCATGGAGATCGCCAAGATGCGCGCCGGCCGGTTCCTGTGGGCCGAGCTGATGGCGCAGTTCAATCCCAAGAAGGCCGACAGCCTGGCCTTGCGCACGCACTGCCAGACCTCCGGCGTGTCGCTGACCGAACAGGATCCCTACAACAACGTGGTGCGCACGGCCATCGAGGCGATGGCGGCGGTGCTGGGCGGCACCCAGTCGCTGCACACCAACGCCTTCGACGAAGCGATCGCCCTGCCGTCGGTGACGTCGGCCCGCATCGCACGCAACACGCAGCTCATCATCCAGCACGAGACCGGCATCACCAATGTCGTCGATCCGCTGGCCGGCAGCTACTATCTCGAGAGCCTCACCGCCGGCATGGTTGCCGAGGCACGCAAGCTCATCCAGGAAGTGGAAGAACTCGGCGGCATGACCAAGGCTGTCGAGGCCGGCATGCCGAAGCTGCGCATCGAAGAGGCCGCAGCGCGCCGGCAGGCACGCATCGATCGCGGCGAGGAAGTGATCGTCGGCGTCAACAAGTACAAGCTCAAGGAAGAGGATCCGGTCGACATCCTGGAGGTCGACAACACTGTCGTGCGCGAGTCGCAGGTGGCGCGGCTGCAGCAGCTCAAGTCCACGCGTGACGAGGCCAAGGTGAAGGCGGCGCTCGCCGCGCTGACCGCGGCCGCCGGCGACGGTTCGGGCAATCTGCTCGAGCTCGCGGTCGCCGCCACGCGTACGCGTGCCACGGTGGGTGAGATTTCCGACGCGCTGGAGACGGTCTACACGCGGCACAACGCCGTCATCCGTTCGATCGCCGGGGTCTACAACCAGGGCTGGGAGGGCGATGAGGGTTATCGTCGGATCCAGGCCGAGATCGCGACGTTCGCCGAGGAAGAGGGCCGTCGCCCGCGCATGCTGGTCTGCAAGATGGGCCAGGACGGCCATGACCGCGGCGCCAAGGTGATCGCCACGGCTTTCGCCGACCTCGGCTTCGACGTCGATATCGGACCGCTGTTCCAGACGCCCGAAGAGGCTGCGCGCCAGGCGATCGAGAACGACGTGCATGTCGTGGGCGTGTCGTCGCAGGCGGCCGGCCACAAGACCCTGGTGCCGGAGCTGATCCGCTCGCTGCGCGGGCAGGGCGGCGGTGACATTCTGGTCGTTTGCGGCGGGGTGATCCCCGCCCAGGACTACGACTTCCTGATGGCTGCCGGCGTCAGCGCCATCTATGGACCAGGCACCAACATTCCCAAGGCCGCGAGCGAAATCCTCACCCTGCTGCGCTCACGGGCCAGGCAGGCTGCCTAGGGTGCAACATCAACCCTGGGGTTGACGCGCGCCGCGGGCAGCGTGGGCACCATGACCGCCGTACCCACCCGGGAGGCGGTCCATGGTCGTGTCGATATCTGCCACTGTCGGCGCCTACAGCGCCAACCGGCCAGCCGACCTCACGGCAATCCAGCAGCTCCTCAACCAGGTGCCGCCCACGGCCGGCCGGCCGGTGCCGCTGCTGGTGGTGGATGGACTCATCGGTCCCAAGACCAAAGGCGCGATCGCCCAGTTCCAGATGAAACAGTTCGGCTGGGCCGATATGCGTATCGATCCCGGTGGTCAGACGCTGGCACGCCTCAACAGTGTGACCGGGCAGCCCGGCGCACCGCCGCCGCCGCCTTTGCCGCCGCGTTTCCCCATACCGGTGCGCGTGAAGCCGCCGGCAGGCAAGCCGCCGCGGATACCGCCGCCCAAGCCGCAACCACCCACGCTGGCGGGTGGGGTGGTCATGAGGGACCCGGGCCTTTACTTGCCCGAGAAGGATCGGCCCATCCCGGATCGCCCGGCGTCCAATGCGCGGTTGACGGAGGTCAGCGGGCCGGTCCTGGTGAGTGGACCGGCGCTTGGTACGGCGAGGGGGTTCTCGGGCATGTTGCTGCATCCCAACGAGACCGTGCGCACCGGCCCGTTCACGTTCGCTGAAGATCCATCGCTGGGCAGCCTTCTCGGCGCGGAAGGGCGGGCCGTGATCCGCTATGCCGACGGTACCTCGATCGCCATGGCACCCAGATCCATGGTGGTCATTTTCGGTTCGGCCGGTGGCGTTAACGTGTCCAAGGCGCCGCCGCCGCTGGTGGAGATCGATGAAGAGGCGGTGAAGGATGCACTGGGTGCTCTGGGTGGACTGATGAGGAAATAGTCCTCATTTGTCCATCGCCAAGCGGTCCTCCCGTGTCATTGGCCGCACGGTATAGGTTTTCAGGCGGCCCAGCACGGTGCCGAAGCTGGTGGCCATTTCCATCTTTACGGGGAAGGGCCGCTCGAAGCCGTCCAGGGCGCTGAACCAGAGTTTCGGCGGGTTCTTCTCATAGGCATCCCGCTTCAGCCGTTCTTCCTCGTAGCCGGCAATGCGCTTCATCACGGCTTCGCAGACCACCGCATCGCCCGTGACCCCGTTGACCTCGCCGTCCTTCAACTTTTCGCTGCCGATCCGGCGCAGCGTCACGTCAAAGCGCCGCTTGCTGTCGAAGACCGGATAGACCCGATCGCAGGGGGCCAGGCCGCCCAGCGCACCGGATAGCGCTGCCGTCATGGGATCGAATGCACCGCGCTTCTGGTCGGTGGTGACCGTCTTGTAGTCCTTCGGCGTGAACGGCGGCTTGTGCTCTTCGCTGTATGTGCCGTCGCCGCGATAGGTGACCTGCCAGGTGCGAGTGTCCTTGCGGAACTGGATCCAGGACCAGCCGCCCTGCGGCCGCAGCCCTTGCGGACCCGCGGTGCCCCAGGCCCGGTTGCTGCCGTTGAAGGTGGCCGAGAGGGCGGCCGCGATGCCTTCCTTGCTGAACTTGGCATCGACGACGTAGCGGTCGCCGTCGATGCGCAAGTGCGCCTCGGCCCGGAAGGCGCGCAGGCCGCTTACGGAAAATTCGTATTCCAGGGTCACCACCCGACCGGTGGCCGGAGGCGTCTGCGCCGCCGCCATGCCGGCCGGACCGAGCAGGATCAGGGCGCAAGCCACCGTCCGCACCAGGGGACGGCCAGGAAGCATGTGCATCGTCACCCTCTCCATCCCTTTTCCGCGGGCCGGCAGCCTGTCGTACCGACCCCGCCCGACTCTAGGCAGCGCCTAAGTGCTTGGCAACGCGGGCCGGGATCGCCATGTTCGAATTGATCCGTTGTACCGCCGACTCAATGAACCCACCTGGAAACGCTCCAAAAGTCCCGATCAAGCCGACCGACGCCTGGAAGGTGATTCGCATCGTCCTGCCGTATCTCTGGCCGCGGAATGCGCCGGAATTGCGACTGCGCGTTGCGGCCGGCGCCATCCTGCTGGTGGCGGCCAAGCTCACCAACGTCGGCGTGCCGGTGTTCTACAAGCATGCCGTCGATTCCCTGTCCAACCCGCTGGCCCAGGCCGTGGCCGTGCCGATCCTGCTGTTGGCGGCCTACGGCATCTCGCGGGTCATGGCCCAGGCCTTCGGCGAGCTGCGCGACGCGATCTTCGCCAAGGTGGCGCAGCGTGCCGTCCGCCGGCTTGCGCTGCAGACATTCGATCACTTGCATCGTCTGTCGTTGCGCTTCCATCTGGAGCGCCAGACCGGTGGCCTTTCGCGCGTCATCGAGCGCGGCACGCAGGGCATGAGCTTCGTCATCAGCTTCATGACCTTCAACATCATCCCGACCATCCTCGAGATCGCGATGGTGGCGGGCGTGTTGTGGTACCTGTTCGATTGGCGGTTTTCGCTGGTCACCCTGGCGGCGATCCTGGGTTATGTGGTCTTCACCGTGAAGCTGTCGGCGTGGCGCAGCATGCTGGTGCGCCGCATGAACGACAGCGATACCGACGCCAACGCCAAGGCGATCGACAGCCTGCTGAACTACGAGACGGTGAAGTATTTCGGCAACGAGGCACACGAGGCCGCCCGTTTCGATGTCGCCCGTCAGCGCTACGAGCGCGCCGCCGTGCGTAGCCGAATCTCGCTGTCGGTGCTCAATGTCGGACAAGGCGCCATTATTTCGCTGGGCCTCGTCGTCGTGATGGTCATGGCCGGCCAAGGTGTGATCGACAAGACGATGACCCTGGGCGACTTCGTGGCGGTCAACGCCTTCCTGATCCAGCTCTACCAGCCCCTCAACATGCTGGGCTTTGCTTTCCGCGAGATCCGCGACGGGCTGGTCAATATGGAGAAGATGTTCGACCTGCTTCAGGTGCCGGAGGAGATCGCCGACAAGCCGGGCGCGCCGCCGCTGTCCGCCGGGCCGGGCGCCGTCACGTTCGAGCATGTCGATTTCCGCTACGAAGCCGACCGGCAGATCCTGCATGACGTTTCGCTGACCGTGCCGTCGGGCCACACCGTGGCGATCGTCGGACCGTCAGGTGCGGGCAAGTCGACGATCTCGCGGATTCTCTACCGCTTCTACGACGTGGCCGGCGGTCGCGTGCGCATCGACGGCCAGGACATCCGCGATGTTGCCCAGAAGAGCCTGCGGGCGGCGATCGGCATCGTCCCGCAGGACACGGTGCTGTTCAACGACACGGTCTACTACAACATCGCCTACGGCCGGCCGGCCGCGACGCGCGAGGAGGTCGAGGAAGCGGCCCGGCTGGCGCGTATCCACGACTTCATCGTCTCGCTGCCCAAAGGGTACGAGACCATGGTGGGTGAACGCGGCCTGAAACTGTCGGGCGGCGAAAAGCAGCGCGTCGCTATTGCCCGCACCATCCTCAAGAATCCGCGCATCCTGTTGTTCGACGAGGCCACATCGGCGCTCGATACCCGCACCGAGCAGGAGATCCTGGCCTCGTTGCGCGAGGTCTCGCGTGGCCGCACGACACTGGTAATCGCACACCGCCTGTCGACGGTGATCGATTCGGACGAGATCGTCGTTCTGATGGCCGGCAAGGTCGCCGAGCGCGGCAGCCATGCTGCGCTGATGGCACGCGACGGCATCTACGCCGACATGTGGCGCCGCCAGCAGGAGGCCACCGAGGAAGCCGAACGCAAGGCCGAGGAGCCGCCGTCGCTGCGCTCCGAAGGGCACTTGGCGGCGGCGCAGTGATCACTGCTTTCGGCACCGCACCCGTGGCTGACAACACCGCTACGATCCGCTAGACCGACGGCAATGACGGCAGTTGCGGCAAAGGCCAAGGCCAGTGACGATCCCCTGCACGCCCCGCTGCTGGCGGGCGATCGGCGGGCGCTGGCCCGCGCCATCACCTTGATCGAGTCGACGCGCGAGGACCACCGCGAGCGCGCTGATGCATTGCTGACCGGGCTGCTGCCCTACACCGGTCGATCAGTGCGGCTGGGCATCACCGGCGTGCCGGGAGTCGGCAAGTCGACCTTCATCGAGCGGTTCGGGTTGCGCCTGATCGAGGCCGGGCACAAGGTCGCGGTGCTGGCGATCGATCCGTCGTCCAAGCGCACGGGCGGCTCCATTCTGGGCGACAAGACACGGATGGAGTTGCTGTCGCGTCATACCGACGCCTTCATCCGTCCGTCACCGGCGGGCGCCACCCTAGGGGGCGTGGCGCGGCGCACGCGCGAGGCCATGCTGCTGGCCGAGGCCGCAGGGCATGACGTGGTGATCGTCGAGACCGTGGGGGTTGGCCAGTCGGAGACGGCTGTTGCCGACATGGTCGACATGTTCATCCTGTTGCTGCCGCCGTCCGGCGGCGATGACCTGCAGGGGATCAAGAAGGGTGTCGTCGAACTGGCTGACCTGCTGGTGGTCAACAAGGCCGATGGCGACCTGGCGCGGACGGCACAGCGGTCGGCCAACGACTATCTGAACGCACTGCGCCTGCTTTACCCCAGCAATGCTGCCTGGATGCCCGAAGTGCGCACCTGCTCTGCCGTTGAGGGACGTGGCATTGCCGAAGTATGGGATGCGGTCGGCCGCTATCGCACCGCGCAGGGTGATGCCGGTATCGCCAAACGCCGTGGCGCGCAGGCGCGCGCCTGGCTGTGGAACGAGATCGGCGAGACATTGATGTCGGCCTTGCGCCGCCATCCCGATGTCAGGCACCAGCTGGCGGCACTGGAGCGCGACGTCGAGCACGGTACCTTGGCGCCCTCCACAGCGGCGCGGCGCATTCTCGCGACGTTTCTCGGACGATGAGCAGGCGTACGACCACCCGGACTGTCCGGGCCAAGAAAGCCAACTCGGCCAAAGGTGCGGCCGTGCGCAAGGCGCTGGCGCGCAAGCTCGGTGTGAAGCCGGCCGGCGGGCGCGGCAAGCGCATCAATCCTGCCCGGGTCGCCGACGAGGCGCTGCCGTTCTGGAAGCGCAAGACCCTGGCACAGATGACCAAGCGCGAATGGGAATCGCTGTGCGACGGCTGCGGCAAGTGCTGTGTCAACAAGCTGGAGTACGAGGAAACCGGCGAGGTCGTGCAGACCAACACCTGCTGCCGGCTGCTCGATACCCAGACCTGCCTGTGCAGCGACTACAAGAACCGCAAGGCGGTCGTTCCCGACTGCATCCAGCTGTCGCCCGACGTGGTGGCGGAGATGGATTGGCTGCCGCACACCTGCGCCTATCGCCTCGTGCTGCAAGGCCGCGATCTCTTCTGGTGGCATCCCCTGGTGTCGGGCGATCCCGAGACCGTGCACGACGCCGGTGTCTCGGCGCGCGGCAAGGTGATTTCGGAGCTGGAGGCCGGTGACCTCACCGAGCACGTGCTGGACGACTGGCTGTGAGAGTTTGAGCGGCGTGGCGGGAGCGTCGATGGACCTGCCATGATCCGGGCATGACATCCGTTGCAACTCTGACTACCGAGCGCCTGCGTCTGCGGGTGTGGACGGAGGATGATCTCGCGCCGTTCGCGGCGCTGAACGCCGATCCGCGTGTCATGGCGCACTTTCCCAAGTGCCTCGACCGGGCGGAGAGCGATGCCCTTGTCGGTCGGTTTCGCGATCACGTCGAGCGTCGAGGTTTTGGCTGGTGGGCGGTTGAGGCTCCTGGCATCGCCGGATTTGTCGGTTTCGTCGGCCTGTCGGTGCCGTCCTTCCAGGCGCATTTCACGCCGTGTGTGGAGATCGGCTGGCGCCTGGCCGCAGCGTACTGGGGGCGTGGCTATGCCATCGAGGCGGCGCGCGCAACGCTGCGTTTCGGGTTCGATGATGTCGGCCTTGAGGAGATCGTGTCTTTCACCGTGCCGGCCAACTTGCCGTCACGCCGCGTGATGGAGCGCCTGGGGATGACGCGCGATCCCGCGGACGACTTCGAGCATCCCAACCTGCCGGCGGGCGATCCGCTGCGGCGGCACGTTCTCTATCGCCTTCGCCGCGCCGATTGGAAAGCGTAGGCCGGGATCAGCCCGGGGACGCGGCCGGCCGGGCCGGCTGGCGTTCGACCGACTGGAACTTGTTGGGGCAGGAGAGCTCGGTCGGATCGACCTCCTCGTCCTGGTCCTTCATTTCGATGGCGCAGAACACGAACTCGCCGCGCGGCTCGCCGTCGATGGTGATGTAGTAGGAGTAGGTGCCCGGCGGATCGCCCTCGATGATGCACCAGGAGCGCATCATATAGCCGTCGACCACGCGCTCGCGCATGCGGGTCGTCGCCCGCGTCTTGTCCGGCGACACCTCGGTCTCGGGGCCGGCGATCACGTCCTTGGCCGGCTGCGAGGTCTGCAGGACCTCGACCAGGCTCACGGTCCGGTCCGGGCCGCCCAGCCAGGTCCGCCAGCCGAAGCAGGCCTTGTTGATCAGCAGCGGGATGGCGTTGGTCTCGTAATACTTGGTCGAGCCGTCGCCTTTGGTGATCGAGACGAAGGGGATGCTGCGGACCTTGGGGGCCTTGCGGTCCTGCGCCATGGCAGCGGACAGGGTGGCAGCGGCCAGTGCCGCAGCGGCGAGGCCGGCAACAATGTGGCGGAAGGATCGGCTCATGGACATGTCTCCAATGTAACCCTCTTTTCGCGGCAAAAAAGCGGCAAGACGGCCATTTCAGGCGCGGTGATAGGGATGACCGGCCAGAATCTGCTGGGCTCGGTAGAGTTGTTCGACCAGCAGGATGCGCGCCAGCAGGTGGGGGAATGTCATCGAACCGAAAGACAGCACCAATGCACAGCGTTTAAGCAGCGTTTCCGGGTGGCCGTCGGCACCGCCGATCAGAAAGGCGAGATCGGCGATCCCTGCGTCGCGGCGACCGCCGATCCAGCGCGCAAAGCCGTCGCTGCCCATGTCCTTGCCCTGCCGGTCGAGCGCGACCAGGGTCGCGCCGACGGGGCAGGCTGCCAGCAGCAAATCCGCCTCACGCCCCATCCGCTCGATTGCCGACAGCGGGCGCCGCTCCTCGACTTCCCGCAGCACCAAGGGCCAGGCGATGCGCCGGATGTAGGAGTCGTGCAGAGCCTTTTCCGGTCCGGCCTTCAGACGTCCAACGGCGGCGATGGTCAGGCGCACGGCACCCCTCAGGTCTCGTCGCCGCCATCGCCCTCATCGACAGGCGCCGGCGACACCGTCGTGCGGCGCGTGCCGGCTACCCGCGCCGGCTTGGCCTCGACGGGGCCCTCGGGGAAGCGCCACAAGCGCTCGAGCTGATAGAGCTCGCGCACCTCGGGGCGGAACACATGGACGATGATGTCGCCGGCGTCGACCAGCACCCAATCGCCCTGCACCTTGCCCTCGACCCGCACGCCTTTATGGCCGCCCGTTTTGAGCCGCTCCGCCAGATGGTCGGCGATCGCCGCGACCTGGCGCGAGGAGCGGCCGCTGCACACAACCATGCAGTCGGCAACCGAGCTCTTGCCGGCGATATCGAGGACGGCGACGTCCTCGGCCTTGTCTTCGGCGAGGGAAGCCACGATCAGCTTCTGAAGGGCGTCAGAGGGGCGGGCGCTGCGTTTGGGACGGGCGGGAATGGCGGATCTCCTTGGACGTCAGGCCGGTTTGTGTCGAGCGCGCAGTGCCGTTGCCGACAACGGGCTCAGCCGGGAATGAATGAAGCTCCAGGCCGGGGGCGCCGCATCGACCAATTGCCTCACGGCATGCTCGCCGAGGCGACGCGCAGGATAGCGTCGCGCCACGGCGCCAGCCAGCGCGCGGGTTCCGTTGCCCGGCCGGTCGAGCACCGCAAACGGCATCAGATGGCACAGATCAGGCCAACGCTGCCAATGTGCCATCTGGGCCAGGTTGTCGGCGCCCATCAGCCACACGAACCGCGTCGCCGGAAACAACAGCCGCAGCGCCGCCAGGGTATCGACGGTGAAGCGCGTGCCCAGCACCCGCTCGATGTCGGTGACCCGGAT
>Ga0187894_10007572_pt1 | contig 10197 bp, 8 predicted proteins | sample GBC1701081metaG_FD_136650 | JGI IMG/M metagenome (GOLD analysis project Ga0187894, IMG submission 136650) | White microbial mat communities from a lava cave in the Kipuka Kanohina Cave System on the Island of Hawaii, USA - GBC170108-1 metaG ... | reverse complement strand
CACCAGCGCTCTGTTATACTCGCCCCAGTTGCGGAGACGATATCTTGTCTTGGGCTTCTTGTGTCTCACACCTCAAGAATACCGACAATGCGTCTCCGTGACTATTTCTGCAACAAAGCCACTAATAACTAAAAACCTGTCTTTAGATTATCGCTAACCCTTCGAAGGTGGCGAATCCGCGAGCGTTACGTAACCACAGTTCAACCGGATGATCACGAATGTAGCCGTGCCCGCCCAGGACCTGGAGGGCATTATCCGTCACTTTCAATACCATGTTGGCAGCGTAGTTCTTGGCGAGACAGGCTTCACGGGTTGCTGCTGAGAGTGCTCCGGTTGGTACGTCCTGGCCCGCGTCAATCTTCCAAGCTGCTTCCCAGGTGAGCAGTCGAGCGGCGTCAATCTCCAACGCCATCTCGGCGAGTATGAAGGCGATCGCTTGCTTCTGCGCAATGGCAGAGCCAAAGGCACGTCGTTCCTTGGCGTAATCACGGGCATACTCGAAGGCGGCGCGCGCAACCCCAACGGCAAGCGAAGCGAGCGCGACGCGCGAGCGGTTCAGCAACGGAGAGAGGTTGCCACTCAACCATGCCGCCACAGGGATACGGCAGTTCTCCAAGGTGAGTGCGTACGTAGCAATCGCTTTTAACCCCATATTTTTTTCACGCTCGACAACAGTTAATCCTGGCGTCTCGCGCGGAACGATGAACGCGCTCGGTTCGCTACCGTTGCGGGCATACACCACCACATGCTGGGCGGCCGACGCAAGTGGGACAAAACATTTTGTGCCGTTGAGGATAAAGTCACCATCGTGCGGTGTCGCGGTAGTCGCGAGTTCGTTGACGTCAAAACCAAAGCGCGGTTCGACGATTGCCGCCGTTCCGGCAGTAAAGCTCTGACCGGTATACACGGTCAACACCTGCCGCTTTTGCGCCTCGCTTCCCAAGGTGAGAACCGGTTGAATGACCAAACGAGGGGCCAAGATGTGCAAAGCAAGCGACAGATCACCCCAACTCAGTTCTTCGCAGACCAAGGCTCCAGTCACAGCCGAAGGGGCCTCTCCTACCCCACCAAACGCTTCGGGAATGGTGCTTTGGACCAAACCGAGTTCCCAGGCCTGCTGTACCAGAGCGCTGGGTATTTGCCCGCTTTCGTCCGCGTCGCGCGCGACTGGCCGGATCTGTTCGCGCGCGAAACTGGCAACCGTGTCGCAGATCAGTTGTTGTTCCTCTGTGGGTTGAAAACTTGCCATTGGCTATTCTCCTGCCGCTACCCTAGCGAATCTTCTGGCTCGCCGTCTAGTATGACCCCGTTTTCACCGTGGCAATCAGGCTGCTTTTCTCGGTAAGGGCTGCATGGTAGGCTGCGTCCCCGGCCGCTGCCGGTAAAGAAGCTCTGAGTAATGAGTGCTGAGTTCTGAGTGAGAAAAAGTAAATCATTACACAGTAGAGCATTCAGTCACTCATAACTCATAACTCGTCACTCATTACTATCCGAGGCATTCAATGGCTCATCCACATTTTCCTCATCTTTTTTCTCCTCTCACCATTGGGTCGATGACGGTGAAGAACCGCATCGTCTTTCCGCCGATCGGTACCCGTCTGCTAGAGGATGAATCACAGGGCTGGTTCCGGCGTTTGGCCGCCTACTATGAAGAACGGGCAAGTGGCGGTATCGGGGTAGTCACCGTATCAGAGATGCCTTCGCATCCCACCGGATTTACCGGCGCTTATATGAGCGAGATCAACGAACGGCATATTCCGTACCTGCGTGAGTTGACCGATCGCGTACATGCGCACGGTTGCAAAGCGTTGCAGATGATCCATCACGTCGGGCGCCAACACAATCCGCTTTACTCTCAGCGAGAAGGGTGGGCGCCGTCGCCACTGCGTGGTCCATTCGCCCGTGAGATCCCTCACGAGATGGAGGAAGAGGAGATTCAAGAGCTGATCGCCTGTTATGCACGCATTTCAGGGGTGTTACAGGAAGCCAAGTTCGATGGGGTGGAGCTGCAAGGGTCGCACGGATTTCTGCTCGCCAGTTTTGTTTCCCCGCAGAGTAATAAACGCACCGACCGTTACGGCGGGAGCCTCGAGAATCGCCTCCGTCTCCTCCGTGAAGTCATTGTCGCTATACGTCAGCGTTGCGGGCGTGACTTCGTGCTGGGAACGACGCTGAGCGGGGACGAATTGACCCAAGGAGGCTTGACGATCGAGGATAGTCAGCAAATCGCGCGTTTGCTGGATGACGACGGCCTGCTCGATTATATCTCGGTTCGCATCGGCAACTTCGGGGCGGTGCCGATTTGGATCGGAGATATGGCCGTTCCTACCGCCGCTGCCTCGCATCTGGCTGGCGCCGTCCGCAGCGTAGTGCGCCGTCTGAAAGTGGTGACGACGCTAAAGATCGACACGCCACAGGAGGCAGAACGCATCCTTGCTGCTGGGCTCGCGGATATGGTGAGCATGGGACGCGCGACCGTGGCTGATCCGGAACTGCCGCGCAAGGCTGAAGCCGGGCAGATAGATGACATTTGCGGGTGCATTCATTGTAATCAGGGATGTATCGCGCGGGTCATCAATGGACTGCCGCTTGAATGCGCCGTCAACCCGGCCGCCGGTTACGAAGCGACCCTGGGCAAAAGCACTCTTACCAGGGCACCGCGGAAAAAACACGTGGTTATTATCGGCGGTGGACCGGCGGGCATGAAAGCGGCGGAGGTCGCCGCCGAACGTGGTCATCAGGTCGTTCTCTTCGAGAAGGAAAAGGAATTAGGTGGTCAGGTGAACGTTGCTCTACGTGCTCCCAACCGCCATGAATTACGCGAAGCAACACGGTACCTCATCCACCGCATGTATAAACTCGGTGTTGACGTGCAACTTGGGGTTGCGGCAACAGTGGACACGGTACTGGCAGCGGCTCCGGATGCGGTGGTGGTGGCGACGGGATCAGTCCCGGTTTTACCGACGATTTCTGGGGTCGACTCGACATCAGTGAGTACGGTCGTAGAAGTATTACAAGGAAAAGAAGTGCCCGGACGACGAGTGCTGCTGTATGACTGCGGTGAAGGGCACTGGAAGTTTGCCAGCATGGCAGAGTATCTGCTCGCACACGGCAAACAAGTCGAAGTGGTGACGCCCTTGTTTATTGTCGGAGCGGATATTCCATTTAATAGTATCCCGACCCTGTATCAGCGCTTACTCAAGGCTGGAGCGATAATCACGCCGATCCATACCTTGAAAGAGATGCGGCCAGGAGAAGTCATCTTGACTCACCTCTTCGCTAAAAAGGACGTTGTCCGCACCGAAGTAGATGCCGTGGTCCTCGCCAATGACAATCGTGCCGAAACCGCGCTCTACCGGGCTCTGAAGTCAAAGGTCAAAGAGTTGCACCTGGCGGGCGATTGTGTCGCGCCACGGAAACTGGATATCGCCATTCGGGAAGGCTTTATGGTGGGACGGAGGCTCTAAAAAGAGGCTGGGGGCTAGGGGTTAGGGATTAGTAAAAAGAAGAAAAAGAACGGATGAACCTCTAGCGCGTGATTCCGGACCTGGAACCTTAGTAAGGAAGAGGCATGACTCAGCAATTCCCGTATCTGTTCTCGCCAATTACGATCGGCAACATCACGATTCGCAATCGTATCTTCACGCCTCCTTATGCCACGAACCTGGTGGAGCCGGAAGAAAAAGGTTGGTGGCGGCGGATGGCGCGATTTCATGAGCAGCGCGCGAAAGGTGGGGTAGGGCTGATCGTTGCTTCCGATATTATCAGCCACCCCAGCAGCCAGATGTACCGCACGACAACAATCGATGAACGGCACATTCCTTTCCTCAGTGAAGTCGCTACCAGTGTCCACAAGCATGGCGCCAAGATCTTCCAGATGATTCACCATACTGGCCGCCAGACCAAGACCGAGTTCTCTCGTTTGCCACTGTGGGCGCCTTCTCCGGTTCGCGGTCCATTTAGCCGCGAAGTGCCGCACGCAATGGAGATTGAAGAGATCGAAGAGATCATCGACTGGTATGCCCGCACGGCTAAAATCCTTCAAGCATCTGGTTATGACGGTGTCGAGTTACAAGGAGCACACGGCTTTCTGCTTGCGTCCTTCCTCTCTCCTGTCAGTAACAAACGCACCGATGAATATGGGGGAAGTCTAGCGAATCGCTTGCGCTTCCCGCTGCGGGTGGTCGATGCCATTCGCAAAACCTGCGGCAAAGACTTCGTGCTTGGCAGTACGCTGTCTGGAGATGAATTAACCCAAGGCGGGTTGACCATTGAGGGTTCTCAAGAGATCGCCCGCGCCCTTGAAGCCCACGGTGGCCTTGATTACCTCTCGGTGCGAATTGGCGACTATGGCGCAGTGCCGATCTGGATCGGCGATATGAGCGTGCCGCACGGCAGAGCCATGCACCTGGGCGAGCAGATTAAGGGCGTGCTTCAACGCCTGCCGGTGCTGTGCACGCTGCGAGTTAAAACTCCGGTACAGGCGGAGGAGATATTATCCGCTGGACGCGTAGACATGGTGGGCATGGGGCGGGCGACGCTCGCTGATCCAGAATTGATCCGTAAAACTCAGGAAGGGCGGTTAGCCGAGATTCGTCCCTGTATCGGTTGTAATCAACAGTGCATCACCCGCGTGCGTGCGGGCCTTTCGATTGGCTGTGTGGTGAACCCGAGCGCGACCTTAGAAGAAGAGTACAGCGTCGGCGTTCCACCGGTTGCGGCGACCAAGAAGACGGTCGTGATCGTTGGTGGCGGCCCAGCCGGGCTCAAAGCCGCGGAAATGGCCGCACTCCGCGGCCACCGCGTCGTGTTGTTCGAGCAGACACAGACGCTCGGTGGTCAAATCAACTTGGCCGCCCGCATTCCTGGGCGCGAGGAAATTGGTGAGGCGACCACGTACCTCATCCATCGAGTGCAAACCTTAGGAGTGGAGGTGCGGCTGGGTCAGGCGGCAACAGTTGCAACGGTCTTGGCGGAAAAGCCCGAGGCAGTTATTGCGGCCACCGGCTCAATCCCACTGCGTCCGTCGATTCCTGGCGCTGATCTCGCGCACGTGTGTACGGTCCACGAATTGCTGTCGGGAAGGGCAGTGACAGGCAAGAAGGTCGTCGTTGCCGATAGTGGCGAAGGTCACTGGAAGTTTGCCGGTGCAGCAGAATATCTCGCCGCCCAGGGAAAGGAAGTAATTCTGGTGACGCCGCTCTTCATGGCCGGAGCAGATATTCCAGAATCGAGTATCCCCTTGCTGTACGGCCGGCTGTTCTCTCGTGGGGCTGAGATCATCCCCACCTCGATGCTAAAGGCCATCGCCGATCAGCAGGTGACATTGATGAATGTCTTTTCCGGCCAAGAACACACGCTCGACGGTGTCGAGGCGGTTGTCTTGGCGACCGATGGGCAAGTAGAGACAGCACTTTATCAGGAACTCAAAGGCCGAGTTGCTGAACTCTATCTTATTGGTGACGCCCGCGCGCCACGCAAACTCGATAGTGCGATCCGCGAGGCATTCCGTGTCGGGTGGACGCTATAAGGAGAAACGATCATATCTGTATGAAGGAGGAAATAATGCGAGAACTGACCTTAACCGAAGTGGAAACGTTGCTCAAAGAAGGGGTCGCGTACGCCCAGTCGATCGGACGTCCCAGCTCTATGGCCGTCGTTGACATGGGAGGGAATCTCCGCGGTGCGCTGCGACCGGAGAAGGGGCGCATCGCCAATATTCTCATCGCCGAGAAAAAAGCCTGGACAGCGGTGGCATTCCAACGGCCGACCGATATGGTGCGAGATGTCATGGTACCCGGTGCTATGGGGTATGGCTTACAGCACACCGATAATCGCATCTGTATGGTAGGCGGGGGATATCCGATTTTTGACGAACACGGCGATGTCATCGGTGGCATCGGTTCCAGCGGTGGAACCGTAGAAGAAGACCGGGAATGTTGTCTGGTGGGAATGCGTAAGTTGGGATTTAAGACGGAATTCGTCAATCCTCTGGCCGCCGCCAAAAAATAGCTCGATAAGGAAAATCATAGGAGGTACATTCGTGAAGCCGTTGCCCGAAAGACAGGACACGTTGCTCAATGAAGTATTGGACTTTCCACTCTTTGATGCCATCTTTGGCCGCCGCGCCCGGCGCTTTGCCTATGGCATGGAGATTCCCACTGGCCCCCTCGCCTTCAAATCTTGCCACCAGCCGTTGTCGTTGACCGAATTGGAAGAGGCGGTATTGATCGCCGCTGGTGTAGGAGTGACTGGCTGACACTCCGGTATCCCCCATACCGCCGGCGACCCCGGCCTCAGTAATTATTCAGTTCGATACCGAATTCTATGACACCCATTTTGGTCGTGACTTCTATCTTGAAACCCACGCATGCCACATGAAGCGGTGGCACGGACAATAGTTCTGAGCGGTGGAGTTCGGAGTTCCCCAGTTCACATCTGTGGCTTCGAACTCCCAACATTACCGCGCCAACGCCAGTACTGCCGCGTAAACACCTTGCACTACCATCGCCATGCGTCGGTAATCGAGAGTGTCGGCCGTGTCTCTACCGGTGTGGTAGTTGTGGTTGCGATAGAAGGCGGTGTCGGTAATCATGACGGCGTTATAGCCGGCTTGCCAATAACTCTGGTGGTCGGAGAAGTCGATTCCCGTGACCCATCGCGGCGCGTTAATCGAATACACAGGAAGTGATGAGGCGCTTTGCATCGCCTGTTTCACGCGACGGACGGCCAATCCTTGGTCGAGCTTGCCGACAACAGCAATAAAATTCCCCTGTGAGGGATAGAAGGCCGCGAGGAGAGAGAAAGGAAAGGTTTGACTTTGCGGCTGATCGGAAAAGTAGCCAATCATTTCCAACGAAAACATCATCCGGACCGGGATTCCTGCTGTCTTGAGAGACTCGGCATGGACCAGACTTCCCATCCGGGAAGTGACAAAATACGGCGCCTCTTCCAAGGTAAAGGCGACCAGCTCCACGCACATTGACGGCGCGGCTTTGCTCAGGAGATAAGCCAACTCAATCAGTCCCGCGACCCCGCTGGCGTTGTCATCGGCGGCAGGATACTCACCAGCCGCATCATAATGGGCCCCGACGACGATGCGCTCTGTGGTTTCAGGTCCAAACTGCGCAAGCACATTACGATAGGGGTTACCTTGCGCGTCGTATACCTGTTCCGACACTCGCCCTGTTGCACGGGCAAATTCTTGCCTGACGTAGGACGCGACCCGATCCAAGTTTTCGGGATGTGCTCCGTCGCGCGGAATCAACTGCTCAGAAAGCATCCGTACGTGAGCTTCAAGACGCGCCGGCTCGACCGCCGTCACGTTCTGTCTCTCTCCGGAGAAAAGTAGCGGTTGTGTCACCCAAGCCCAAGTGATGAGTAAAAGGCTCAGGACCATCAGCATGATGCGCAGTAGCATTATCGAGCCAGAAAGAAGCTCACTTGCGCGCGAGGGCTAGGGAAAAGAGAAAGAACTTACTGTGTTATTTCCTTCGTCCCTCTCGTTGACCATGTTACTGTCATCGAGAATAGCAATAACAAACTGCCCTGAGGCGGTGCCTCCAGTCGGGAGTTGCACCTTGAGATTGCGCTTCTTGGTGCGTTCACGCTTCAGCTTACCGGTTGTAGAGGCACTTAACCACGTGTCACTCTCATCTAAGAGAGAGTCAGAAGAAAGATAAAACCGCAGAGACGTAGAAGGGGCGGTTTGATTCCCTTGGTTCTCGACCCGGAAAGTGCCTTTCAGTTTGCACTTACGCTTCTCTCCCGTGCCTTTGCAGTTTTGGGTGAGGCTTTGCCACGATCCGGTCAGATCGGGGCCATCTGACATCAAACTCAAAGCTGCGGTGACTGTTGTTACCGCCGTCGCTGTATTGTTCATGGGGTCTGGGTCGGTTTCAGCACCTGAGACGCTGGCTGTGTTACTGATCCCACCCGTAACTGTTGGCCTGATGATCAGTGCCACGGATGCACTCGCTCCGCTGGCAAGCGGGTTAAACGTGCAAGTAACCGTGCCAGTGCCGTTACAAGAACCGTGCGGGGTCGTAGCCGAGACGAAGGTTGTACCCGCGGGGAGAGGGTCACTAATGCGCACTCCTGTTGCTGCAGAGGGGCCGTTGTTGGTAACGGTAACGGTGAAAGTAATATCGTTACCAACCGCTACAGGATCGGGTGAGTCAACATTTCTCAGCATGACGTCGGCACTGGACGCCTGAGCGCTATCGCTAAGGCGGTAGATCGCGCCACTGCCGTAGTCAGCCAGATACAACTCTCCGGCCTCATCCTCACCAAAGGTGCTAATAGAGTAGGGAGAGTCGAGGAGCTGTACGGCCCTGTTGTCTCCGGAAAGAGTGGTTACCCCCCAAATGCGTCCACTACAAAAGTCTCCGTAGAAATAGAGACCTTGTAAGCGGGGATATTGTTGGCCGCGATAGACGAAACCGCCAGTAACCGAGCAGCCCTGTGAATGGTCGTATTCCGCTACTGGAAGCGTAAGTCCAGATTGATCACAGGTATCGCTGTTATAACAGTGGGCTCCTTCCATAATTTTCCAGCCGTAATTTTCTCCGCCAGGGCTCGAGGCCGGCTGAAAATCGACTTCTTCATACTGATTCTGGCCCACGTCGGCGATGTACAAATCGCCAGTCTGCCGGTCGAACGAAAAACGCCACGGGTTACGCAGTCCCAGCGCCCAGATCTCGCCGCGATATCCCTGCGTTTGTCGGTAGGGGTTTGTGGGCGGTATCGCATAAGGAACAACTCCCGATTCCACATCGAGGCGGAGGATTTTTCCGAGTAAAGCGGCGGGGTTCTGGCCATTGTTCTGCGGATCCCCTCCCGAACCACCGTCACCCATACCAATGTACAGATATCCATCAGGGCCAAAAGCCAGTTGGCCACCGTTATGGTTGGCAAAGGGTTGTTCGACCATCAACACAGCTTCTTCGCTACTCGGATTCGCTACATCAGGATCGTTTGTGACACGATAACGAGCAACGACTGTATCGCCGGAATTATCGGTGTAGTTCACGTAAAAATAACCCTTGCCGGCATAACCAGGCGGAAAAGCGACACTCAGGAGCCCTTGCTCACCGCAACAACGGACCCGGTCGGTAATATCGAGAAAAGGTTGATCAAGCAGTGTCTGATTTTTGAGGATACGAATACGCCCATCCTGCTCGACGATAAAGAGCCGTTGACTGCCATCTCCGGCCTGAGTGATCTGCGCCGGATGACTGAACCCGCTGCCATATTGAGTGAGGCCCAGGTTCGGTTGGCCTGTCGGACCGCAAGTTTGCGCCCGCAGGGCAGGGGATGGTGAACCGAGCGAAACCATGATCAGTAAGCTCCAGAAGCAATGACGCAGCAGAGAAATCCGAGGCATGAAGACAATCCTTCTTCTCTTAGGCGCCGCTTTTACGCCAAGGAAATCTGGCGGATGACAGGCACCGAGAGACTTTTCAGTTGGCGATATTATTACAGAGGTCGACCAACAAAGGTATGGGAGCGTCACTGAGCAGGAAATCTGACCGCAGCGTCCTTGATTGGCGGGTCAAGAGGAACAGAACCGACGGTGGGCGAGAGCCTTTCCGAGTCAGGGGGTAGTCAATCGACGGATGCAGCAAAGAGGAGCAAATACGCGAGACATAAGAGACCGACGGAAATTCCCAGGTGCCACCAATCCATAAGATTTTCCCTCCTGACAAATTCTGGCGCAAAACCCAGCAAGAGACATGCCGCCTCTATCCCTGTTATAGGATGCCAGGTTTTTCTCTTTTGTTTCCCGAAGAAGGTCCCAAAAAGATGAGTTCTAAAGAAAAGCTCTGTTTAGCCTCCTGAAAACATCTCTGGAAAAGAACGGCAGAAAATTGACAAAGACTGATAGCCGTCAACTTTTATTGACGGTCGAACGAAGAATATTATCGGGCGGTCAGAGGAGAAGAGACCAAGAGACAGGGCAAAAAAGATATCGGGCTGCTTAGGACTATGGGACAAAACCTCCACCGCATGGCATAAAGTTAAGGCGTCATTGCGAGTTGCCCATAGCGCAAAGCGCTAAGCGTGGCAGAAGAAACGGAGGGAGTCTCCCGGTTCGTCATTCCCGCGGAAGCCGGAATCCAGGGGGGAGGGTGCGGGAGTCCGGGTCGCGCGGGGCTCGCCCGGAATGACGGGCGGCCCTGAGCGTTGGGCAGGAGT
>Ga0187894_10007570_pt1 | contig 10198 bp, 5 predicted proteins | sample GBC1701081metaG_FD_136650 | JGI IMG/M metagenome (GOLD analysis project Ga0187894, IMG submission 136650) | White microbial mat communities from a lava cave in the Kipuka Kanohina Cave System on the Island of Hawaii, USA - GBC170108-1 metaG ... | reverse complement strand
CCGATCAGGCAGAGCGGCAGGCTGTGCGGCGGCATCGGCTCCTTGCCGAAGCCCCGGCGCTTGCCGACCATGATCGCGGCGACGATGGCCGAGAAGCCGCTCGACATGTGCACCACCAGGCCGCCGGCGAAATCGATCGCGCTCGACTTGAACAGCCAGCCCTCACTCGACCAAACCATGTGCGCAATCGGGCAGTAGACGACCAGCTGCCAGATGGTGATGAACGCGATCCAGACGCTGAATTTCATCCGCTCGGCGATGGCGCCGAGAATCAGCGCCGGGGTGATGATCGCGAACATCGCCTGGAACATGAGGAAGACGTACTCGGGTATGTTCCGCGGCGGCGTCGCGAAGTTGGCCGTGACCGAGTCCATCGTGACGCCGGCCAGCCCGAGCTTCGAGAGGTCACCGATGAAACTGTTGCCGGTGCCGAAGGCGAGGCTGTAGCCGACGAGAATCCAGAGCACGCCGACGACGCCGGCGGAGATGAAGCACTGCATCAGGACGTTGAGAATGTTCTTGCTGCGCACGAGACCGCCGTAGAACAGCGCGAGTCCCGGCAACGTCATCATGAGCACCAGGGCCGACGCGGTCAGCACCCAGGCGGTGTCGCCGGAGTCGATCACCGGCGGCGCGTCTTCCGCCCAAGCCTGGGCGGCGCTCATCAACGGCGCGGCGACGCCCGCGACGGCTACCCGGCGCGCCAATCTTCTCCAAACGAACTCACCGGAGACGGTGTCCGTTCGCACTGCTTGCTTCCGCATGACCTCGAGATCCGACATGCTACTCCCTCTTCCTTTCGATCGATCCCCTTCGATCTAGCTCCTCCGGGGGTGCAAGCCCCCTGCCAAGAGTACGGAGAGCAGTCCTTCAGTGTTAGGAAATAAGCAGCGCTTCCTGCACCCCATCAGCTGCCCGCTGCTTGGGCACGGCGTGATCAAGAACTGGACTCGATCGCCACATAAGCACCGCCGATCACTGCCTGAGGATTCCGAGTCAGCCCTCAGCCCTGGGTCCTCCTCTTCAGAAGGACTGGCGGGTGCCGAATAGAACCTGGACGTCGCCCGGATCGGTGTCGACGCGGGTCGCGACCTCCAAGTAGACCAGCGATGGGAAGAAGCCCATGAAGTCGTAGAACGCGCCGAAGCCGAGGCCGACGCCGACGGCGTACCCCGAGGGATCGTAGACCGCGCCGGCGGAGTTGCTCACCTGGCCGGTGTCGACGAAGGGCCGGACCTGGAAGCGGCGCAGCACCAGCAGATCGAGCAGGTTGAGATCGACCTCGTCGAAGAGCGTATGGCGCAGTTCCGCTCGCACGACGAAGATGTTGCGCGCGAGCTCTGCCTCGGCACCGATGCCGCGGATCGAGCGCGAGCCGCCGAGGCTGTAGAGGCTCTGGTTGGGCACCACGCTCGTGCCGAAGGGCTCGCTGAAGCCGTTGAAGATCTGACCAGCGAGAATGGTGCGGTAGCTCCACAGCGGATGCGTCATCACCAGACTGCCGCCCCAATCGGCGAAGTTGTAGTCGCTGCCGATGCCGCGATCATACCAGTCGGCATAGAGCTGGACCTGCACCTCATGCGTTGGATTGTCGTACGAGAGAATGTTGTCGTAGTCGTAGCGTACCCCGAGGCCGTTGATGTGGCCGGAGGTGCGGACGCTCGGGTTGCGGTCGTCGACGAAACTCTTGTCGAGCGCCTGCACGGTGTAGAAGGCGTAGAGGTTGTTGCGGTAATCGGCGGCGTCGATCATCTCGCCCCAGTGATAGCGAGGGCCGGATGCGAAGCCGATGCCGCGGTTGGTGTAGGCGCCGAAAAACGCGAAGTCCTTGCGGTAGTCGTAGCGGCCGCGCGCGACGGCTACGCCGGAGAAACCGAACTCGGTCGAGCTCACCTCGACGGCGGCGGTGTCGAGGATGAGTTGGGGCTCGGGTGGCACGGCGCCGTCGGCGCGCGTCGTCTCGATCAGCACGCGGTCTGGATCGATCACCGCCTGCTGCACGCGGAACGGCGCACGCGCCGTCAGCTCGCCGGTGTCGCCGGCGCCGTCCCAGCGAAGGTCGATCTTCTCGCCGCCGATGCTGCGCAGCTGCACCGGTACCGGCTCCACGATCGGGCGCGACGACTCGCGCCGCACCGTCACCCGGTCGAGGTACTGGTCGCCCTGGCACTCGTTCAGCTCGACCTCCGAAAACGAGTAGTTGATCGCGGGATAGGGCTGGAGCCACTGCGCGAAGAAAGCGTCGAGGTCGCGACCGCTCTCGCGGGCCGCACACGCGCGCCAGGCGAGCTGCGCACCGGCGCAGGCGGTGATCACACGTTGAAACGTCTCGTCGCCGACGAGCTGGTGCAGCTTGCCGAAGACGACGTGTCCCGGCGGCAGATCGCTGGTGTACGTCGAGATGCGCTCGTGCAGCGGATCGGCCGTGGGTTGTTTTTCGAAGAACGCGCCGACGAACGGAATCTTCGGAGCGACCTCGAAACGGTCGACGATGGCGAAGATGTTGAACAACTCGATCCAACTCTGCACGCTGCGATTGTCGGCGAACGCCTTCGAGTAGTAGCGGCGCGCCATCTCGTAGGAGGTGCCTTCGCCCACCCAGGCGTAGTCCGCCGCCGGCTCGCGCGCCGCGACCGAAGGCCGCAGCAGTTCCTCATAGACGGCCTGCGCCAACTGCGCCTGCTCGAACGGCCGCACCAGCCAGAGCACTTTGAGGGAGCGGTCGGAGATCACCGCCATGCCCTCACCGGGCGCGGTGAGATCGAGCCGCAGCGGCGCTTCGACGACGACGAGATCGCCTGCCGGCGCCGGCACCGCCGCAGGGCGCTGCGCGACGATCTCCGCCAGCGCGTCGCGCATGATCTCGACCTGCGTCGGCCCGGGGGCGATGCGATCGCTGCGCACCGCCGGCCGCCGATAATAGACGATGCGGCTGCCGCCGACTTCGATCTCCTCGCGCAGGAACTCCGGCGCGGCGATCAAGGTGAGGTAGTGCACCGACGCGACCTCGGCGTGCACCGGCGCCCCGATGGCGGCGAACCAGCGGCCGTTGAGCTGAACTTCGAGCCGCGTCGCAGCCGCGATGTCGACGGCGAAGTCGGACAGCGGCGGCGGCGCCCCGACCTGCCAGCGCCCTTCGGCGTCGAGCGCGGGAACGTAGGGATACCAGCCGCCGAGAGCGGTCAGGGTCTCCTGGAACTCGCCGAACGTGCCGAAGCGCAACGGCACCCTCGTGGCGAAGTCGGCATGAATCGTCGCCTGCCCGCCTGGCCGCAATGGGGACGACAGCAACACGCGCAGGCCGTAGCTCGGCGGCGGCGCGATGCCGTCCAGCGGCGTGGTCACTGCGACGACCCCGTCGGCCCTCACGTTGCTGACCGCGATCCCACCCGGCTCGAAGTCCTCCCCCGGATAGACGTAGGGGCGATTCCAGTCGTTGACGCCGGTGTCGGGCGTGGCGAAGCGGTTCGGAAAGAGCATCAGCACCACTTCGCCGAGCGGCACGCTGCTGGTGTTGGTGACGGTCGTGTCGATCGCGCCGCGGATCTGCGGCTCATCCCATGACAGCGTGACCGTCAACTTGCTCTGCGGCAGCGCGTGCGCGTGCGCGGCGGAGGCGATCAGCAGAAGCGCGGCGGTGAGCGCGCGCGAGTTTTGAATTTTGGGTTTTGAATTTTGAGTGGTGGAGGAATTCAAGCTGTTCCCGCGGGAGAGGTGGTGGGCCATTCAACATTCAAAATCCACAATTCACAATTCGGCTGCGACGCGCCGCGTTCGCGTTCCACGGCGCCCGCCGCTATGCTCTCGGCCGATGAACGTGACGACGGTCTGGCTGCTGGTGGCACTGCAGTGGGTGATGCCGGCGGGAACCACTGGTCTCGTGCTCTGCATCGAGCGGAGCGGCGAGGTTGTGGTCGAGACCCGCCAGACCGGCGAGACCTGTCACGGCCCTGCGGCGCCGAGCGACTGCACCATGCTGTTGCCCCGCGCCGACGATTGCTGCTCCGACTCAATCGTCTCGCAGCCGGGTGCTCGCTCGGCGAACGGAGCGGACGTACGCGACGCGATCTCCGCCTGGGCCACCGTGGCGGAATGGCAAGCACCCCCGATGACAGCCGCGATACGGGCACTCCGCGTCGCGCACCCGCCGCCGAGCTCTTCCGCGCGCGTTCTCGCGTCCGTCGTCCTCCTCGTCTGATCCGGCCTCTCCGGCAGACATGAGCGCCGCACCGCGGCGCAACAGCACGCCTCGTCCTGCGCGGTCGTCCGCGTTCGCGAGGCAACTGGCCCGAATTGCGGCCGCGAGGTCGAGCAACGAGGGTCGTGAGGAGGAGACATGTTCAGCGTCCGCACAGGGTCGATCTTCGTTTGGCGCAGACCGCGCCGTTCCAGATCTCGAGTCGCGACGTCGGCGTACGGCGGCCTTCGCGGCTTTCCAGGCGTCGGCGGTGCCGTCGGGTTGCTGTTCTGCACCGCGCCGATGCTGCGCGCCGAGAGCCCGGGCGTCACTCTCACACTCCCCGCCGCGGTGACGGCGGCGCTGCGACACGACCCGACCCTCACCGCCCTGTCCCACGGCGTCGCCGCGCACGAAGGAACAGTGCTGCAAGCCGGTCTCCTGCCGAACCCGGAGCTGCGGTTCGAAGCCGAGAACGTCGGCGGCTCTGGCGACCGGACCGCGTTCGAAGAGACCGAGACCACTCTGAGCATCTTTCAGGTCTTCGAGCTCGGAGGAAAGCGTGAGCGGCGCACCGAGTTGGCGCGCTCGAGCCGCGACGTGGCGGTGATCGAGCATGAGCGCCGGCGACTGCAGCTCGCGGCGGAGGTGGCGCGGCGCTTCGTCGCCGTACTCGCAGCGCAGGAGCAACTCGAGCTGGCGCGCGAGCTCGAGAAGCTCGCCGGCGAGTCGGTGGGCGCGGCGCAGAAGCAGGCCACCGCCGGCGCCCTTCCGCCCGCCGAAGTCTCGCGCACGCGCGTCGGCCTGGCGCGCACGCGGGCGCAGCGTCTCACCGTGCAGCGCGATCTGAACGCGGTGCGCGTCGAGCTCGCCGCCACCTGGGGCGCGCGCGAGGCGACGTTCACCGCAGTCGCGGGCGACCTCGAACGTCTCGACGACCTGCCCGATCGGAAGACCCTCTTCGATCGCTTCGACGCCAACCCCGACCTCACCCGCAGCGACGCCGAGGTGAACGAGCGCGTGCGCGCGCTCGCCCTGGCCGAGGCCCGGCGTGTCCCCGACGTCATCGTGGGCGCCGGCGGTCGGCACTTCAGCGACAACGGCGATAATGCCTTGGTCTTCGAAGTCGACGTGCCGCTGCCCTTCTTCGATCGCAATCAGGGCGGCGTCGCGGCGGCGCGCCAGGACATCGCCAAGGCTCGCGCCGAGCGGGAGGCGGTGGCGGTTCGGATCCGCGGAGAGCTCGCCGCGGCCTGGGAACGCCTGGCCGCGGCGCGCGAGCGCGCGTTGGTGCTGCGCCATGAGGCGCTGCCGGAAGCAAACGCCTCGCTCGCCGGGGCGCGCGAAGCCTATCGCACCGGCCTCTACCGCTCCATCGACGTGCTCGACGCGCAACGCACCCTCTTCGAGGTGCGCTCCGAGTACGTGCAGGCGCTCGCCGAGTTCCACACGCAGGCGACGGAAGTCGCGCGCCTCGCCGGCACGCGCATCGCCGAGGAGGAAGCCCGATGAAGACCCCCGTTCTCGCCGCTGTCCTCTGCCTCGCGCTGTCGTGTGCCACACGTGCCGACGAGACTGAAGAGCACGACGCGCACGCAGGTTTCACCATCGCGGAATTCGAGTCCTTCGGTGTCTGCCTCGCCACGGCCGGCGCCGGCACCGTCGACCTCGCTCTCGAGCTGCCCGGCGAGGTGCGCCCGGACGGAGATCGACTGGCGCATCTGGCGCCGCGGTTCACCGGCGTCGTGCGCGAGGTCTACAAGCGCGCCGGCGACGAGGTGCGCGCCGGTCAAGTGCTCGCCGTCGTCGAGAGCGACAATCTCTCGCGCTTCGAGTTGAAATCGAGTCTCGACGGCATCGTCGTCGACCGCCACGTCACCACCGGAGAGATCGCCGGCCCCGATCGCCCGGCCTTCATCGTCGCCGACCTCTCGACCGTATGGATCGAAGTGAGCGTGTATCAATCCGCGCTCTCGCGCGTCGTCGTCGGCCGCCCGGTGCATATCACCTCCGGGCGCGACGGCGCCGGGGCGAACGGCACGATCTCGTTCCTCTCGCCGGTGGTGAACCAGGACACACGCACGGCGATGGCGCGTGTCGTCATGCCGAACCCGGACGGGGCATGGCGTCCGGGGGTCTTCGTCTCGGTGGCGGTCGACGACGCCGTCGAGGCGGCGGTGGTGGTGCCGCGGCGCGCTGTGCATCGACTCAACGGAGGCACGGTCGTCTTCGTCGTCGCAGGCGATCATTTCGAGACGCGCCCGGTTCGCCTCGGGCGTGTCGGCGCAACGTCCGCCGAAGTAACGGTGGGGCTCGCCCCCGGCGAGCGCTTCGCCGACGAGGGCTCGTTCGTCGTCAAGGCGGAGCTCGGCAAGAGCGCCGAGCACGAGGACCACTAGGAGGGTACTATGTTGGAAGCCGTCCTCCGCTTCTCGATCGAGCGGCGCGTCTTCGTCGTCGTCGCCGTGTTGCTCGCTTCCGCGTACGGCGCCTACTCGCTGCGCGAGTTGCCGATCGACGCCGTGCCCGACGTCACCAACCGGCAGGTGCAGATCAACACCGTGGCGCCGTCCCTGTCGCCGCTCGAGATCGAGCGGCAGGTGACCTTCCCGGTGGAAACGTCGCTTGCCGGAATTCCCGGTCTGGTGGAGACCCGTTCGTTGTCACGCAACGGGTTCTCGCAGGTAACGGCAGTTTTTCGCGACGACGTCGACGTCTACTTCGCGCGGCAGCAGGTATCGGAGCGGCTCGCCGCGATCCGCGCCTCTCTTCCCGGCGACGCGGTGCCGGTGCTCGGGCCGATCACCACCGGTCTCGGCGAGGTCTACATGTGGACGGTCGAGTACGCGCATCCCGGCGGCGCCGGCGCGAACGCGCGCCAGGGGGTGGCGGGCTGGCAACCCGACCGTTCTTACCTGACGCCGGAAGGAGAGCGGCTCACCAGCGAGCTCGAGCGCGCCGCCTATCTCCGCACCGTGCAGGACTGGATCATTCGGCCGCAGTTGAAGGGGCTTCCCGGGGTCGCCGAGATCGACGCCATCGGCGGCTACGTCAAGCAATACGAAGTCCACCCCGACCCGCGCCAGCTCGCGGCCTACGACCTGACCTTCGGCGACCTCGTGCGCGCCCTGGCCGAGAACAACCTCACCACCAGCGCCGGCGCGGTCGAACACAACGGCGAGATGTACGTCGTGCGCGCCAACGGCCGCCTCGGTGCGCTCGACGAGATCGCCGATGTGCCGGTCGTCGAGCGCGACGGCACACCGGTGCGGGTGCGCGACGTGGCGGCGGTGGTTCCCGGCGCCGCGCCGCGACTGGGAAGTGCGTCCGAGAACGGCGAGGAGGTCGTGCTCGGCGCGGCGCTGATGCTGCTCGGCGGCAACAGCCGCACCGTAGCGGAGGCGGTTCACGCCAAGATGCCAGAAGTGAATCGCAGTCTGCCGGCTGATATTCGAATCACCACCGTTCTCGACCGCCGCGTGCTGGTCGACGCGACGATCGAGACCGTGGTGACCAATCTCGCCGAGGGCGCACTGCTGGTGATCGCCGTGCTCTTCGCCCTGCTGGGGAACATCCGGGCCGCCTTCATCACCGCCCTGGCGATTCCGCTCTCGATGCTGCTCACCGCGATCGGCATGGTGCAGACGCGCACCAGCGGCAACTTGATGAGCCTCGGCGCGATCGACTTCGGCCTCATCGTCGACGGCGCGGTGATCGTAGTCGAGAACTGCATGCGGCGCCTGGCGCAAAGCCAGAGCGAGCTCGGGCGCGCCCTGACGCGCGACGAGCGCCTCGCGGTCGTATTCGACGCGACGCGAGAGGTGCGCACCGCAACCGCCTTCGGCGAGGCGATCATCATCACCGTGTACCTGCCGATCCTCGCGCTCACCGGCGTCGAGGGAAAGATGTTCCATCCGATGGCGCTCACCGTCGTCTTCGCGCTGGTGGGCGCGTTCGTCCTCTCGCTCACCTTCGTGCCGGCGATGGTGGCACTCTGCATCCGGGGCCGCGTCCGCGAGCGTGAGAACCGCGCCGTCGCCCTCGCCCGGCGGCTCTACTCGCCCGTCCTGGACTTCGCGCTGCGCCGGCGCGTCGCGGTGGTGTCGGCCGCAGTGGCGCTCTTCGGCGCCTCCCTCCTTCTCTTCCGCACCCTCGGGCAGGAGTTCGCGCCGACGCTGCGCGAGCTCGACGTTCTGCTGCACGCCTATCGCCTGCCGAGCACGAGCCTGACGCAATCGACGGTGATGCAGCGCGATCTCGAACGCCGCCTGGCGCGAATGCCGGAGGTGGCGGTCGTTTTCTCGCGCACCGGCACCGCCGACATGGCGTCGGATGCGATGCCGCCGTATCTCTCCGACACGTTCGTCATGCTGAAGCCGCGGCAGGACTGGCCGAATCCGCGCGAGACCAAGGCCGAGATCGAAGGCCGCATCGCCTCGATCGCGGCCTCGATCCCCGGCAACGCCTATGAGCTGACGCAGCCGATCCAGATGCGCTTCAACGAGCTGATTGCCGGCGTGCGCAGCGACCTCGCCGTCAAGGTCTTCGGCGACGACTACGGCGAGATTCTCCCCGTGGCCGAGCGCGTGGCGGCGATACTGGCATCGATCCCCGGCGCGGCGGACACGCGCCTCGAGCAGATCACGGGCGCGCCCGTGATCAACATCGACGTCGACCGGCGCAGCGTCGCGCGTTACGGCTTGAGTCTGGCCAACGTGCACGAAGTCCTCGCCATCGCCGTCGCCGGCCGCAAGGCGGGCGAGATCTACCAGGGAGATCGGCGCTTCGACGTGATGGTGCGACTCCCCGAGGAGTTGCGTCAGGACCCGGCCATGCTGGAGAGGCTCGCTGTGCCGCTCTCACACCGCGACCGCATGCCGGTGAGCTTGAGCCTCGAAGGCGACGACCTGGCGCGCTGGCAGGCGCGCTCGCTCCCGCTTGGCGCGCTCGCCAGCATCGACGTCGACGAGGGCATGAACCAGGTCAGTCGGGAGAACGGCAAGCGCCGCGTCGTAGCACAGGTCAACGTCCGCGGCCGCGACCTCGGCTCGTTCGTCGAGGAAGCGCAGGGCCGCGTCGCCGACGAGGTGCGTCTCGCGCCGGGAACGTGGCTCGCATGGAGCGGCCAGTTCGAGAATCTCGTCCGCGCCGAACGACGATTGGCGCTCATCGTGCCGCTCTGCCTGTTGCTGATCGCGGCACTGCTCTATGCCAGCTTCGGCGCGCTCGGCCCCGCGGCCATCGTCTTCGCCGGCGTGCCACTCGCGCTCTCGGGAGGAGTTGCGAGCCTCTGGTTGCGCGGCATGCCGTTCTCGATCTCGGCCGCGGTCGGCTTCATCGCGCTCTCGGGTGTCGCCGTGCTCAATGGCCTGGTGCTGATCACCTTCATCGAGTCGCTGCGCCGAGGCGGCGCACCGCCCGACGAGGCGATCCGCAGCGGAGCGCTGGCGCGGCTGCGCCCGGTCCTGATGACCGCGCTGGTGGCGTCGCTCGGCTTGGCACCGATGGCGTTTGCCACCGGCACCGGCGCCGAAGTACAGCGCCCGCTCGCCACCGTCGTCATCGGCGGCCTCCTCTCCAGCAGCGCCCTGACGCTCGTCGTGCTTCCCGCTCTCGCTTCACTGCTCGCGCGCCAGAAGCCGGGAGCGGGAAGACATGAGTCAGAAGGAAGAACGTGACTTCTGGCTCCTGTCTCCGGTTTTCTTTCCCTTGACGTTCCCTTTGGCGTATAACTCCCGGTCGAGAGAGGGTCGCCGAATGAGACGAAGACACGGACACATGCCCTGGCTGGCAGTGGGCGCGGCATTGCTCGTTTGGGCGGGTCCCGCCGCCGCGGACGTTACAGTCGACCGGCCGGCCTCGATCCTCGTGTTTCCCAAGCTGATCGCCGACGGCACGCGCGACACGATGATCCAGATGACCAATGCGTCGAACGGGATGGTTCGCGCCCACTGCTTCTACGTCAATGCGGCGCTCACCAATCCGAGCCTGCCGCCGGGGCCGTTGAACCCGCCGCTCTGG
>Ga0187894_10007569_pt1 | contig 10200 bp, 9 predicted proteins | sample GBC1701081metaG_FD_136650 | JGI IMG/M metagenome (GOLD analysis project Ga0187894, IMG submission 136650) | White microbial mat communities from a lava cave in the Kipuka Kanohina Cave System on the Island of Hawaii, USA - GBC170108-1 metaG ... | reverse complement strand
TCGACGGTGTCGCCGGAGTCGGCCCACTCGGCCTGGGTCCACATCAGGTAGGCCAGCCGCGGGCAGTAGACGTACTCGTTCACCATGCGCGCCGGCACCAGCGGCGCATCGCCGACGGCCGGCGGCGCGGGGAGGTCGAGGGTTAGCTGCTCGTCGGCGGGTGTCATGGCTTGCGGCACACGGTGGCATGTCACGCGGTGGTGATACGGCGACTCTACGCACGCGCTTTCCGTGCATCTTCGGGGCGTGGGGCCAGGGTGACGCCCGTCAACACGATGCAGCTACGGCCCGCGACTACGCGCGGTCCGTTTGCGCCGGAAGGCCGATTCGAAATACCCCAAACGCCATTGTCGGCGCGTGAGCGCCTCAACTATCGGTTTATTGTACCCCACTGGCTGCGATAGTAGCCTGCTTGTCCTGCAAATGAAACGCGCAATTCACGTGGCAACAATAGGCAGGACGATCTCGCGCGGGTTTGACAGCGCGCGCCGACATAGCGGAATTGGCTGTATGAGATACGGCCCCAGGCCTCTGAGCTGAATTGCCAGCAGCCGCGCCGATCTCAAGGCGTTGCGCGCATCGCCCTGATCGAGCGTCGTCTCAAACAGGCGCGGACGGAGTATGAGCTATGGCGACGCGCAAGAGACAACAGGCCGCTTCATTGAAGGACGCCGAGGAGACGGTCTTTTATGGCTCCGGCAATGTTTTCGCCGATCTTGGCTTCAAGAACGCCGACGAAATTCTCGCGCGTTCGGAGCTGCTCATGCGAATCGCGGACATCATCAAGGAACGCAAGCTGTCGCAGGCGGCGGCAGCCAAGGTACTGGGGCTGAAGCAGCCCGACGTGTCGGCCCTGCTCCGTGGGCGCTACCTGCGACGCTTCTCGATCGACCGGCTGATGCGCTTCCTCGTCGCCCTGGACCACGATGTCGAGATCGTCGTGAAGCCACGAGCACGACGGGGCCGGGCGCAGATCAGCGTGGCAGCTGCGGGATAGGCACAGACCGAACGCTGTGCCCTTTGCGAGCGGGCCAGACGAGCTTGAAGACGCGATCCAGAGCCGTCTCAATCGGGTGCAGGAGGAGGACAAGCAATGGCGAGCCTGGGACTGCAGTAGCCCGACGTGCTGGCTTTGCACTACGGTCGCTACCTGTGGCTGTTCCCAACCCAGTTGGCTAGTGCGCCTTCTCGGCGTCGTAGAGCTATCGCAGCGGGACGCACATCGCCGTTGCGATCCCCAAGCAGACTGAACGGAAGCTTATGCCGGATACTACTGCGCTGTACCTATGCCGAGATTGCGTTTGATGCGTTCAATCGTTTCCGCCCGCTGTTCCATGGTCATATTCTTGGGGTCTGGGGCGTTGTGGGCCTCATTGTCCCGGTCCAGATAGACGAACGGAACGTTGGACGGCCGTAAGCCCAATCGTCTTACGGCCGCCCAATATTGGTCTTCCGTCATTTGAGGGAGGTCGCTCAGCGGATCGCCTCCAATGCTTGCTTCGCAACGTCCGCGGGAATTGCCGCCCACGGACGCTCAGCTGGGTTTCCATCGTGAGCCTCTATCACGACGACCTCATGCCCCTTGGCAAGAAAGAGGGCGCGAATGGCCTCAGGCACACCCTGCCATGCCTCATCCGCCGTGCTGCCAGCCACCAAGAGTCCCCTCAAATCTGGGCTGCTCGCATAGAAAAGGCCGGCCTTGCCCTCGTCAATGCGGACTCTCACGATGCGTGCTTTCCTTTCCATTTACGAACCTCCGCGCGCACATCAGCTGAGCGACCGCGCGGCAATCCGCAGCAAGAGCGGGCGACGCGCGGGTCTCAGTACATAGAAACTATGTGCTGCCCAAGCGCCAGCTTCAATGAGGCCGAGGCGAACACACCTCGGAACCCGCCCCACTGCTAAGCATGTTATGGCGTATAGGTAGTACATAGTCAAGCCTTCAAAACGACCCTGATCGGGAGTTGCCCGACCGGTAGTCAGAGCGGACGGCCAATGCGCCGGCTCTCGGAAAGGACGAAATGCCGCTTCGGTGCAATCAGTCGATCGCAACGAAGATACCAAGCCCAACATGGCGTCCCCCGCCGATCACCACGGGCCCGAGCACAGGCTCCGCAAACGTGATGATCGCGTGCGTTCGTGGAAGGTCCTTCAGGTACGCCGGCACCCTGTAGCTGCGCGCGGTCTCGGCACCAGGGAATACCGGTTCCGGCTGAAGGTGAATCTCCTCGATGGGCGTTGTATATCGGGCCTGCGCCAGCGCCTTCAGCACGAGGCCGTACGCCTTGCGCGAGCGATGGTCGTCGCGGCCGGGCAGGACCAGTGGTGTCACCGATCCCCAGCGTCGCGCCTTGCGCAGGTAGCGCTCCGAGACGCCATCCTCCAGTGGATCGGGGATCGCGCGCAGGTCAGCTTTGATCTCGCCGGTGTCCTCCTCAACCAGTGAGGCGCCCGAGAGCCGGCGGGCAACGGACCGTGCCCCGCCGTTTCCGCTGCCGAATGGTTCGGCCAGCATCACGCGGCGAATACGGCCGTCACGCCCCTTTGGCGAGATCGTCGGCAGCGGCAGATAGGAGAAGCGGTCGTTCTTGGCCTCGGCGTCTTCCCCGTGTCCACACACGAAGCGCTCGATGAAAGCGTTATCAAGCTTCAGACCGCGTGCGCGCAGGTGTGCCGCGTGCCGCAGCCACGCGGCGACTTCGATCACCTGCCGAGGATCGAAGGAACGACGGCGGCCGTCATCGCCGAAAAGCTCGAAGACATGGACAGGCCGGCGGCGCCCTTCAGTACGGCGCGCGTAGCCAACTTCTGTAACAACAGTTGGGGGCGCCGGCGCAGCAACCCAGCGCTGGGCGCCTCGCCCGCCGCCGGCCCGCACACGAGTCTGTTGCCCCGCATGGCGCGCAAGAAGCTCGTCCAGCGAGCCTTCGACAGGTGCCCACCAGCCGACGCCGTCCGGGTCGGCGATCCACACGTCGCCTGGCAACGCCTGCTTCTCCACGTCCGAAATGACGCGACCCTTGCCGGTGACCAAGTCAATGCCAAGCCCAAGGGCATGAAGGTGCCGCGCTTCATTGCACAGCAGTTCTACGTAGGAACGCGCCGCCTCCCAATCCTCATCCGGGATCGGCCAGAGGAATCGCACGGTTGCCTCGCCATCAACCTGGTGCGGGCGCAGATCCTTGGCGGTGCGCAGCTCGCTGGGCTGCTTCTCCGGTTCGACGTCGCGTGCCCAGGCTCGCGCGATCTTGTCCATGTCGTTGTTGGGCACGTAGAGCCGGACAACGCCGGCCTGACGTGCCCGTGACGTCACGATCTCTGGCGGCAGTTGCCGTTCCAGCCAGCGTAGGGCCGCCATCGTGGCGTCGGAGAACTCGGTGCGCCGGAATCCCAGATTGCCCGCGGCCACAAGTGCCTGGAACAGGCGGTGGGGATTGGGCGGCCACTGGTGCCGCCGGCCTTCCTCGCTGCGGCCGTGGTAACGGCCGGCGATGAGGTGCGCCTCGACGCAAAGCCAGCGCATAGTCAACCTGCCCCCCCCTTCTTGCCGCGAGCCTTGCCTCCGACCTTTTCCTTGATCGCGGCATTCGCGGCCTTGCTGTCGAATTCGACGGTGGCGTCCTTGCCCACGCCAAAGGCCTTGGCCGCCTCCTGAGCGAAGGCCAGGGCCGCCCCGACGTCCGGCGTGAAGGGCTCGCGCTTGCCGTCGTGCGCGACGGTTTCCCACACAGCATGCTTTTCCGGATCACGGACCAGGAGACAACCCTGCCGCAGGTCGTGGGATCGATCGTAGGTCATGGCCACGAGTGCCACGCCGAGAACGTAGCGGCGCAGCGCGTCACCACCGGGACCCTTCGGTCCGAGCGTGCGCAGACCGACAAGACTGAGGATGGCCTCCCGACGAATTTCGCCGCGAACGACCACCCCACCGTGGGTGCCGGCCGCAGGCGCATGCCTGAAGCCAAGCTCGGACGCCGCGTCGAGCACCTTTTTCTCGTCGGCCTCGTCGAGCAGACCTAACCCAATGTAGTCAACCGGAGGGTTGTACTGCGCCGAACGAGTCAGCTCGACGACATCGTAGGCGCGAATTGTGGACGCGACGAGCCTTGGCAGTTTCGCCTGCGTGTCACGCGAGTCCCAGGCACCGAACACCAGAGATGTCGGTGCGATCTTGGCCAGTTCCGTCGCATCGCCAGTCGCTTGGTAGGCGTCGAAAGCCTCGCGGAGCTTCGGACCCAACGCAGAGTAACGCGCGATGGCATCCGCCGCACGGTGGCCAGCATCGAGCAGATTGACCACCTTGTTCCCGGCCTTGATCTCGATCTGCGGCACCAGGCGCGAATAGTCGGTGTCTTCGTCGTTGACCTTCTTGAATAGCGGCTCCATGCGGTTGGCCTGCGAGCCGACAGTGTCGATGATCGCCATGCGCACCTTCTTCGCGTCTTCCGGAGCGCTTATGGCATCGATGTTGTAGCCGGCCTTGCCCGCACCGCCTTCCGCTGCCGCAAAGGTCGGCGGAAAGATCACAGCATCGTGCCCCTCCGCCGGCATCAGCATCTGCCGGCAGATCAGGGCCGCCGGTCCGGCGGCATCCAGCATCTGGGCTGCCCTGTCGTTCCAGTTGCTCATCGTGCTCTCTCCATGGGTTTCGCCCAGCCGAAGCTGCCGTATTGTGCATTGCGCATGACAACCGGGAATTCGTATATCGCGAGAGTCATTGCCGCCCCCGCTATTGCCGCCGGCACGACAGCAATCTCGAGCGGGTCGCTCCAGGCGCGATAGACGAACCAACGCCGCTTGTCCTGGTGCAGCGCCGGCCGGCAGCGCTGCAATCCGATCGCCGCCAGAATCTCCGTCGCCGGCGATGTCTGGACCGGCGCGTCCTGCTCATCGGGCGAAAAGCCGACGTCCAGCGCTTCCCAAGAGGCCGACGGATCGAACCCGAAGCGCCCTTTCGTCGGCCATCTGTGGGCGAAGAATTTCCGATCGGCACTCGCGTTGCCGTTCCGATGAAGCACGTTGCGCCACGCCGAACGCAGGCCGTTGACATTGCGGTCGGGTGTTTGCTGCCCTGCCCAAACCTTCAGTTCCGACTTGTCGCCACCACGATAGGGATAGAGCCACCAGTCGAGGCGTAGTTCGAAGGGGACAATCACGACCGGCTTGCGGTCGGCCTGCGCCTGCGCCTCGTGGTCTTTGGCCAGGGCGACCAGTTCCTCCGGCTCGCACAGCTTACTCACGATCTCGCCGAGGGGATCGTTGTGGCCGCTATGCGTTGCGACCTGGAAAGAGGCACGGCCCGCGTCCCTGTCGAACCAACCTTCGCTCCCCGGCCACAGCCGGCCTGCCAACTCCAGCACGCCGCAGCAAGCGAAGAACTGCCCCGGATTGCGCAGGTCGACATCAACCACGATGTCGGGTGTTGACTCTTTCATGACGCGGCTTTCCGGAATGAACCGCTGTCAGCGGACAGCCGCTTGGTGGCAGCATAGTCGGCCGAGCGCATCAGTGATTCGAGCCAAGCCAGCCCCCAATGCCCGAACCGACGCTGCAACTGCGCGAAGCGGCGCATCGTGTCGGCGGCGATCGAGGCATTCTCTTCCTCGGTAACATCATCGGCGATGTCCCAGTGCTCCGGCTCGAAGTGCGGGCGCGCCCACCCGTGGTGCGCCGAGACAAGGTGCAGGATCAGATCGCGTTCGGAATGATCGCGGATCTTCTGATCATCCATGGCTTCCCGCAGCGATCCGAACTCGTGCCGATAGCGCCCGCAGGCGCTGTCATCAAAGCCGCGTTCGCCGCTTTTCGCCCAGGGCTTCCAGTCGCTTGAATTGTCAGGAGCATGCCCGATGGCCTTCTGCCAGGCAGCCCGGTCTTTGCCGCGATCGTGCCATCGGGCGGCAACCACGATGGCGTCCGCGATAGCCGGCGAGAGAGCGGCGAGCTTCAGCTTCGTGACGAGCCGCTCGGCTTCACATCCTGTCCAGTCAAGGTGTTCCTCCAACTCTTGCCATCTGGCGGCGGCGGCCGGCGAGTCCTGTGCGACTTCCACGGACTTGCGCAAGGCGAAGAAGAGTAGAATCTTGGCGGGCTCACCCTCTTCACCTTTGGCCAGAACCAGACGCGCTTTCTCTACCATCCCGACCTGTCGCAACTTCTCGCGTAGATCGCCAACCGCCGCGCGAAGATCGCCGGCCTGTAAAACGGTACCAGCGAAGTCCCACATATCGGGCGGGGCAAGCGGTCGCGCGATCCAATCTCCCGTGTCCTCATTCTGCTCGAGCAGGATGCGCAGCCGCCGCCTGACGGCGTCCTTGCCTGTATCGGGTTCGTCCGCAACGTCGGGAACGGAACTCGACCTGCCGCCATCCAGCATGCCGTGCTCGTCCAATCCGCCCGCGTCCGAACGAAGAACGATGGTCCCGTCCCGCAGGACGGCATCACCCTGGTCGATGTCGGCGAGTGCGATCATTCTCGGGTCACCGATGGCAGGCAGCAGGACTGCATCTTCGGAGCGCTTTGCAACCTTCTTGAGCTCGCCGACCACGTCTTTGAGGTTGCCCCGGAGTCGCTCGCGCGCGAGGATTGGATGCCTGTCGAACAACGTCTTCAGGATGCTCGCGGTCGGATCCTTGATCTCGCGAAGCTCTTGCCGCCAGGCAACGTGAAGTTCAGGCGGTGACGCCTGCACGCCGTGCAACCATCGCTCGACGTGCGGCCGGCCGGGCAGCTCTGCGACCCGTGTCATGGCCCAGCCATCGAGCAGAATGTCGGTCAGCGGCAGTGTGCGCGGCGCCCGCGAAAACGCTTCCCCTTTCCCGGCAAGAGACCGCAGAGCCCGCGGGCTCGCATTCGTGCCGCCATCAATTTCAGGCAGCGATTTTAGTGCCTCAACGGTCCGCGTAAGGCGGGCTAGACCATCGGTACCGCTCTCCTCATCGTCTTCGTCTGTCTTTGCCAGAATCTCGACCACATCTATCAGAGCCGCTCCACGTCCAAGCCGATTTACACGGCCGAGCCGCTGGATCATCGAGTCGAGCGTCGACACATCGCAAATCATATGGTCGGCATCCAAATCGACCCCGACTTCGCCGGCCGAAGTGCAGACGAGATACTCGGAACGTTTCGGTGGCTGCCGGTCAGGATGGGCGCGAAACCCGCAAAAGAGTTCGGCACGTCGTCTCCGAGCTGCGTCCGTGACAGTATCAAGTTGATTTGGCGCCAATAGATCTCTTTCATATCCACGAATGGTTCCGGTCAGCGTGACGACCTGATCGGCGCCTGCGGTCTTTGCCACAAGATCGGCCACCCTGGCAGCCGTAGCAGGAGACCGTACATAGACAACGACGCGTGCATTCGCGGACTGATGCGCCAGCGCAAGCTCAGCAAGTTTCTCCGGAAGTTTTCCCGCAGCCGACAGGGGATGGAATCTCAACCTCTTGTCAGCACTAAGCCGCCTCTCGACCTCCTCCTCCTTTTCCTCCTCGGGCGTCAACGCGAACGCATTCACGGGCTCGGCTTGCCTTCGCGTGGCTGACAACTCGATCATCCGGATCGGCCGTGGCTGACCGCTCTGAATCTCGCCGATGCACAGGCCAAGTCTGCTGAAGGCCGGCGTGAGGTGTGCCTCGTCGTGAACGATGAGCGTGTCCTGGCCAAGCAAGCCGGCGTGGAACGGCCGCATGCGACGGGACACGCCGTACCCGGAAAACAGCAGGCGGCTGCCGATCATGTCGACAGTTCCGATGATGATCGTTGGGCGTGCGGGATCGGATTGCCATTCGCGATTATCCGCAAGCTCGCCCCGCAGCGTGCTGACCGCCAGTGGCGAGGCCTCATCCGAGGGATCGACGCAGAGCTCGCCAAGAGCGCGACGAATCTCCTGACGAATGGTGTCCGAACCTTCCCCGGCCGTCGCAACCGCGGCGCGCATGGACATGACCAAGTCTGTGGCCTGGTCGACCACAGTGCGCCGATTGACGACGTAGAGGAGCCGCCGTGGCAATGGAACGCTGTTCGTCGCCGACTGGTGGGCTAAAGCCAGCAGCCAGATGGCGATAACGGATGTCTTGCCGAGACCGGTCGGAATATCCACGGCCGGCGGCAAATCCGATCGAACGAAATGTTCCAGAAAGAGTCGGCGTTGCCATCCGAGCGGCTTGTGTCCCGTCAAGGCGTGGAAGCCATTGGCGAAAAATTGAAGAGCATCCACGGTCATCTGCGCGCGAGCGCCCCCGTTTCCCGGCAACAGCCCTCGTCACCGGCTGCCTGCCGCCCCTTGGAACCGCAGCACCGCATGGACAGCCAATGGTTGCGCCGCGTCCACATTGTTCTTGCGGCTAACATAGCAAACATGCGGCCCAATGTCCCGTGTTTCTCGCGTGCCGGTGTGGACACCTCGGGCGGTGCGGCTCGAGGCGGCCGGACAGGCGGCATTTGAGCGTGTGCCCGATTCATTCGACGTAGGAGGGCTACAGGCATGATGCGATGCTTCGCGTAGTAGGTCGCCAGAGTATGATCAACAGGGGTGTCAGAAACGGCCACAGGCCACGCCGGGGGAGCTACGCATGCGCTACGCCAGCACCGACCAGGTCCTGCAGCTGGCGCTGGACATGCAGGGCTCGCGCCTGGGCCTGAGCCTGGCCGACATCGAGGGCCGGTTCGGCGTCAGCCGCAGCACGGCGCGGCGCATGCGCGATGCCGTCATCCGCAACTGGCCGCAGAGCGAGCGCATCGTCGACGACGAGCAGCGGCCGCGCTGGCGCATCCCGGTGGCGGGCGCGGTGACGCCGGGCGCCGTCAGCGCCGAGGAGATCGCCGACCTGGAGGCGGCCGCCAGGCTGCTGCACCAGCAGAACCAGCATCGCCGCGCCAAGGCGCTCGAGGCGACGGCGCGCAAGCTGCGGGCGCTGCTGCCGGCCGACGTGGTGCGGCGGCTGGAGCCCGACGTCGAGATCCTGCTGGAGGCCGAGGGGCTGGCGATGCGGCCCGGCCCGCGGCCGCGCATCCGCACCGAGTTCATCGACACCATCCGGCGCGCGATCAAGGAAGGGCGCCAGATCTACCTCGGCTACCGCGACCGGCGCAGCGGCCGCGCCTCGGGCCGCTTCCTGGAGCCCTACGGCTTCCTGTTCGGCAACCGCCACTACCTGGTCGGCGTGTCGCCGGCACGGCACCCCGGCGCGCCGCGGCTGTTCGCGCTGTCCAACATCACGCGCGTCAGCGTCGGCGACCGGCCGTTCCGGCGCGACCCCGCCTTCTCGCTGCGCGCCTTCTCGGAGCGCGCCTTCGGCGTCTACCAGGAGGCGCCGCAGGACATCGTCTGGCGCTTCACGCCCGAAGCAGCGCCGTCGGCCCGCGACTATGAATTCCACCCCACCCAGCAGCTGGAGCCGCAGCCCGACGGCGGGCTGATCGTGCGCTTCCGCGCCGGCGGCCTGCTGGAGATGTGCTGGCACCTCTACACCTGGGGCGATGCCGTCACCGTGCTGGCGCCGCCCGAGCTGAGGCGCAAGATGGCCGGCGCGTCGCGCCACCGGCGGTTCGTGGTCGACGGCGCGAACGCAGCCGCGTGAGGCTTCGCCGGGACGCCACGGCTTTTTGCCGTGTGCCCGCCCTTGTCGACTGCTCCGGCTTAATGGTATACATCATCGATATCTATCGACAAAAAGAGAGGCGATCCATGGGCGAAACCGGCACCGCGAAGCTATTCCGGCATGGCCGCAGCCAGGCCGTGCGCCTGCCCAAGGAGTTCCGCCTTCCGGGCACCGAAGTCCGCGTGCGCCGGTTGGGGCGCGGCGTGCTTCTGGAGCCGATGGAGCGGGACATCAAGGACATACAGGCGATCTTTGCCGAGGTGGACCGGCTGGGCGGCGGCGACTTCCTGCCGGAGGGTCGACCCGAACAACCTCCGATGCCGGCGGATGACGACGCGTCGTTCGACAGATGATCTGCCTCGACACCAACGCGGTCATCGCCGCGATCAACAGGCGAGCGCCGGAGGTCCGGCGCCGGCTGGAAACGGCTCTTGCCGAAGGGACTGCCATCGGCATATCGGCCATCGTCCTCTACGAGCTGTGGTACGGCATCAGGAAGAGCGCCCGGCCACGGGAAAACGCCGCGGCGCTTTCCGTCTTCCTGACGCTCGACGTAGCCCCCTGGCCGTTTGAACCGGGGGATGCCGAGGAGGCCGGCGGGATT
>Ga0187894_10007568_pt1 | contig 10200 bp, 10 predicted proteins | sample GBC1701081metaG_FD_136650 | JGI IMG/M metagenome (GOLD analysis project Ga0187894, IMG submission 136650) | White microbial mat communities from a lava cave in the Kipuka Kanohina Cave System on the Island of Hawaii, USA - GBC170108-1 metaG ... | reverse complement strand
TTTTGCTTACCTCACCCCGCCTCGCTTCGCTCGACTCCCCTCTCCACTGCGCAGCGTGGAGAGGGGCTGGGGGGTAATTTGACCGTGACATGTCAACAATTGAGTGTTTTGCAAACACGCTCTGACAACTCAGGGAGCAGGAACGTTTGAATGATGGTCATTGGATTCGATACCCCACTGGCTTCAACGATGATGTACTCAGGTGGAGAAGGACGTTGAAGCAGCCTCACGGTTTCCGTGAGCAGGTCATCCCGAATCGTGCAGCAGATGCAGCCGTTGGTGAGGCTGATCGTTCCATTCTCTTCAATATTGCTAATCAGCTGCGCGTCAATGTTGAGCGCGCCGAAATCGTTCACCAACACGGCAGCACGAAGCCCGTTATAGTGACTCAAAATACGATTCAAAAGTGTCGTTTTGCCGGCGCCCAGAAAGCCGCCGAGAATCGTAACACGGGTTGGGTTATGGGTTTTTGCATCCATCTGCTTCACACAGTTACGGCCAGCGCCTTTTTAATCCAATCCAGGCTGGTCAAGCGCATCATGGCGTAATGGTAAAACTCGATCCAGGCCGGTCTTGCCGCAGCGATGACGCGCACCCATTCGGCCACATCCTCTGCCGAACGGCAGTCCGGCAGCATCGGGCGCATAGCGACGGACAGCCTATAATTTGCTGGCACACGCTGGCGATAGGCCTCCAGGTCGGCGCTCACCTGATGCAGATCGTTCGTATACGCCAGCACAGACAGACCGTCGCAAACCTCGGCCAGATCGCCGAAATGAATCCCATCTTGCCAGGCGCGCTCTGGGGCGGTGGCCGTCACGCCGACCACGTTCATGCCGGATCCCACGCCATGCAGCCCGCCGGACATGTCCATAAAACTGACCGGAATATCGCGCTCGCGCTTCACCGCAGCGACCAACTCGGTCATCAGGCTGGTAATCACCTGCTGTCTGACCTTGATAAATTGCCCCACTGCGCCGTTCAGCAGCGCGCCGATCTGGTTTTGATCGAAAGGGATTTCGTCGAGGATGCTCGCCTCGCCGTCGAAAAGGCGCTGCATTTCCGTCCGCACAAATTGGCGCAGTTGCTGCATATCAATCCCGGCGGTGTGGCCGGCGGCGACACAATGCGGGCAGAAGCACAGGCTCATCATAAAGCGGTGGGTAGCGGTCAGAGGCAGCAGGGTACGCTCGTGATGATAGCCATGATCGTAAGGCATATACATAACGGATTCAACCAGCAGCGCCGCTATCGGATAGCGGGCGATGTTGGCGGACATCGCGCACACGTAAGCGCGCACGTCGGGATTCGCCGGGCAAAGACTGGTAATGATGGGATCGCCAAAGGCATTCTGAACGATGCAATCCGGGTACTGGCTGCCCAGGTTGGTATTGTGCATGTTGTTCGTCCACGCGCGCACCGCCAGCCCACGCCGCCCGGTTTTCTCGGCCAGTGTCGCTAAGGGGTCTTGCTGTGCCACCAGCGGACTCACGAGCGGGCGCATCCGGGTATGGGTGTATAGTGATTCGTCGGGTTGGAAGAAGACCTCGCCGCGTAAGAAGCGTATCTTACCGACCGGATTGTGTGGAAAGAGGTCGCGCGAGTGATGGTAGCTGGCGGCTATCCCAACGCCCGCCAAACCGCCCCGTTCCTGGATATTGTCTAATACCTGCTCGTACCCTTCGTCCTGGAGATCGCTTGCAAAAACAAAAATTGAGCTTTTCATCCTTCGTTTGCTTTCTTTTGCAATGCAATAGGTTTAGGCCCATACGCTGGCTGCCCCTCATCGAAATTGTTGGGCAGGGCGCACGGCCAGTTCGTTGATGACGACATTCGCGGGCTGCTCCAAAATGAAACGAACCGCGCGCGCCACATCGCTCGCCTCCAGCGGAGCTATCGTCTTTTTGAGTTCTTGCGCAAACGGATTGTCGATAAAAGGAGTGTCCACCATCCCCGGTTCGATGATTGAAACCTTAATGCCGCTGGCTGCCACTTCCTGACGCAGGCACTCGACAAAGGCGACCTGCGCATGTTTGCTGGTAACATAGATTGGCTCGCCGACATAGGTGACCCGTCCAGACAGCGAGGCAATCACGACAATGTGGCCGAAGCCTTGCTGGAGCATGTGCGGAAGCGCCGCGCGTACCGTGTAGAGCAGCCCGGTGACATTCGTATCAATCACCCTACGCCACCGGGCCGGGTCGCCATCGTGGATGTTCGACGCATCGTGAATGGCAGCATTGGGCACCAGCCAGTCCAGACGACCCAACTGCGTCATTGTCTGCTGCATCACCTGTTCCATCGCCTCGAAATCGGTGACATCTGCCAAGTGGGTCATCACCCTACCGCCCCGGCTCCGAATCCTGTTTGCAACTTCCTCCAGCGGTTGGGGGTACAGGTCGTTGATGACAACCCAGACACCGGCGCGCGCCGGGTCTTCAGCGATGGCTGCGCCGATGCCGCTTCCACCGCCGGTAATAAGGGCCACCTTATGCTCGATCATAGGTTTTATCGACAAAGTTCACCCAGGGTGGTGGCGGCGGCAGGGGGATAGGCTGCCAGAGCTGCCCGTCGAGTACGGTCATGTGGTGTCGAAGTTGTTCTTTGCTGTGACGCACGTTGCCATGAATATCATGCAGTTCGTAATTCCCCGGTGTAAGGCGAAGCACCGCGATGTCGGCGCAAGCACCGGGTTTGAGGCTCCCTAGTTCACCCTTCATGCCCAGAATTTCAGCCGGGCGACTCGTGACGGCTCGGATCGCTTCTTGCAGCGGCATTCCCAGATACATCAGCTTGTCAAGGCACGTCAGCAGATTGAAAACGGGCTGCCCGTCGCCTCTGACATTCACGATGATACTGCGCGTGGCGCTGGTTGGGTCGCCAAAGGCGCTGCCTTTCAACGGATCGATAAGATTGGAGCCGTAGATCGCCAACCAGTGTAAATCGCTGGAAATCGTACCCGGCCAATAACCCTGGCGGGTGAGCGCCTCCGCACTTTCAAAAGAAAAAGACCCGGCCCCATGCCCCAGATCGACTATGACGCCGCTTTCAATCGCCCGTTTAGCGGCCTCCCGGATCCTGCCCTGGTCGTCAATCAGTCGCATGGTCTGCCCGGTAAACGCATGGGTCAGGATGTCGCCGGGTTTCAATAATTCGAGTACCTGCTCCAGGGTAGGGGGCGCAGTCGAAAGATGCACCATGATGGGCAGTTCCAGGTTATCGGCGGCGCGCCGCGCCTGGCGCAGGGGTTCAAGGTCTTTTCCACCGCCACTGCGCCCAGCGCGGACTTTGATGCCGACCACAATATCCCGATGCAAATTCACGACCCGTTCCAGGAGTTCGATGTTGGCATATTCGGGGTTGCTGAGTTCGTAATCCTGCGCGACCAAGCCGATGTAAGCGATATTCACGAAAGTGAATACCCGAACTTCCGACATGGCAACCACCGTCTGCCGAAATGCGGGTAACGTCAGCGCCCCCGGCGAACCCGCGTCTACCCAGGTTGTTACGCCAGACTGAGAACCGATGGCGTCCGCATCAATGCCCCAGTAAGTGCCGAGTTGAAAGTGGGCGTGCAGGTCAATCAGGCCGGGCGTCACGTAACAGCCGGTCACATCAACCACTTGGAAGGCCGACTCGGCGGGTATCTCGGCTTCGACGGCGGCAATGCGCCTGCGCTGGACGGCAACATCCAATCGACCGGATAGGCCGCTGTCCGGGTCAACGACCTGACCGCCTTTCAGTAACAAATCGAAACGCATAAGTCTATTTCCTCTAAATGACCTGTATATGAACGGCAGTTAAACCTCCGATCGGTCAATCTCCGCACGCAGCAGGACATGGAGTGCCTGCTGCGTGGTTTGAATGTGAATCACGGCTGCATCACGCGCGCCGGACTGGTCATGCGCCCGGCAGGCATCGTGAATAGCCTGATGCTCACTGTGGACACGCGCTGCTGGATTATGAGCGGTGGACATGTAGCGATAACGGTACAGCTCACTGCGTTTCCACAAATTTTGGATCACCTCTAGCAGATGCTGATTGTTGAGCGCGCTGTAAATGCTTAAGTGAAACTCGCGGTTGAGCGTAATGTAGGTGCTGACATCGCCATTGTCAGTGGCTTGTTTCATACGGTCGATCAGGTGTTGCAGGTCGTGCAGGGTACGTTCGGTCATGTGAGGCACGGCGTGGTAGATCGTCTCGCCTTCAATCAACGCCCGCGCGAAGAACAGTTCATCTAAACCGGCGATGGATATTTCAGCGACGAAAGCGCCGCGCCGAGGAAAGATGGTCACAAGACCCTCAGCCTCTAAGCCTTTCAGCGCCTCGCGGATCGGCGCCAGGCTGACATTCAGGTATTGGGCAAGCTGGTTCTGGTCAAGGCGGGCGCCCGGCTTCATGACCCGCGTTAAGATGGCTTCACGGATGCGGTCGTGAACCCGCGCCGCTAAGGTCTTATGGCTGTCTTCGATGGGTGCAATCGGCTGGTACATCAGGCTTCATCCTTTGTGCGTTTGAATTTGACAAACTCCGAATTGTAGTGTACAGTTTCGATAATCGAAAATGATATTCGATTATCGAATTTTTAGCAAACTTAGCAAACCAGGAACATGTTAGTCGAAAAACCCGGTCTACTTCTCGGTTCAGATCATGATCTGCCCCCTCACTATACCTGGGATGAGACCCGTTGCCGAGAGGCGAAGGAGGTCACAAGATACGATAACCAAGCTCATGCCCATTTGCCTGAACGCCATGACTGGATAAGTTTGTGTGAAGGAAAAACCCAATGTCCACGAAAAAAAACGCAACCTATATTTTACTACTGATTGTGCTGCTGGTATTAAGCGTGAGCGCCGCCGCTGGTCAGGATCAGATCACCACGATTCGCTTTGGCTCGATTGTCGACGACGCCGTAGCCCCGGTGGGTGAGTTGCTCATCGCCCATTTTAACGAGATATACCCGGACATCGAAGTCCAGGTGGAACTCCTCGATTTTGACCAAATGGAGACGACCTACGCAGCGCAGGCCGCCGCCGGGACGCTGCCGGACATCGTATGGTTGGCCGATCTGTTCGTCGTCCCGTATGCCCAGGGCGGCATTATCATGGACATGCAGCCCCTGGCCGAAGCCGACGCGGAGTTCGACCTCAGCGACATTTACGAGAACATGCTCGGCCTCAGCCGCGTCAACGGCGAGGGCTTATACATGATCCCGTCCTCGTTTGATGTCGTCACGATGTATTATAACAAAACCATGTTTGAAGCCGCCGGCGCTCCGCTCCCCGAAGTGGACTGGACGTGGGACGACTATGTGGCGGCCTGCCAGACCATCCGCGAGGTCACTGGCAATTACTGTTACACGCGCGGCGGCGGCGCGCCGGACTACGACTGGTGGGCGTGGTATGTACCCTGGATCGTGGGCTACGGCGGTGGCATTTTGTCTGAGGATGGCAAGACGGTGCTGCTGAGTTCGCCGGAAACCCTGGCCGGGCTGCAAGCCTACGTCAATATGTGGACAGAATACGACATTGCCCAACCGCTGGACTTTGACGCGGGTGGCAATTGCTTCGTCCTCGGCAAATGCGCCACGCTGTTCATGATCCCTGGTCTGATGCCGTCGTTACGGGCACTGGAGCCGCAGCCCTTTGAGTGGGACTTGCAGGTCATCCCCAGCCACCCCGAAGGCAAAGTCACCGGCATGGGCACCTATGGCTGGGCCGTGTCGGCCAATGCGCAAGACCCTGAAATTGCCTGGGACTTCATCAAATATCTCAATTCGGCTGAGGCGCAGCTCGCCATCGCCCAGAATTATGCTGGCACGCCGCTGCTGCGCTCCCTGCGCGAAGACCCGGCGGTAGTAGATCTGCCTGGGCCACCGGAGAACATCACGGCCTTCATCGAGAACGGTGCCAACGGCATCACGCCCCCCTACTTCGCCGGTGACTGTGGCAGCCTGTACGCCGGTCAGATCAGCCAGGAAATCAGAACCGCGCTGGAAGCCTCGATCCTGAATACTATGTCGGTAGAGGAAGCATTTACCTTCGCCAACGACAGCATTCAGGCTTGCCTGGACGAGACGACAGCGGGATAACCCGGTCGTCATGGACGGTCTTCTCCTGTCCCCGGACGATTGGGGGCAGGAGCAACTGTCTGCCGTTGGGGTTGCCAGGGGGTTGAGGTAACATACTTTCGGTCGTCATTTTCGTTCCAAACAAAGATACTGGTTTTGGGGAGTAAAGAAGCGATGGCTAGTCTGACCCAGCCCCGTCTGAAACCGAAGCGCAGTCCGACATTCTGGCGCGACACGCTGTGCGGGTATCTGTTTATCCTACCTGTGGTGCTTGGACTGTTGATCTGGACGTTCGGCCCCATGATCGCCTCGGCCTACTACAGCCTGACCGATTACAAGATTGTGGATGAACCCGTATTCATCGGACTGAAAAACTTTGTTGAACTCTTCACGAAGGATCGGCTGTTCGCGCAGTCATTGAGCGTCACCTTTCGTTACGCCATCATGTACGTGATACTCGGCCAGGTTGTGGGCTTGCTGCTGGCGAAACTGCTGACACAGCGGGTGCGCGGCCTATCGTTCTTTCGCACCTTGTTTTACCTGCCGATTATTGTGCCGCTCGTGGCTTCGGCGCTGTTGTGGCGCTATATGTTTAACAAAGAGTATGGCCCGATCAACGCCATGTTTCAGTCGGTTGGCCTTCAGGGCCCCAACTGGCTGGGATCACCGGACTCGGCGCTCTTCTCGATGGTCATCATCAGTGTGTGGACCGGGGCGGTGACGACCATCATCTATGTCGCCGGTTTGCAACAAGTGCCGGAAGAACTTTACGATTCGGCCAAGATTGACGGCGCGAACGCCCTACAGAGCTTCCGCTTTGTGACCATCCCAATGCTGTCGCCGACCATCTTTTTCAACGTGGTCACCGGGATCATTGCCTCGTTTCAGTTTTTCATACCCGCCTTTGTCATCACACAAGGGGAGGGCGGGCCAGTGTATTCTACCTATTTCTACAACCTCAATTTGTACGATAAAGCCTTCCGCTGGCTGGAGATGGGCTACGCATCGGCGATGGCCTGGGTGATGTTTGGCATCATCATCGCGCTGACGCTGCTCATCTTCCGCAGTTCTCCGCTGTGGGTCTATTACGAAGGCGGGGTGCGCGAATGACACGGGCGATGGACTTGCCTCGACCAACTGTCGATGCCCATCAGTTGAACGCGGCGCACCGCCGTCGGCAGCGTTTGAGCCAAGGACTCGTGTATGTGCTGCTGATCGGCGGCGCGCTAACCTTCATGCTGCCGCTCATTCTCATGGTCAGTACCTCGCTGAAATCCTACACCGAGATTAACACCTATCCGCCCTCGTTTTTACCGAAGGAGTGGCTGCCTTCGAATTACCCGGAGGCGTGGAATTATCAGAATACGAATTTCCCCCTGTGGACGCAGAACACCCTGACGATCCTGCTTTTGACGGTACCCGGCGTGCTGCTCACCTCCTCACTATGTGCTTATGGCTTCGCCCGGCTGAAGTTTCCAGGGCGTAATTTGTGGTTCATACTGGTGCTGGCGTCGATCATGCTGCCGCCCCAGGTGACGCTGATTCCGTTGTATATTCTGTTCTTCAAACTGGGCTGGCTCAATACATTCTTGCCGCTCATCGTACCACCCTGGTTCGGCGGTGGGGCGCTCAACATCTTCCTGCTGCGGCAGTTCTTCATGCAAATTCCGCGCGAACTGGACGAAGCGGCCATTATTGACGGCGCCGGCCATCTCCGCATCTGGTGGAGCATCTACCTGCCGCTGTCCCGCCCGGCGTTGGTATCGGTGGCACTGCTAACGATCCTGGGTATCTGGAACGATTTTCTGGGGCCGTTAATCTACCTGACCACGCCGAATAAATTCACATTGGCGCTGGGGTTGAATATGTTCCAGGGTTTGTTCGTGACGCGCACGGACTATATCATGGTGATTTCGAGCCTGATGGTGATCCCGATGATTCTCCTGTTTCTCGTGGCGCAGCGTTACATCGTGCAGGGCTTCGTAACCAGCGGCTTGAAGGGGTAAGTATGGCGACCATAGACTACCGGGTATGGATGGCGCAACCGCGCCTGTTGGCCGAACGCTGCCGGGGGCTGCCGCTGATCTGGACACCCGATGTGTTGTGGTTCAATAACGATTGGCTCGGCCCCACCCCCCACCTGCATGACGACGCGACCGAAATGGCCTATCTTGCCCAGGGGCAGTTAGAGATCGAAATCGGCGGCAGCAAGCGGGTGTACCAACCCGGCGACTTGATCCTGATGCCGCCCAACAAATATCACAATTATGGGTTCAAGGGGCAAGACCCGGTGTGTTTTTTTGTAGTGGTTGCGCCCAATCATAAGCACAACCGCCTGCGCGCAACCGACTTTACACCCGACAATTTCGAGGGCGATGCGCCCTTCGCCAACGTCTACGGGACCGACCCCCTGCCGTCAAACGAGCATTTCCAATGCGCGCGCCTGACGCTTCCGCCGGGTGAAAGTGAGCAGCCCTGCCGCCTCGAATTGCAAGATCGGGTGATCTACGTCGTAAGCGGGACGGCGCAGGTGCGCGCCCATCTCCTGTCGGGTGTGTTGGCATCCAATCAATACATTCACATCCCGGCGACCATGCCTCATCAAATCGGTAATTCCGGGTTTGAGCCGCTCAGCTATATGTCGCTCATCATTACCGACCCGTACACAGCGCATGGCACGCCGTTGGAAGCCGGGGCCTAGTCGCTGATGAGCAGAGCAAGCGCGCTGCCTAATGCGGCGCGGTCTATCGGGAGCATTTTGTCTGCAAGCCGGAACGAACCAACCGCCGAAGTCCTGCGTCGAAGGGATAGCACCTATGTCGAACTCAAAACACGCCTTGCGCTTTGCATACAGTACCATCAACTGGGGCGCACAAGCTGATCTTGCTGCGGCCTGCCACGAAATCCGCGAGTGCGGTTGGGAGGCGGTGGAACTGTTCTATCACTCGCTCGACTGGCTCGGCACATTCGAGACCCTTCGCCAAACGTTGGGCGGTCTGCGCGTGGCGACATTTTTTGGGGGTGTAGAGTTGCCGGTGGATGCCAATCAGCTCACCGTACACAAACGCCGTATCGAATATGCCGGCCAGATGGGGGTGAGCATGTACGGTCTGGTCGGCGGCAGCCGTCTGCGCTGGCGCTCACCCACCCAAGACGAATACCGTAATCTGGCGCTAGCCTGCGAAGAACTGGCCGTGTTCGGTGCCGATCATGGCGTCAGTGTGGCTTATCACCCCCATACCGAGTGTACGATTGAGACGCACCAGGAAATCGACATTCTGCTCAATCAGACTCAGCATACCCTGTTATGCCTCGATGTGTCACACATCATCCTGGTGGGCGAAGACCCCATTAGCCACCTGCGCCACTACCGCGAGCGCACCGGCTATATTCATGTCAAGGATTGGGCCAGAGGGAAATTTGTTGAGTTGGGCCAGGGCACCATCGGCCTCGACTTTCCCGCTATCTTCGCCGAACTGGAAGCGGCTCGCTGGGATGGGTGGATTGTGGTGGAGAACAGCCGCAGCGACCGATCTCCCCTTCATAGCGCCCGCCTCAATGCCGATTACCTGCATCGCCTGGGCTATGCGCTGGCTGTCATCGAAAGGGCAGCCTCATGACCCCAGCGTTGGCACTGGTCGGTTGCGGCGGCATGGGGCGGCGGCACATTCGCGGGATGGGCAGGCTGCGCGCGGTGGGGAAATTGCCGTTTGAATTGGCAGCCGTTTGTGATGTGGTCGCGGATAACCGCGCAGGGGCGGCGCAGATGGTGCATGAGACGTTGGGGTACAGGCCGCAGCAGTTCGATGACTTCACCGCCATGATCCATACGCTTGACCTCGACGGCCTGATGATTACAACCACGCCCGAAACCCATGTGGACATGGGTGTGGCGGCCTTAAGCGCGGGAATCCATGTCCTGGTCGAAAAGCCCATTGCCCTCACCGTTGCGTCGGGCATAGCCCTGGTGGCGGCGGCGCAGGCAGCCGGGCGCAAGCTGGCGGTGGCGGAAAATTACCGCCGCGACCCGATCAACCGGCTGGCGCGGGCGCTGTTGGATATGGGGGTAATCGGGCGTCCGTTTCTGGCGCTGCAAGCGTCGTCGTCACTCGGAGAATCCGTGATTATTA
>Ga0187894_10007567_pt1 | contig 10201 bp, 11 predicted proteins | sample GBC1701081metaG_FD_136650 | JGI IMG/M metagenome (GOLD analysis project Ga0187894, IMG submission 136650) | White microbial mat communities from a lava cave in the Kipuka Kanohina Cave System on the Island of Hawaii, USA - GBC170108-1 metaG ... | reverse complement strand
TGACGAGCGGGGCGTCCTCGTCGAGCACGCCCTTGGCCTTGTACGTCGTGATGACCGCCGCGCCGGATCGTCGCGCGAACGCGGCCAGCTCCGCGTGCGCCGCATGATGGAGGATGCCGAGGCCCGCCAGGATCAGCGGCCGCTCGGCGCGGGCGAGCCACCCGACGAGCGTGTCGAGATCCGGGCCCGGCGGCAGCGCCATCGGCGAGCGACGCGGACGGCGCGCGACCGGCCCGTCGATGGGTGCGCCGGCGACCCGCACCGGGACGTTGAGGTGAACGGGTCCCGGCACCCCGCTCGCGGCAAGATCGACGGCGCGATCGATCGACGCCGCGGCGCCGCGCTCGCCGAGCGTCACGCTCCACTTGGTGATGGGCGCGAGCAGCGCCTGCTGGTCGAACACCTGGTGCGTGTACGTCGCGGTCGTCCCCGCGTCGAAGGCGGCGGTGAGCACGATCATCGGCGTCCGGTCGAGATAGGCGTGAGCGACGGCCGTCACGAGATTGGTGACGCCGGGACCGATCGTGCCCACCAGCACGCCGGGCGTGCCGGTGAGCTGCGCGACGGCGTCGGCCATGAAGCCGCCCGCGGTCTCGTGCTTGACCAGGTGGAACGCGATGCCCGCTCGATCGAGCGCATCCATCACGGCGAGCACCTCGCCGCCGGGGATCCCGAACGCATGTGTCACCCCGGACTCGCGAAGGCGCTGCGCGATGTGGTCGGCGATGGTGATCACGGTCTCACTCCATGCGATGGATCGGTCCGTGCGGGCGGCGTGTCGGGCTACTATACCCCACCCGCCGGCGCCCGCCGGCCCCTGCGACGCTCGTCCCCATGGCCCCGCGCTTGAACGCGCGTGCGGCGCCGGTGCATACTCGCCGTACCCGACCCCGAGGAGGCCCGACATGGCGCGCATCGCGTACTGGAACGGCAGGTTCGTCCCCGAGACCGACGTCCTCGTCCCCTATCGCGACAAGAGCTTCACGCGCGGCGACGGCTGCTTCGACATGACGCGCACGTTCGACGGCCGCATCTTCCGTCTGGCCGAGCACGTCGAGCGGCTCTATCGCTCGATGCGCTACCTGCGCATCGACATCGGCCTCGATCCCAAGGAGATGATCGCGATCAGCGAGCAGGTCGTGGAGCGAAACGAGGCACTGCGGGCCGCGGCGGGCGACTGGTGGCTCGGTCAGCGGATCAGCCGCGGGGTCGAGGCGATCGGCGACGAGGGCTGGACGCACACGGGCCCGCAGGTGATCGTCGACGTGACGCCGCTGCCGCTCAACGCTCGCGCGCGGCTCTTCCGCGATGGCATCGACGTGATCGTGCCCTCGATCCGGCGCACGTCGCCAGCGATGCAGAGCCCGCGGGCGAAGACGCACAACTACATGAACCTCGTGCTCGCCGATCAGGAGGTCAAGGCGCGGAATCCCGAGGCCTGGTCGGTGCTGCTCGACGAGCACGGCAATCTCTGCGAAGGCATCGGCAGCAACATCTTCGTGGTGAAGAACGAGCGCCTCTACACGCCGCGCGAGAAGTACGTGCTCCCCGGCGTGAGCCGGCAGATGGTGCTCGACCAGGCCAGCCGGCTCGGCATTCACTCGGAGGAGCGCGATCTCGACATCTACGACGCGGTCACCGCCGACGAGGTGTTCCTCACGTCGACGAGCCTCTGCATCTGCCCGGTCCGGTCGGTGAACGGCCAGGTGATCGGCGACGGCCAGGTCCCCGGCTCCGTGACCCGGCGGATCACCGACGCGTACATCGCTGACGTGGGTACCGACTTCGTGGCGCAGTATCTGTCCCGGCTGGCCTGAGGCCGCCAGCCCGCTTCCGACTCCAACGCCAGAGGAGACCGCATGGCCGAGAGCGAGACCTACCAGAAGGGCCGGGAGATGCGCCGCCGCCTGCTCGGCGACGCCTATGCCAACCGCAGCGACACGACGACGTACGCCGACCCGATGATGCGGAAGTTCATCGACACGGCGACGGAGACCATCTTCGGAACGCTTTGGACCCGGCCCGGTCTCGACCTGAAGACGCGCACGCTGATCTGCGTGGTGTCCGACGCGGCCACCGGCCGCGAGCCCGAGCTGGCGATTCACCTGAGAATGGCGCTCCGCCACGGCTGGACGGAAGAAGAACTGTCCGAGGTGCTGCTCCACCTGATGGGCTACGTGGGCGCGCCGCTGGTCCGCGACGCGTTCATCGTGGCGAGAGACACCTTCGCAGCAGTGAAGAAAGAAGCGACAACCGCCGGGTAGTCCCGCTCCGAGCGCCGGCTTCGCCGGCGCAATCCGGTTCGGTGGGGGAGGCTCGGAGGGGGCCGTCGAGGCCCCCTTCGACTTTCTATTTCGGTGGGGGAGGCTCGGAGGGGGCCGTCGAGGCCCCCTTCGAAGAGACTTCTGCCAGGCGCCGCTTGACCCCGTACTCCGCGACGTCGGGCGCCACCGCCTCGGCTCGCGCATAGTACCGGGCGCTCTCGGCGAAGCGGCCGAGCCTGAAGCAGCAGAGTCCCAGGGCGTCCAGGGGCCACGCGCCGAAAATCCGGGTGTCGTACGCGACGGAGTCGTCGACGAACGTCGTCCCGTCGATGGCGGCGAGCGTCTCGAAGACGGCGATCGCCTCCTCGTAGCGCGCCTCCGCCACGAGGCGCCGTCCGTGAAGCCACGCCAGGAGGTGATTGCCGGGAAACCGGGCGAGCGCCTCCTCGAGCAGGCCCGGCGTCACTGCCCCGCGGTCGAGCTCCTGGCGGAGCAGCGAGCCGTACAGCAGGCAGTCGGCCGGGGTCGGTTCCTGTCGGGCTCGGACCGCGTCGATGCCTCGGCGCCAGGCCGCGGCCGCGCCGTCCTCATCTCCGAGCGCGGCGAGCGTCCGTCCGAGATGATGCCAGCTGAAGACATGCTGCGGGTTCTCGGCCAGGCGTGCGCGCAGGAGCGGCAGGTTGCGCCGATGCTTTCGCTGCTGATCGCCGTCGTAGCCGACGTGCTCGATCGCGAGCGGGCTCGAGGCGATCGTCAGGCCGTCGGCCGCCGCCACCGCCTGGATGCCCGGCAACATCGTCTCGTGGATCGCGCCGCGGAATCGGATGCGCGGGTCGTTGAGGAAGATCCGGTACTCGCGATACGGCGTATAGCCGCGCTGGGGCTGGAACAACACCGTATAGCAGACCACCGAGTCGTCGCCGAGCAGCGCCTCGACGGCGGACCGCGACACCGGCGCCAGGCGCTCGTCGGCGTCGATGTAGAGGGCGAACCGGCCGCGGCTCCGGGATAGCGCCTCGTTACGCGGCGCCGAGAAGTCATCGGCCCAGGGGCGCTCGAACAGGCGGGCGCCGAACTCGAGCGCGATCTGCTTGCTGCGGTCGGTGGATCCCGTGTCGACGATGACGATCTCGTCGACCACGTCGCGAATGGAGCGGAGGCAGTCGGCAAGGACCGCCTCCTCGTCCCGCACGATCAACGCCGCGCTGAGCTGCATGTCAGCGCGACGATCCCCCGGAGCCGCCGGACGGGGCCCGGGGGGATCGACTACTGAACGGAAACGTTCGAGGCCTGGGCGTTCGCCTGATACGTCGACAGCCCGTCCATGGAGAAGGACGTGACCGTCGGCACCACGAACGCCGTCCCGACCACGAGCTTCTTCAGGAACGCGCGCTTCGCCGGGTCAACACGGTCGAGGACTGTTTCCAGCTCGTCGTCTGCCATCGTCGCGATCCCTCCCCCCGGGAGATCCTCTGTGAACGCCACCCAGCCGTCGCACTCGTTCCGCCTCAGAACTCTGCGCTCGGCGCACCCTCGAGGGTCGCCTTGACGACGTTGACCGCCTCGTCCAGATCACCCAGCGTCAGGGTGTAACTCGAAGCGAGGTCGAGCATAACACACACGTCGCGGATCCACGCCCGCCTTCCGGTCTCGGGGCCCGTGGACTGGGACATGACCCGATGCGCCATCAGGTGCTTCGGGCAAGGATCGAGGCTCGTCCGGCCCCCATGATTCGGTACGAGGTAGAACACGGCCGCCACGGGCGCTGGCTCGATGACCCAGTCGAAGCCGAGCGCGGCCGGGTCGGTCACCCGCGGATTGGCGCCTCGTGGCACCGCTGCGAGCTGCGGGACGAGCGCGAGGGTCGGCGTCCGGACCCCGAAGCGGCGGGGATACGGCAGCGCCAAGCCATCCTTCAACAGCACCATCTCGTCGCCGTGAACCGCGAAACCCTCGTAGACGAGCCGGGTCATCAGCGTGGTCTTGCCCGCCTCGGGGGGCCCCACGGCGATGAGCCGGCGGCCCCGCCAGGTCGCGCATCCGGCGTGCACCTTCGTGAACTCGGGCAGCGCGGCCAGCGCCATCGCGTGGATGCGCGACGTGAGCGCGTAGCAGGCGGACTCGAGCGTGGGCTCGAGGCTCTCTGCGAGCCCGTCCTCCTCGATGCGATACCCGTCCGCCGAGCGGCGCACGTCGAACCGGTGGAGGCGCGTTACCGGATACCCCTGCCGCGCACGCTGGAGCAGCGGGTCCAGCGCGGCGGCCAGGCGCTCGCAATCCACGGCGATCTCGAACCGGCATGCCAGCAGTCGAACCGACCACGTCCGGTTCAGTGGACGAGACCTTCCTCGAGCAGCTTCGCGAGGCACGCCGACACCTCGTCCGTCGGAGGCGCCGCGAGATCGTACGCGGCCTTCACAAGCCCGGCCAGGTCGCCGGCGCGCGTCTTGCCGTCGCACAGCTCGAGGAGCAGCACGGCGGTCTGATTCAGGTAGTGCACCCGGTCCCGATCGGGCTGATAGACGATGTAGCCGTCGGCGACCTTGTTGACCTCGATCCCCTCACTCACCTGCGGACACGCGTCCCAGTTCATCGAATCGCGTCGCGCCTCCCGTCGTTCTGCCCGCTTGTACTGCATTCACCGCCCCCGGTCAACGACAAAGCCGTCCGCGCGACGCTTGGCTCGAGCCATTTGCCGTGGGACACTGCCTGCGCAGCGATGCTCGCCCGACGTTCTGCGCCCGCCCGCACCACGCGCCCCCTCATCCTCCTCTACAACTACAACTCGGCGTGGGGACAGTGGCCCGACCTGACCGGCGCGGTCGACCGCGAGTGCGAGTTCACGACCGACCGGCGCCGGCTCCCCGAGGCGCGCGCGGTCGTCTTCCATCTGCCGACGCTCACCGGGATCGAGCGCGTGGCGAAGTATCCCGGCCAGCTCTGGGTCGCCTGGGGCATGGAGAGCGTGGTCACCTGTCCACGCCTCGGCGACCCCGCCTTCATGCGGCATTTCGAGATCGAGATGACCTACCGGCGCGACGCCGACGTCTGGACCCCCTACCTGAACCCGAACGTCTCGGCGGCGCTGCTCCGGCCACCGCGGCCGAAGACGGCGGCGGCGCCCGCCGTCTATCTCCAGTCGAGCCGGTTCAACGCGAGCGGTCGCGTGCAATACGTAGCCGAGCTGATGAAACGGATGAAGGTCCACTCCTACGGCGCCGTCCTGCACAATCGCGACTGGCCGACCGCCGACACGGGGCGCGACGCCAAGCTCGAGCTGATCGCCGGCTACAAGTACACGCTCGCGTTCGAGAACTCGATCGCGCGCGACTACGTCACCGAGAAGCTCTACGACCCGCTGATCGCGGGCTCCGTGCCCGTCTATCTCGGCGCGCCGAACGCGGCCGATCTCGCCCCGGCCGATCCGTGCTTCATCGACGCCGCCGGCTTCGACGGGCCCGCCGCGCTCGCCGCCCACCTGAACATTCTGGCCGAGGACGATCTCGCCTACGAGCGGTACCTGGCATGGAAGACGCGCGGCCCGGACGCCCGCTTCCTCCGTCTGGTGGAGACGCTCGAGCGCGGCCCCTTCGACCGGCTGTCCTCGATCGTCGGTGAGCGAGCCCGCGATGCCGCTCCGCGCGGGCGCCCATCGCGGCCGCTCTCTCGCCCCTGGCGTCTTTCGCTCGCGCAGATGGCCGCGAAGATCGGGAGGCTCGTGCGGTGACGCCGACGTCGCGCGGGATGACGGCGACGGCGGATCAGCGCGGACGCTTCAGCAGGGCCGCACTGTACTTCGTCGCGAGCCGGAACGGTCGAAGCGCATAGTGCGCGGCCAGAAGCCCGCCGGGGAGGCGCACAGAGGCCCAGTCGTCGATCGTCGGCGTCACGAGCGTGCGCAGCAGGTGGACCGCGCGGTCGCGTCCGCGCTCGCGGAGCGCCACGGACGCGCGCAGCGCCGCCCACGATCGCGGTGCCGGCGTGGCGCGATCGGCCAGCCAGCGCGCAATCTCCACGGCCAGCGCCGCTGCCCCGGGGTCGCTCCGGGCCTCCAGCGCGATAGCGCCCGGCAACGCGGCGCCGAGGAGGTCCATGGCAAGGATCAGCGCGACCGCGAGCATGCGCGCACCCCCGCACTCGCGCGCGCGGCCCAGGAGCGCCGTCCAGTCGATCTGCGGCTGCGAGTCGAGAAGCTCGGCCACGTCGACCAGCCAGGCGAGGCGCTCCCAGAGATGCTTCGAGCCGTGGACCACGAGCATCGAGATCACGTCCTCGGGCTCGGGCACCAGCACGGCCATGCCGTAGATGGGCGCGGGACGCGCCGTGCGCCACACACGCGCGAGGTCGAAGCGGAGCGCGAAATCGGGCGGCGCGACGCCCCAGTGAATCTCGACCGTGAGCCGCCCGCGATCGCGGTCGAGCGCGTACTCGCATTGCGCGGCGAGGTACGCCCGCTCCTGGGCCGGCGTGAGCGCGAGGCGGGGCGCGTAGCCGAGATCGCGCAACGCCGCCACCGCGCGCAGCACGTCCTCCTGTCGGACGATGACGTCGAGATCGGCGAAGCGGCGCAGCGCGAGGCTCCCGTACGCGAGGGCGGCGAGCACGGGGCCCTTGTACGGCATGGCCGGGATGCCGTGTCCTTCGAGCCGCGCCAGCACCTTGCCCAGCTCGGCGAACAGCAGCCGGTTGCGCACGCCGTTGGCCTCGTCCTGCGCACGCAGCGCGTCGAGGATCGACGCGGGGACGGTCGGCGCCCCGATGGCGCCCAGGTGACGGGAGAGCAACGGATCGACGCCGTGGCGGCGCGCCTCGGCAACGACGTGGTCCCAGTCGAGGCCGCACTCGCACAGCACGCGCGCCCGCTCGACGCGCTCGGCGGACAGATGCGTTCTCGCGCAGCTCCACACGAGCTCGACCTCCGGCCGCCGCGCCAATCGCGGAAGCGCGGAGATCTGCGCCGCCACGGCAGTCCTCACCGAGGATCTCCGTCCCCGCCCGACATGGGCGCACCTTGCCACGGGGGGACGCGCGAGACAAGCGGTGTGGACGGTGTTATCGTGCGACGTGGCAGCGGCGGGGTAACCGCCGCGGACGCACTCACCCACAGGGAGGCCTCGATGCAATACAGGAAGCTCGGCAACAGCACGCTCAGCGTCTCGGCCGTCGGCCTCGGATGCATGTCGATGTCCGGCATCTACGGCAAGGGGGACGACGCCGAGTCGATCCAGGTGGTGCATCGGGCCCTCGACCTCGGGATCAACTTCATCGACTCGTCCGACATGTACGGCTGGGGTCACAACGAGGAGCTGCTGGGCCGGGCGCTCAAGGGCCGGCGACAGCAGGCGGTGCTCACCACCAAGTTCGGCCAGGTGCAGAGCCCGGACGGCAAGGCCAATCTCGTCGACGGCAGCCCGGCCCACGTGGCGCGCGCCTGCGAGACGAGCATGAAGCGCCTCGGGGTCGACGTCATCGACCTCTACTACCAGCATCGCGTGGATCCGAAGACGCCGATCGAGGAGACGGTCGGGGCCATGGCCAAGCTCGTTCAGCAGGGCAAGGTGCGCTACCTCGGGCTCTCCGAGGCGGCGCCGGCCACCATCGCCCGCGCGCACGCCGTGCACCCGATCAGTGCCGTGCAGAGCGAGTATTCGCTGCTCTACCGGAATCCGGCCGAGGAGACGCTGCCGACCTGCCGCGAGCGCAATATCTCCTACGTCGCGTACTCGCCGCTCGGGCGCGGGTTCCTGACCGGCGCCATCCAGGCCCTCGACGACATCCCCGAGAGCGATCGCCGCCGGCAGCATCCGCGCTTCTTCGCCGAGCACTTCGAGCACAACGTGCACCTGGTCCGCCAGATCGAGGCCATCGCCAAGGAAAAGGGCGTGACCCCGTCCCAGCTCGTGCTCGCCTGGCTCCTCGCGAAGGGCCCGGACGTCATCCCGATCCCCGGCACCAAGCGCATCGCGCGTCTCGAGGAGAACGCGGGCGCCGCCGCGATCATGCTGGACGCCGCCGATCTCGCGCGCATCGACGCGGCGATGCCCCCGGGCGCGGCGGCCGGCACCCGGTACCCCGAGGGCCAGATGAAGGGCGTGCACATCTAGCCGGGAGCGCGCCATGGCCAAGCGGCGAGTGGTGGTGACGGGGGCGGCGGGCTACGTCGCCCAGCGGATGTGGGCGGCGCTGTCCGAGCGCTGGGACCTCGTGCCGATCGACGTCCGCGACACGACGCGCGACGGCAAGAAGGTCCCCGGCATGATCGTGGCCGATCTCACGCGGCCGAATCGCGACGAGTACCGGCAGCACTTCCGCGGCGCCGACGCGGTCATCCACTGCGGGTTCGTCAGCGCGCCGAGCCTCGACGCCACGACGTGGCAGAACAACAGCGACGCCAAGTTCCAGGCCGAGCACCAGAACGTGGGGCTCGCCTACAACGTCTATCGCACCGCCCTCGAGGAAGGCGTGCGGCGGGTCGTGGCGTGTAGCTCGAACCACGCCGCCGACTACTACGAGCGCCTCGTCTGGGCGGGGAAGCTCGACATGGTCACGCCCGAGATGCCGCCACGTTCGGACAACTGGTACGGCTGGGCGAAGGCGGCCTACGAGCTCTTGGGGTTCGTGTTCGCCACGGGTCAGGTCGACGGCAAGCGGCTCGAGGTCGTGCAGTGGCGCATCGGCGGCCCGCGCGACGACGACATCGATCATGTCGCGCCCGGCGACATCAAGGTGATGCACCGGGCGCTCGGCGCGTATCTCTCCGCGCGCGACCAGGCGCAGCAGGCGATCCGCATGGTCGAGACCGAGGACATCACCGACGAGCACGGCGTGCCGTTCCTGATCGTCTACGGCGTCAGCGGCAACACGCATCGCTTCTGGAGCCTGGCCAACGCGCGCGCGAAGATCGGCTACGCGCCGGAGGACGACAGCCAGGTGAACTTCGCCGACAAGATCGCGGCCATCGCGCGCGCCGCGAAGAAGTAGCGCCGCCTTGCCCTGGGGGCGAGGCCCCCGCTACCGCGTCGAGCGCGCGCTCGACCACATCAGCGGCGCGGCGAGCTCCCTGGGGATCGCGGGGCTCGCCGCCAGGCTGGCTCGCCCCCTGCTCGTCGAGGACGATCTGCGGCCGCGGCCCTTCATCGTCGTCCTGTGCGGCGGCTGCCGGTTCAGCGGCCAGCTCTCCGAGGCCACGCGCGTCCGCGTGGAGCACGGCGTCCACCTCTTCCGCCAGGGCCTGGCCCCCCGCCTCATCCTGAGCGGCGGGCGCTGGGCGCCGCACCGCCCCGCGTGCGCGCCGCGCATGAGGACGCTCGCCCTGCAGTTGGGGATGCCGCCCGAGTCGCTGCTCGTGGAGGACCGGTCGAGCCGCACCGCGGAGAACGCGCGAGAAGTGGCCCGCGTGCTCGGCGAGCACGGCGCGCGCAGCATTCTCCTCGTGACGAGCCCGATCCACATGCGGCGCGCCAAGCTGTGCTTCGAGAAGCACGGCATCGAGGTCTCGTGCGCGCCCACGCCTCGCCTGCCCCACGAGACGCTCTTCGCGAAGGAAGTCCTGCACGAGTACATCGGGCTCGCCTACTACCGGGCCCACGGCTGGATCTGAGCGCACCGCTGTCGCGGTCTGCCCAGTGACTGGGGGCCGAGCGGCGCTGCCACTTCGACCAAGGTCTAATTGACAGGGCCAGCAACGCCGTCATACTCGCCGCGTGATTCCGGCCACTCGCCCTGGACCGTCCGTGCCCCGCACTCGGCACGCCGTCTGGTTCTGGGCGTTCGCACTTCTGCTCGGCGAGGCCGGCGCCCCGGGCGCGGATGAGCGACGCTTCGTCTCGATCAGCGCGACCGAAGGCCGGCTGTCCCTGACGACGCGCGACACCCCCCTCATGGAGGTTCTGTCCCAGATCGCGCATGCCACCGGGATCGTGGTGCACGTGGACCCT
>Ga0187894_10007566_pt1 | contig 10201 bp, 8 predicted proteins | sample GBC1701081metaG_FD_136650 | JGI IMG/M metagenome (GOLD analysis project Ga0187894, IMG submission 136650) | White microbial mat communities from a lava cave in the Kipuka Kanohina Cave System on the Island of Hawaii, USA - GBC170108-1 metaG ... | reverse complement strand
GTTCAGGCACGCCATCTAATTTATGACAAGAAGTAACCTGGATACTCAAGTTGGCCATACTTAAAAGGGTGTAATACTGGCACTTAAAGTGTTACTTTGGTACCCTTTTATTCAATTTTCGGCCTAAATCTTACATCAAAAAACGGGGCTTTTTGCTCCTTCTCTCCGAAACGCTTTCCTCGGCTTTAACTGCAGCAATTGAAACATTTCTTTGTCTTGAACAGTATCCGGATTAGGGGTTGTGAGTAGTTTGTCGCCTGCAAAAATGCTGTTGGCCCCCGCCAGAAAACAGAGCGCCTGCTCTTCTAAATTCATTCTTACCCGTCCTGCCGATAATCGAACCATCGCCTTGGGCATAATGATCCGTGCCGTGGCAATCATCCGCACCATTTCCCAGATGGAAACTTTTTCCTGTTCCTCCAGGGGTGTTCCTTCTACAGGCACTAACGCATTCACCGGAACAGATTCCGGATGCTCGGGTAACGTAGCCAGCGTGAGCAACATTCCAATGCGGTCGTTTTCATTTTCGCCCATGCCTATAATACCCCCTGAGCAGACTGAAATTTTTGCCTGTCGCACATGCGCTAAGGTATCGAGCCTGTCTGTATACGTGCGAGTTGTAATGATATCGCCATAAAATTCTTTGCTGGTATCAAGGTTATGATTGTAAGCATACAATCCTGCTTCTTTCAATTTCACTGCTTGTTCAGGGGTGAGCATACCCAACGTGCAGCACACTTCCATGCCCATGTTGTTCACTCCTTTCACCATATCAATCACTTTATCGAAGTCGCGATTGTCGCGTACCTCACGCCAGGCAGCGCCCATGCAAAAGCGCGTGCTACCGGCTTCCCGGGCTTCACGCGCTTTATCCAACACCTCACCTACCTCCATCAACTTATGAACTTTTACTTCCGTATGATAGCGAGCCGCCTGTGGACAGTATGCACAATCTTCCGGGCAACCTCCTGTTTTCACTGAGAGTAACGTACACACCTGTACTTCCCGGGGATCATGAAACTGGCGATGAACGGTTGCAGCGCGATAAACTAAATCCAGTATTGAAGAGTTAAAGATTTCAGTAATCTCTTCTTTTGTCCAGTCGGTGCGAAGTTGAGTCATTCGTTATCGTTAATCGTTATCCGTTAATCGTTAATCGTTATCCGTTAATTGCTACTCGATACTCGATTAACGATTAACTTCTTACTGAAGTTGAAATTCGAAAGGTATACGCGCCTGTACACCACTATAATTTTTTACATGCTGCCACTGTTCATACAATGGATAGTATTGACCCATTTCCACTTTCAAAGCATTGACTCTTGCATTCTCACCAAATCCATCCACAAGCTGTTCATAGAAATTCTTGATGCGCGGATATAACTTTACCCGATAGTTATCAGCGATGCCTGCTTTTTCAGCGGCAATTCTAACCGCATCGTCATACCCGCCCAACACATCCACCAATCCTTTGTCCTTTGCCTGTACACCTGTCCACACTCTTCCGGAGGCCACTTTTTTTATTTCTTCTTTTGATACATCTCTTCCCTCTGCTGCCTTGCCTGTGAAAGTCTCGTAAATTTCTTCTGTTCGTGTTTGCCACACATCTTTCTCAGCATTGGTAAGCGGGCGGCTAATGGTGATCATCTCTCCGTACTCACCGGTTTTAATCTCCTCCGTTGTTATTCCCAACTTATTATTCATGAATCCACTGGCGTCAAACAACACGCTGAAAATTCCAATAGAACCCGTAATGGTATGAGGTTGCGCAACAATGGTATCGCAACCCATCGCTAAATAATACCCGCCAGAGGCAGCGTAATCGGACATGGAAGCGATCACCGGTTTCTTTTCTGATGCCAGTTTAACCTCCCTCCACATTACATCCGATGCCTGGAAACTCCCCCCCGGTGAGTTCACCCTGATTACAATTGCTTTTACTTTTTTATTCTCACGGGCTTTTCTGATTTCTTCTGCAAACGTATCGGAGCCTATTACACCTTCATCTGCCGGGCCGGGAAGGATTGTTCCATCGGCAACGATTACGGCAATCTCGTTTTCTGACGAACCTGGTGTACTATCAATACTCTTTCTGTACTTGTTATACCGAATAAAATTAACCTTTGCAGTTTCCTCGAGGGAAAGCCTACCCTTTAACTCAGCCAGAACCTGATCGTAATATAACAATGAATCAACCAAACCATACTCAACTGTAAGCTTTGAACTTCGGGCAAGCATTTTATCTGAAATTTCAGTTAGCTTTTCCTTTGGAATACTCCTTGATTCTGAAATTTTCGTAAGTACATGATCATAAATTGAGTTCACCATTTCAGTAAGCTGAAGGTGATTCTCAGCGCTCATTTTATCAAGCAGGAAAGGCTCAACGGCACTCTTAAATTCCCCTACCCTGAACACTTCGGGTTTGATTTCAAGTTTCTCAAACATCCTTTTAAAGAACGTAATCTCAATTGCCAACCCGTTAAACTCAACTTCTCCCTCGGGGTTCAGGTAAACTTTATCAGCTGCAGAGGCTAAATAATATGCCTGCTCCGACATCACATCGGCATAGGCTACAACCCATTTTCCATCTTTGCGGAAATCAATCAGTGACTGGCGGATTTCTTCAATCGTTGAGAAACCGGTCAGTGGGTAGGTAACATTCAAATATATGCCCTTGATTTTAGGGTCTGACTTGGCATTTAAAATGGTTTGCTTCAACTGTAACAACCCGATGTTGGCGACCTGATTTCCAAAAGGCAATCCTTCAAGGGGGTTTTCGATTTGTTGTTCTGTTATCTGGGCATCCAGATTAAGCTGCAGAACAGAATTCTCTTTCACAATAATCTCCTCTTCACCGCCTAACCCAATAATAAAGCCAATCATTAAAACCAGTATAACGATAAGTGTAACGAATGTGCCTAAACAGGAAGCTAAAAATGTCTTAAAAAAATTCATAGTAAACGTTTAATGGCCTGCTATCTACAGGCGGGTTCAAAATTACAGAATACTGTCACGCTAAAAAAACATAAGTTTGTGAACGATGGGCGTTGAAATCTTCATCTTACTTGGAAGTAACCTGGGTGACCGCCTTGAAAATCTTGCCCATGCGCGACAGGAGATCGGTCGCCTTGCCGGACAAATTATTACAACTTCTTCCATTTATAAAACTGCGGCCTGGGGAAATGAACAGCAACCGGATTTTTATAATCAGGTAATTAAAGTTCGTTCAGCGTTAAGTCCGGAAGAATTGTTAGTTCATGTTTTAGAAATCGAAAAAAAGGCTGGTCGGGTTCGAAACGAAAAATGGGGCCCGCGTATATTGGATATCGACATCCTATTCTATGGAGACTTGATCTTGTCCAGCGATCTCCTCACCATACCCCATCCTGAGATACCGAACAGAAAATTCACGTTGCTTCCGCTGGCAGAAATTGCACCTGATTTTACTCACCCTGTAAACCGCAAGACGAATAATCAACTGCTGACCGAATGTACAGATGTTCTGTCAGTCGAGAAGTTATAGACTCATCGTTTCAGCTTCCGGGGCAATTTTCTTAACGAGACCCTGAAGCACTTTTCCGGGCCCGCACTCAACAAAAGTCTTAGCCCCGCCTTTTACCATATTCTGAACCGATTGTGTCCAACACACGGGTGCCGTTAACTGGGCAATCAGATTTTTTTTGATTTCATTTATGTCCACAGCAGGCAAGGCATTCACGTTTTGATATACAGGGCAGGCAGGTTTAGTGAATGTGGTACTTTCAATAGCTGCGGCAAGTTCTTCACGGGCAGGCTCCATTAATGGCGAATGAAACGCACCTCCTACCGGTAAGGGAAGCGCACGCTTAGCTCCGGCAGCTTTTAATTTCTCGCACGCAATTTCAATTCCTTTATTAGAACCGGATATTACCAACTGGCCGGGGCAGTTGTAGTTAGCAGCCACCACCACTTCATCAATTGAAGCGCATATCTCTTCTACTATTTTATCATCCAGTCCTAAGATTGCTGCCATGGTGGACGGATTGATTTCACAAGCCCGTTGCATGGCCATTGCACGTTTATAAACAAGTTGGAGTGCGTCCGGATAGGAAAGTGTTTTATTCGCTACCAATGCAGAGAATTCACCAAGTGAATGACCGGCAACCATATCGGGGGTAAATGCTTCACTTGAAAGGGCTAATGCCACTGAGTGAATGAATATAGCGGGTTGCGTAACTTTTGTTTGCTTTAACTCATCGGCTGTGCCACTGAACATAATGTCTGTGATTTTAAACCCCAGGATATCGTTGGCCTGATCAAGAATAGCTTTGGCTTTTACGCTACTCTCATAAATATCTTTTGCCATTCCGGTAAACTGAGAGCCCTGACCGGGGAATACATATGCTTTCATTTGTTGATGTGTTGGTGTGTTAATGTGTTGATGTTGGTAATTTAGTCTCAGGCTGGTAAAACTCCAACACTTCGACACCTGAACACCTCAACACTTTAGTGAATTAGTCCAAAAATCTTTCTTTTAGCGCTGGTGTTGGAATCCAACAAGAGTCCTTCTTTCCAAAGAACTTATACCGGTTTTGGGAAATCCACTTATAAATAACATCCCGGAGAAAACGAGGAATAACTTTAAAGACATAAAACATAGGCCAGGGGAAATCCAACCTTCGTGTAATTTCCAGTGCAGCATCGCTCTGCCGGAAATGTTGACCTTCACGAACTAAGACCACGCTATGCAAGGCAGTCTTATCAATCCCAACCTGATCCATCAGACGTTGACCGAAATCCGATTGAAGAGAAGCAAATTGAAATCTTGCTTTTCGATCTCTTTTAATAATAAATTGAACTGACCCTGCGCACAAGTTGCACACCCCATCAAATAAAACGATGTAGTTATTCAGGGGCGTTACCTGACCAGGTGCACCCATCCTTTAATAATTTTAACTTTTTCGTTTGGATTGACCACATCCCTGGTAACTTCGGCAACGTAATAGTATACGGCTGTTGCCAGTTCGCGACCTTTCTCATCCCGACCATCCCAGTTTATGTAAATAGCTTTTGGGTCATTATCGTTACCAGCCTGACCGGTATAATGGTACACCTTTTTACCCCATCGGTTATACACTGTAAAATCCACTTTTTGAATAAAGCGTGCACATTTTTCACCGCTTGGATCTGACTCAATACAAGTTGAATTTTCACCGATCTCTAAAGGAACTCCAAAAGCACTGAACAAATCATTACATTTTTTTCCGTCAGCATTTCCGGGTGAGAATACGTTTGGCAGTTCGTAATATGGGCAATTATCGTTGCACTCAGTGTTACTCTTAATACTTTCATTACCCGATCTGTCAACGGCAGTAACCTGATAGCACACTGCCAACGAAGGCAAGTCTGCATCAATATAAAAAGTGTCTGAAATATTCGCGATGTATACCTCATCAAAACCCACGATATATAAATTATAACTTCTTATATCCTCTTTACAGGCACCCTCTGGTACACTCCACTTAATGATATTCGTGAAAATAGTAGCATCGCAACCTGACTCTACTTTACAAATTTCAAATTTCTCTAAAATCGGTGGGCACGGAGCAACGTCATCTTTGGGTTGTGCGCAATTTATTTGAGAATAATTTATGAGGGGTTCCGTAATAGCTGGGTTACCATACCCACCACGCGTCACCACCCGGTAACAGTAAATTAGAGTACTATCGAGTAAGGGGGGTTCTTCTCCATCAAGGTACGTAAGACCGGCCTCAACAACATTCACATTCTCTATCAACACTAAATCAGTTTCGACTGAACCCTCCGGTCCACGGAATACATCATGGATTGGATAATCCTGTAACTGTATGGACCATGGTACAGCGGCATTCCAGTTCAGCTCAATTTTCTGTTTTTGTGGATTGAGATCAAGCCAGACAGAAGATGCCAGGGATGATGTATCGATAGCTTGCAACGTGGGGTCACTCGCAGTTCCGGAATATAACACTACACGATAAAAATATTGTCTGTCACGGGTATCTAATCCTGATTGGTCATCAACAATTGTTGTTGCAAATATTGGCAGCGCAGTCAGGTCAGTAAACCCAGTGTCGTCAGCACGCTGAACCATGTACGCATAGGGAGGAGGAAACTGGATGGCATTAATATCAAAAGGCGGTGTCCAGGCTATTGTAATCTCACCGTCAGTATCTCCTGTTTTGTCTACGGTAACATTTGTAATCACGGGTGCATCTGCCAGGATCGGATCAATGCAGATCTCATCTGACGCATAGCTTTCTCCTCCTAATGGCAACGGGAAGATGGCCACCAGCCGGTAACAGTACCTGGCGCCAACCGACAACCCCTTACCTCCATTTGTATCCTTAAAAGTTGTGCTTGTAACTGGCACTGTAGCAATCAGGGTGAAGCCAAGCGACTCCGGCAAGCCGGTCTGGCAATTACCCGGAGTAAAATTTGTATCGTCCACTTTTCTCCAAATCTGTATAATACTTGCATTTTGACACTCGTATGTATCCCATTCCAAATCCACATGGCGTTTCGCCAAGTCTACCAATGGAGGCTGCCACAGGGGTGCAGGCCCTACTACCTTTATTCTCCAGGTATCGAAGGTAGCAAGGCTCGGACCAAGCGGAGGATCATCTGTTATTTTAAACACTACCTGGTAGACCTGATCCTTTACGTGGCCACAGATGGTATTCCAATTAAATTCTAATTGAGCCGGGGGACTAGAAGGTTGAAAATCATTAGGCCCGGGAACCGGTGAATATGTGGCAGGTGACTCTGATGGGCTAAAACTAAATATTTCAGAGAAAGCTTCAATCTTTACAGGATGGTTCTCAGGATCGGTTCCGAAGATAGTTTCATTCAACAAGGCTCCGGCCACAACACAGGTATCTTCCGGAATAATCAACTCGGGTCTTTCATTTGTACAGTCTGCAACCACTATAATCTGCATATCTCTTCGCACATACCCGATTTTTATCCACTCGCCATTTACCTTACGCCATTCATTTACAACGAAAGCAATATTGTATTCACCTACTTGGCCAGGGGTATCCCACTTTAAAGTTCCATCAACCGGGTTAATGGCAAAGGTGGGAGGGCCATCTCCAGCTTCATTAAAGCGATTATAATCCAAACCGGTATAAAATCCCGGATCGATTGGAAGTTTGTATCCTGTAACTGGTTTATTTCTATCACTAAAAGGAATCACAAGTTCATACGAAAGACTGTCTCCGTCCGGATCATAGGCGCCAGGATTGTGAAAAAAAGCCACTCCGGTACAGGCCTCATCAATGGGAGGAACTAATAATACCGGGCTCCGCTCACATCCTAAGGATAAATCAATCTGAGTTTCGATGTAAAAAGTTGTAAACACGGAGTTAAAAATATTCAGAACGCCTTCGTTTCGGTTAGGTTCGATATAACTGATCGTATAACGGCCAATGGCGGGGTATGTATGAAAGAAAGTACGGGTGGCAATACCAACATTAACGGCACCAGGAAATGGCATATTCGGGGTTTCGGGTACGAGAATCGTTTGGCCATCTCCAAAATCGAGCACATCCTGTAACCCGCCAAATAAAACACATCCTGACCCACAGCCTGTATCGGTGTATACGGTTACGGTAACCTTGACTTGACGACTGGAGCAGCCTACTCGTTCTACTGTTATCTCGCCCGCCCTCAGGTGCGTTGCTTCAACTTTATATAGTGGAAAAAGAGAGAACCCTACTGCAAAAAGGAGTATAAACCCTGCCCTCATCAATCCAAGTTTCCTTTCTATCATTTTCGACCTAAAAGACTACAATATAGACCTCAATCCTGTATCCAAAAAATTCAATTTTAGAACGTTTAAAGTTACCTTTTAGTCTGTAAGTAAGGATCACAACAACACAAAGTTTTATTTATTTAATATTGCCCGTCAAAATATATTACCATGAGAATAATTGGTGAAATACCGCATTCCCAATGTAAGATCACTCTTTTCCAATGGAACAACCGATACCTCATCAAGTTGGAAAAAGATCGGCTTGAGCAGACATTTAAGGTCGATCAATTTGAACTGGCCTCTGAAAAAGAATTGAACAGACTTATTGGCGAAGGTTTCATACAAAAGGCTCTTGATCGTTTTAACGACATGGAGCAATCCATAGCAGGAGCACTCGAAACGCTATAAAAAAATGTGATGCCCTGCACGGATGATAGAATTGTAGTATTTTGTGGCCGTGGAAGTCATAGAAAAGAAGAATAAAAACAAGCGATATAAGCCTGTTTTAGAGGGAATACCTGACTGGCCGGTATACCAGCTAAGCAAAAACCGGAAGGAGTTCATCGAAGAAGTTGCGAACCAGTCGTTTACCCGGATTAAAGAAATAAGGCCTACTCGTAAACAACTGATTGACGAATTAGAAGCGACCGTGTACCGCGAACAGCAACGCATGAAGCGCAACCGCTGGCGGGTCGACCCACAAGATGAACCTAGATTCTGGACAAGAATAAAAAGTGATTTGGTTGAACTCACGTCTAAACCGTTAAACGATGAGGGTAACAACAAGGAGGATGAAATATTAAAGCGAATTGTTCAACGATACGCCAATGAAATTGCCGGAAAATTTAATCCAAGCTCATATAAGTTTGCCCGCAATATCATCAAGTTCTGGTTTGCACGTTTGCTCAATGCAGCCCGTGTAAAGAAATTCGGTGGTATTTTCCGAAATCAATATACACTCCGCGACAAAATTCAGATTGTTGGTAAAGTGAAACAACTTCGTAAGCTTACCAAAGAGGGTACAATTGTTATGGTACCTACTCACTTAAGCAATCTTGATTCCATACTGATTGGCTGGGTCATTCATTCGTTAGGACTACCTGCTTTTATTTACGGAGCTGGCCTGAATCTTTTCAATATTAAAATCATCGCCTACTTCATGAACAGCCTGGGCACTTATAAAGTTGACAGAAGAAAGAAAAATTTACCCTATCTCGAAACGTTAAAAATGTATTCAGGGCTTGCCATACAAAAGGGCGCACATAGTTTATTTTTCCCGGGCGGCACCCGATCACGTTCAGGTAACATTGAAAAAATGTTAAAACTCGGACTGCTTTCCACTGCAACTGAAGCACAACGAAATATTTACCTGAATACCCCGGAAGGTGAAGAGGCCCGTAAGATTTTTGTTGTACCGGTTACGCTGAACTATCATTTTGTGCTGGAGGCACCTGAATTAATTGACGACTACCTCTCAATAAAAGGACAGGACCGGTATCTGCCTGAAGAGGACAAGTACGGAAGCTTTCAGTTGCTTCAGTTTCTGTTCAAATTTTTTACGAAAGGCTCGAATATATCCGTATCCATCGGCCGTGCGCTTGACATCATGGGTAACTATGTGGATGATGACGGAAATAGTTTAGACTCGCAAGATCGTGTGATTAATACACGCGATTACTTCTTATCAAACGGACATATTACTATTGATAAGCAACGGGAAGATGAATACACAAGAATGCTCAGTCAACGAATCGTGTCTGAGTATCACAGAATTCATCGTGTATTTGCCAGTCACCTCGTGGCGTTCGTTGCATTCGAAATGTGGCAGAAGAAACACCCAAAACTTGATTTGTTCGGACTTCTACGCTTACCGGAAGAAGACCTTGAGTTAGAATATCAAGAGTTTAAAAAAACGTTTAAGCGTGTCAGAAAACAAATTTACCAACTTAAAAAAGCCGATAAAGCAAATTACGCCACTCACCTGAAGGGGAAAACCGACTTGGTCATTCGTCATGGGTTAGAGAACGTTGGCACGTTCCATATCAAACGTCCTTTATTGATGAACAAAAAAGGTAACATCGTTACCCAAGATCTGAACACACTCTACTATTATCATAACCGGCTGGTTGGCTATGACCTCGAGAAATTTATCTGACAATAAACCAGTAGGGGTAATTGGTGCAGGTAACTTTGGGAGTACGGTAGCCAATCTTCTCGCACGTCATCGCAATGTGTTGCTTTATGCACGCGATGAGAAAGTTATTAAACGAATTTTAGATAAGCGTGAGAATCGGGGGCACAAGATGAGCAAACACATCACTCCCACTAACGATCTACAATACTTAGCTGAACAATGTGACGTAATTTTTCCCATAGTTCCCTCCGCACATTTTCGGTCGATGATGAAGAAATTGTCGCCACACCTCCATC
>Ga0187894_10007565_pt1 | contig 10201 bp, 5 predicted proteins | sample GBC1701081metaG_FD_136650 | JGI IMG/M metagenome (GOLD analysis project Ga0187894, IMG submission 136650) | White microbial mat communities from a lava cave in the Kipuka Kanohina Cave System on the Island of Hawaii, USA - GBC170108-1 metaG ... | reverse complement strand
CGCCTGCTCGCTGCGGCCGCGGCGACGATCGCGGCAGCGGGGGCCGGCGTGCTCCTCTGGCGCGGTCGCGACGATCCGATGGCGATGGCCTGCATTGATTTCGTGATGAAGGACGAGGCCAAGTCGATCATGATGGGCGCAATGCCGCGCGAGGAAGCGCAGCGCATGCTCGCCGAGACGCTGCCGCTCGAGCGCATCGAGCGCCTCGGCCAGGTGAAGCACATCGGGCCCTGCCCGTTCGGCGCCGGCACCGCCTACCACGTGATCCTGATCGTGCCGCAGGACAAGGTCACGCTGCTGGTCATGCCCGACACGCCGATGGGCGCGACCGGGCGCGCCGCGCAGCATGGCATGCATGCGGCGGTCATGCCTGCAGGCAAAGGCAGCGTCGGCGTAGTCGGATCGACCCCTGCGGTGGTCGCGAGCGTGATGGGCGCGCTGCGCGCCTGAGGACACGTGCATGAGCATCGCCCGTCTGCGCGAAGGCCTGTCCTGCCGGCTGTGCTGGCGCATCACGCTCGCGGTGTTCGGGCTCATCCTCGTGGTCGAGAGCGCGATCCTGGTGCCCTCGGCGCAGCGTTTCCAGCGCACCGAGCTCGACCGGCTCGCGGACCAAGCCGTGATCGCGATCGAACCGGTGCTGCTGGTGGGCGGCGAGGCGCAGTTGCGCGTGGTCGCGGCGATGGTGGGGCAGTACCGGCTCGCCGGGCTCGCCTTGTACGGCCGTGGCGGCGAGGAGCTGCTGCGGGCGGGCGAGGCGGGAGGCCTGGCGTACTCGGATGCGCTGGCGCGCAGCGCCGGCATGATGGCCGAGCGCATCGGCGCCACGGCCGACGGCAGGCGCACCGACGTGGCGTGGCGCAGCAGCCGGGCGGGAGAGCCGCTGGTCGTGGCGCGGCTCGACTCCGCCCACATCCGGGACGGCCTGGCAGGCTATGTGCTGCGGGTCGGCGGCCTGGTGGCCATCATCGTCCTGGTGGTGACCGCCGGCACCATGCTGGTCATGCACTACGCCGTGCTGCGGCCGCTGATGGCGCTGCGCCGCAGCACGCTCGCCGCGGGCGAGAATCCGGCGGACGCGGTGCGCCACGCCATCGGCTCAAGCCGCCGCGACGAAATGGGCGAGGTGATCCGCGCGCACGATACGATGCTCGCGCGGGTCGCCGATTCCATGCGCCGCGACGCGGCGATGGCCGCGGAGCGCGCGCGTTACGTGTCGCACCACGAAGCCCTGACGGGCCTGCCCAACCGCGCGGCGCTGGTCGAGCATCTCGAGCGTCTGGCGCGTGGCCAGGACGCCGCGCGCGCGGTGGCGCTGCTGCTCGTCAACCTGCACCGGTTCCGTGAACTGAACGCGAGCGCCGGCCCGCGGCGCGCCGACGAACTGCTGCGGCGGCTGGCCGCGCGACTGCAGGATGCCGTGCCCGCAGGGGATTTCCTCGCCCATCTCGGCGCGGACCGGTTCGCGATTGCCCGCGTGCGCGACCCCGAGGGCGAAGATGCCGCCTACGCCGAACGCGTTCTGCAGGCGGCGAGGGCGGCCTGTGCCGGGCACGAGGAGAGTCTGCGCGTGCGCATCGGCATCGCCGGCGCCTCGCTCGCCGCGCTCGATCCGCCGACGCTGCTCGGCCAGGCGGAATTCGCGCTGCTGCGCCCGGGCGAGGAGGACTCCGGCGGGTACCAGTTCTATTCTTCCAGCCTCGCCGCGGAAGCGCAGGAACGGCAGCGGCTGACGCGAGAACTCGCGCAGGCCGTCGCTGCGGGCGAGCTGTTCGCGGTGTTTCAGCCCAAGCTCGCGCTCGCCGGGCAAGGCGGGGTCGCCGGCGCCGAGGTGCTGCTGCGCTGGACGAGCCCCTCGCGCGGCGCGGTCAGCCCGGCGCGCTTCATCCCGCTTGCCGAGGCGACCGGCCTGATCGTTCCGATCGGCGATTTCGTGCTGCAGGCGGCTTGCGCGCAGGCGCGGGCCTGGATCGACCGGCACGGCGCCTCGCCGCGCCTTGCCGTCAACCTGTCGGCGCAGCAGTTCGCGCTGCCCGATCTGGTGGAGCGGCTGGAGCGCGCGCTGGCGGCGCACGGGCTTGCGCCCGGCCTGCTCGAGGTGGAGGTCACCGAGACCGCCGCGATGCGCGACGTGGGCGCGACCGCCGCGGTGCTGGCGCGCCTGCGCGCGCTCGGGGTCAAGGTGGCGATCGACGACTTCGGCAGCGGCTACTCCTCGCTCCTGTATCTGCACCGCTTCGCCGTGGACTCGATCAAGATCGACCGCTCCTTCGTCGAAGGCATCGGCGCCGACGCACATGCCGAAGCGATCTGCGACGCGGTCCTGCGCCTCGGGCAGGCGCTCGGCACGCGGGTCGTGGCCGAGGGCGTCGAGACCGAGCCGCAACTGGAGTTCCTGCGCCGCCGCCGCTGCGACGAGGCGCAGGGCTACCTCATCGGCAGACCCGTGCCGGCGCAAGAGTTCGAGCGCACCTGGCTCGCGGCGCGGGCCGCGGCATGAGGCGCGCCGCGCGTCGATTTGATGCGCTTCGCGCGCCGTCGCCCCCCTCCACGCGGGCGTAGTTCAATGGCGGAACATCAGCTTTCCTGGCCGAATACCTGGGTTCGATTCCCATTGCCCGCTCTGGCAGTCCCTTCGCCGAAACGCAGATAGAGGCTTGGGACTACGATCATGTTCAGCGCGGTGGACGACACCAGGCCACAGAGGATCACGATGGCCATCGGCGCTTGGATCTCGCTGCCGGGCTCGCCACCGGCGAGCGCAAGCGGCACCAGAGCGAGCCCCGCTGCGAGCGCCGTCATCAGGATGGGTAAAAGCCGCTCGGTCGCGCCGCGCACCACCGCCTCCCCGCGGTCGGCAATGCCTTCCACCTCGATCAGGTGGCGGATGTGCGCCACCATCATGACGCCGTTGCGGGTCGCTATGCCGAAGAGCGTGATGAATCCGACGAGCGTGGCGACCGAGAGAACGCCTCCCGCGAGATACATGCCCACCACCCCCCCTATCAGGGCCAGCGGCAAATTGAGCATGACGAGCAGCGCGTCTCGTCCGGAGCGGAAGGCCAGGCAAAGGAGCAGCGCAATGCCGATTATGACCGCCGTTCCCGCCAGCGTCAGGATACGCGTTGCCTCTCGCGCGCTCTCGAACTGCCCGCCGTACTCGATGTAATAGCCGAGCGGCAGACGAACTTCCGCGCCCACGCGTTTGCGCACTTCGTCGACAACGCTTCCAAGGTCGCGCCCCGCAACGTTCGCCATGACGACGATCTTCCGCTGGACGTTTTCACGAGTGACGAGGTTCGGCCGCCGGTCGCGGAGCACTTCGGCGAGCGCGGACAGCGGGACCCGCGCCCCGTCGGGCGTGGTAAGGAGCGTCCCGGCGACGGCTTCCAGCGATTCGCGGGCGCTCGCGTCGTAGCGCACCACCATGTCGAAACTCGCTTCCCCCTCCAGGACTCGGGAAACGCGCAAGCCGCCGAAGGCCGCTTCGATGGCTTCCGCTACTTCGCGCACGGTCATTCCATGCCGTGCGATGGCGTCGCGCCGGAGGCTGATGGTGACAGCCGGAATGTCAGCCTGCTGCTCCATCGCCACGTCGACCGCTCCCGGCACTTCGGCAAGCCGGCTGCGCACCGCCTCCCCGAGGCGGCGCAGCTCATAGAGATCCGGGCCGAAGATCTTCACCGCGATGTTCGAGCGCGTTCCGGAGAGCAGGTGGTCGATGCGGTGCGAGATGGGCTGGCCGAGCACAACGTTGACGCCCGGCAGCCTGGCCAGTTCCTCCCGCAATGCGGCGAGCAGCGCTGCCTTGTCCCGAGCCTTCATGGCGAGTGTCGCCTCGATCTCGGATGCATGGATCTCCTGCGCGTGCGGGTCCGCCGGTGCGCGTCCGGTACGCCGCGCCGTGGCTGCGACCTCCGGCTGAGCCAGCAGCACCTCCTCGACCTTTTGGCCCAGACGATTCGACTCCTCCAGCGACGTGCCCGGGATGGTGGCGATGTTCACCGTAAGGCTTCCCTCATTGAACTCGGGAAGGAACGCCCTGCCGCCCATCCAGAGCGCGACCGCCGCTGCGAGCAGCGCGATGACGGACAGGAGCGTAATCGTTCGCCACTGTCCTACCACCCGCTCGAGCGAGCGGGCATAGGCCTTCCTCATCGATGCAACCCACCAGGCCTCGCGATGCTCGCGCACGCTGCGCGCGGCTGGAAGCAGCCACAGCGCCAGGGCCGGCGTGACCGTCACCGCGACCGCCAGCGACGCGGCGAGCGCGACCACGTAGGCAAGCCCCAGGGGCTGCATCAGCCGTCCTTCCACGCCGGTGAGCAGAAACACCGGGACGAATACGAGCATGATGACGAGCGTGGCAAAAACGATCGATCCCTGGATCTCCCGCGTGGCCTCCAGGACGACGAGCGAGATCGAGCGCCGCCGCGATTCGGGCAGACCCATGTTGAGCTTTAGCCGCCGCACGATGTTCTCTACGACGATGATGGCGTCGTCCACCAGCGCGCCGAGGGCGATGGCAAGTCCGCCGAGAGTCATGGTGTTGAAGGTCGCGCCCATCGCTTTCAGCGCGAGCACCGCCGCTGCGAGCGACAGCGGCAGCGCGATTAGCGTCACAAGCGTTGCCCGCACGGACATGAGGAACAGGAAAACGATGGCCACCACCAGGATCGCGCCGTCGCGCAGCGCGGCCTTCAGGTTGCCGATGGCGCGCTCGATGAAGTCCGACTGGCGGAAGATGTGCTTCTCGATCTTCATGCCCTTGGGCAACCCTGCCTGCACCTCGGAGAGGGCCCGGTCGATCCGCTGCGTGAGCTCCAGCGTATTCGCCCCCGGCTGCTTCTGGATGGCGAGCACCACCGCCGCCTTGCCGTTGTGCGAGCCGGTGCCCCTCACGATGCCCTTGCCGACACCCACGGTCCCGAGGTGCCGCACGAGGACCGCCTGGCCATTCCGGGTGGCCACCGCGGTTTCGCCGATCTCGTCCGCACGGCGGATGCGTCCGATGCCCTGGAGCAGAAATTCCTGCGCGCCCTCGAGATAGACGCCGGCGGACACGTTCTGGTTGGAATCACGGAGTGCACGCACGACCTGGTCCACCGTCACGCCGTGCGCGGCAAGGCGCTCGGGCTGCAGGATCGCCTGGTACTGCTTCTCGTCGCCGCCGATCGCCAGCACTTCCGCGACTCCGGGAACGGCCAGCACGCGGCGCCTCAGCACCCAGTCGGCCGTCGATTTGAGCGTCATGGAATCGTGGCTCACCGAGGTGAGCGCCACGAACATGATTTCTCCCATGACTGACGCAGCGGGCGCCATCCTCGGCGGCGCAAGGTCGGGCGGCAGGCTGGCGCGGGCTAGCTGCAGCTTCTCGGCCACGATCTGGCGCGCGTGCATCACGTCCGTGCCCCAATCGAACTCCGCGACGACGACCGACAGGCCGACGCTCGAGACCGATCTCACGCGGCGCGTGCCCGGCGACCCGTTCAACGCGGTCTCGACCGGGAATGTGACCGTCGTTTCGACTTCCGTCGGCGACATGCCATGCGCCTCGGTGACGACCGTGACCGAAGGCGCGGTCAAGTCGGGAAAGACGTCTATGGGCATGCGGATCGACTGATAGGCCCCCCAGGCGAGCAGGAGCGCCGCCGAAGCGATGACGACAAGGCGGTTTTGCAGCGACCACTCGATCGTTCTGGCGATCATTGCGGTCTCCTCAGTGAGTGTGGCCGTGACCGCCGCGCGCGGGGGCACTGGCCGCCAGGCGCACTTGCCACGCGCCGCGCGTGACGATGCGCTCGCCAGCAGTCAGGCCGGAACGAATCGCGACCCAGTCGCCGTCGCGCGGGCCCGGCGTCACCATGCGCCGCTCGAACAACTCGCCACCCTTCTGCACGAACACGACCGCCTGGCCCGAGTCGTCGACAAGCGCCGAGGCGGGCACCGCGATGCCGTCCGCGGATCGTCCCGTATAGAGACCGGCGCGCACCTGCACGCCAGCCTTAAGCCTGCCGCCCGGATTCTCGAACTCGAGAATCGCGGGAACGGTGCGCGTCTGCGGATTGACGATGCCGGCGAACGCCACCAGTCGTGCATTCCTGCCTACCTCGAGCACCATTGCCCGCTCGGCTCCGTCGAGCCTGAAGAACGCTCCCGAAGGCGTGCCGACCCGGCCGAGTTCGCTTTCAGGCACCTGCGCCTCGAGCCAGAGGCGCGAGAGCTCCGCCACGTGGAAGATCGTCTGGCCATCCTCGAATGAGGCCCCCGGACCACCCGCGACAGAAACGATCACCCCGCCGATCGGCGATTTGAGCGCGATGCCGCCGGTCCCGCCCTGGTACGTGGCAAGGCGCCGCTCCGCCGCGATGAGTTCGGCGCGCGTGGTGCGCTCGCGATGGCGGGCGTCGTAGACGCGCTTCTCCGCCACTGCTTCTGCCCTGAGCAGCGCTTCGAGCCGCGTCAACTCCGCGGTCGCAAGTTCAGCATCCAGACGTGCACGCGAGACCGCGAGTTCCAGGGTCGCGATGTCGGTCTCGCCTCCTAGCCTGGGTACCAGATACCCAAGTACCTGGCCGGGGGAGACCCGGACGCCAATCTGCGGCAGGCCCGCCGATCCCGCGCTCCGCAATACGCCGGCCCCGTGGGCGACGATCCTGGCCTCGCCTGACGCGCGCGGACGAATGACCGCCGTCACCGGGATGGATTCCTTGATGCTGCGCGTCTCGGCCGGCAGGGCGGCGAAATCGTTCCGCCATTGCTGCTCCTTGGTGTACTTGATGCCGGGCTCCGCGCCCCCGTCCGCCGATGCTTTCGCCGCTTTCGCGTCGGCGTGGACCTGCACTTCGCCGACGTCGTGCTTGGTATTCAGTCCCTTCGCGCTGAGTGTGAAGGTGAGGCGCCGCTTTCCAGCGTGCTGGGGTGCCACCAAGGGCTTGAATATCCCCGGTGTGCCGCTCACCTGGCTCTCGCCGGATTCCTCCGGATGGCCGCCACCGCTCAAGGTGACGACTAGTGTCCCGTCGGACACGGGCTGGAAATCCGCAAGGCGGGTGAGGTGCGCGACAAACTCGGTATCCTCGCCGCGAACGAGCACGGGAAATTCGACGAAGAGCTCGGTCTGCTGCGTGTAATGCGTGACGGCCGTGCCTGGCCTGTCGTTCTCGTGCCCGCCAGCCTTGCCGTGGTCGTGATCGGAGCAGGCGAAAAGCGCGCTAGCGAGGGCTAAGGAAAGGATGCGTCGGCTAATTTGCACGGTCGACTCCCGAAAATGCGTCGAGCTCGATGCGCGCAAGACGCGCACGAAGCTCCAGATCAAGTGCCCCGAGCTCAGCTTCCAGTTCCGAGCGATAGGCGTCCAGCAACTCCAGGATCCCGCCTTCGCCTGCGCGGTATGCAGTCTCGGCGGTTCGCGCGAGGTCGCTCACCGGAGCGGCGCGCGCTGCGCCGGCGCCCGCGCGAAGCTCCGATGCTTGCTGCCACAGGCCGCGCAGCTCGGCTTCGTACTTTCCCAGAGTAAGCGCGTGCTCGGCGCGCAGGGTCCGGACCTGGGCGGCGGCAATGTCGCGCACGCCTTCGCCTCGATCGAAAAGCGGCAGCTGAAAAGAAAGCGACAGGACCAGGCCGGTGTCATTTCGCGTCGGCTCGTCGACCTGCTTCTGGCCGATGCCGACGACGAAGGCCGGCGCCCACGCGCGATCGGCGAGCTGCCGTTCACGCTCGAACGCTTCGGCCTGGGCCTTGAGCGAGGCCAGATCCGGCCGTTGGCGAAAGCTCGCGGCAACCGTTTCCAGGGGCGGCGGAGCGTCCGGCATGAGTACGCCGGTCAGCGTGAGGCCCTCTGCCGGGTCCAGGCCGACCATGCCCCGAAGCTGCTCGCGTGCGCGCGCCGCGTCCCCGGTTCCGCCTGCAAGGCGCGCGCTCGCCGCCTGTGCCTCCCGCTCCATCCGGCGTCGCGCATATCCGGACACTTCGCCGGACTTTGAGAGGCGCGCGACCACGCCACTCGCTGCGTCGATGCGCTTGAGCCACGCGGCAAGCGATTGCTGCCGGCGCTCGCCATGAAGCGCTTCGGCAAAGGCGCGGCGGACTTCGGCAATGGTCCGGACCCTGCGGTCGCTGAGGTCATGGCGCGTCGCCGCGACGCGCTGCTCGGCCGCCTCCACGCGCAGCGAGCGACGCCCGAACAGATCCACGGATTGCGAAATTCCGGCCGTTCGTTCGATCGAGTGTCCGCCGGGTGCAGGCATGCGCTCGCGCTCGATCGATACGACAGGGTTTGGCAGCTGTCTCGCTACCGTAACTGCTCCTTGTGCAGCGGCGAGGCGGCCCGCTGCCGCTTCGGCAAACGCTGGACGAGCGAGCGCGCGTGCGACCGCTTGCTGCTCCGAGAGATCTACTGCACCCGCAGCGCAAGATAGCGCCGCGAGCGCCAGGGCGACGGCCTGCCGGCCGCCATAAGGGAACTGATCCATTGCAACCTCCGTCTCAAGGCAACATCAATCGCGCCGCATTGCGGCGCGACGAGCTACTGCGCTACGAGAGACGGATCAGAGAGGAGGCTTGTAAGGCGGGGACGATCCCGACACCGGCGGCGGAGCCAGGAGCGTGGCGCTCGGGCCATCGGAGCGCAGCACCGGAATTGCGGCCATGGTCTGAGGGGCTTGCATGGAAAGGTGCCCGAGCATGTGGCCGATCGACGCATGCGCGTCGGCATGGCTGTCATCGTCAGCGTGGCTCGGATCGTCATCATGGTCATGCATGTGACCGAGCACCGTATGGTGATCCGCATTCATGTGCCAGGCAAAGCCGGGCGACAGAAAGGTTGCGAGCATGAGCGCAAGCAACATGCGGACAATCATTCGCGAACCCATCCGCGGAGTTTAGCCCAAAACCCTGCCCTGCCCTGCCTCGCATCGCCCGCGAGTTCGCCAGCTTCACCCGCATCGCACGGCAATCCCCTTGTAATAGCGGCGGCGCACGCGCGACCAAGTGCAATCATGTGGCGACGAGCGCTCCTCCTCTTTCCCGGCAAGGGGCCGCTAGCCGCGGCCGCCGCGGCGCTGGCGTTCGGCGCCTGCGATGGCGGCGTCGCACCGGCGGCGGCGCCCGCTGGGTCGTCGAAACCGGCCGCAGCCGCGGCGCCGCTTCTCGACAAGAACCGTCAGGCGTTCCCGGCGGCGCCGGCGCATCCCGGCGGGCCATTGGCTCCCGAGCTGCGCGCGGCGGCCGCAAAGGTGGTCCCGGCGCTGGTGGCGGGCAAAATCCCGAGCGACGCGCTGCGCCTCATCGCCGGGTCGGGCGACGCGCGCATGGCCTGGTACCTGCACGATCTGATGCGCTTCGCGAGGAGCGACACCATCGGCGAGCTCTCCGCGGCATTCGAGAAGCTCACCGGCGCCGCGCTGCCGCCGGACTCGTACAGCGCGATGGGGGACCGGGTGCTCGCCTGGAACCTGCCGGCGCCGCCGGGGTACCGCGAGATGAAACGCGAGCTGTATCTGCTGATTGAGCCGCGCTGGGCGCCGTTTTTCGACGACCCGCAATCGACGATCGACTGGCGCATCGTCGGCTGGGGCGGGGTGTTTATCGACGATCGCGCGGACGCCACCGCAGGCGCGCTCTGCCCGCGCGGCTGCATCCCGGCGCTCGACCGCCCGAAGGTCACCGGCGCCGCCGGCGGGGCCTGGTACCCCGACGATGCGACCGTGTTCGGCGTGGTCATCAACGGCGCGGCGCGCGCCTATCCGAAGAACATCATGGAAGTCCACGAGATGGTCAACGACACGCTCGGCGGGCGCAGCATCGCGATACCCTACTGCACGCTGTGCCTGTCGGCGCAGGCCTATTTCACGGACGACGTGCCGGGATTCCGGCCGATGATGCGCACCTCGGGCCTGCTGTCGCGCTCGAACAAGTTCATGTACGACCTCAGCACCTGGTCGGCGGTCGACACCTTCAACGGCCGGGCGATCTCGGGCCCCCTGCGCGCGGCGGGCGTCACGCTGAAACAGGCTTCGGTCGTGACCTCGTCCTGGGGCGCCTGGCGCGCCGCTCACCCAGGCACCACGATCGTCGCCGAGGATGGCGGCATCGGCCGGCAATACCCGCTGGATCCGCTGCGCGGGCGCGACGCCAAAGGCCCGATCTTTCCGGTCGGCGACGTGGACCCGCGGCTTGGCGTGCACGAGGTCGTGCTCGG
>Ga0187894_10007564_pt1 | contig 10202 bp, 9 predicted proteins | sample GBC1701081metaG_FD_136650 | JGI IMG/M metagenome (GOLD analysis project Ga0187894, IMG submission 136650) | White microbial mat communities from a lava cave in the Kipuka Kanohina Cave System on the Island of Hawaii, USA - GBC170108-1 metaG ... | reverse complement strand
CGTCAATGCGCGCCGGGGCGAAGGCGAAGAAGCTGGTGCCGCCGCTCTTGAAGCGCTGCGAATTGTTGTTCATGCCGTCGAGCGTGATGTTGAGCGAGGCGTTCGGCAGGCCGTTGAACGTGCTGTTCCGGTCACTGGTGCTGCGCGAACTGCCCGCGATCAGCACGGCGAAATTCAGACTGTCGCGACCGGCGTAAGGCAGGTTCTGCACCAATTTGTTGTTGATCGTGCCGCCGACTTCGGCCGTGGTCGTGTTGAGCTGCTCCGCAATCGCCGCCACCTGAATTGTTTCCGCCGCGGCGCCGACCGTCAGGTCAACCGACACATTGGTGGTGCGCCCGGACTCGACGGTGATTGCGGCGACGACCGTGGTCTGAAATCCGGCGGCGGTCGCGGTCAGCTTGTATGAGCCGAACTGCAGATTGGGGAAGAGAAATCCGCCGTCGCTGGAAGAAACGGTGGCGTGTTCAATTCCGGTGGAAGTATCCACCAGTTTGATTGTGGCGTTCGGAACCACGGCTCCAGACGGGTCCCGGACAATTCCGCGAATCCCCGTCGTCGTGATCTGAGCCAGGGGAGTGATCGCCAGCGCCGCGACGATGGCGGCGTGAGCGAGAGCTAAAGCAATAAGCCTGGGTAATGTATGCCCTTTCATGTGACCTCCAATTCCTTAGTAGCTAAATCAGACCAAACAACATTGGGACACAGGTTCAACCACGGGGAGCACGGGGGACACGGGGATGGCTATGGTTATTGTCTTTCCCCGTGATGCCCCGTGATCCCCGTGGTTGAACCTGTCCCAATGGTTGTTGCTCCGATTTAGAAGTCGTTCTCAATCGCCTTTGAGAACTTCGTGAATGTGGTTTTCGAGATGAATGCCAAATGCGCATCCCAGATGCTTAGCCTTTAAACTCCCGCGAAGCCAAAGAGCTGTTTGCGCTCTTCAGTCCCTGCACGGGCGCGCGGACGCCGATCTACGCCGCGGCGTTACTGTCAGGTAAAAATCATGTGCGCTAAGTAAGTACCTAGATGAGGTACTGCGTCTTGTATGTCCCTATGACTGTTTGAATCGGCTTAGGGGACGTTTACACGCGGTTGGCTGTAGGGCTGGAATGGCGCGGAGCGGAGAGCGTGACTGCCAATTCTTTAAAAAGTAACTGCCAATTCTTTAAGAGGAAGCGCGAATGAGAATAGCGTTCTGATTGAGCCTGCCGAGTGTGATTTGGTTGGCGCCAATTCTTGTCTTTTCGAATCTCGGTTTTAGAACAACAAAGATTTGGACAAGTCGCAAATTCAGGCTACAAATTAGGACGACGTTTTGCCGAAGTGATTTTGATTCGCTTGTCGCTCAATCCCGGTTCAGCCATAAGTTTTTCAATGTCGGCGATCTCGACCGGGAGAAACGCGGAGAGGTTTTCGTAGCCGGTGCCGGTGATCAGAATCACGTCTTCCAGACGCATCCCCAAATGCAACTCCGGGATCGTCATCGCCGGTTCGATGGTGAACATCTGGCCGGGTTCGAGCGTCTCGGTTGGCAGGCGCACGTCGTGCACCTCCATCCCGATGGTGTGGCCGAGGCTGTTGGCCTTGCTCGCGCGGTAACGTTCGACGAAGCGCGTCGCCGCTTCTTTGATCTTCGGGTCGGTGAATTTGTAACTCGCCATGATCGCGTCCATCTTGACGACCGCGTCTTTGATGATGTCGCGCGGCGCGGTGTGAACTTTGATCGAAGTCATCAGCGCCTGATAGAGCCTCAGGTAGATCGTGCAGTACTCGCGTTGCCAGGGAGTGAACTTGCCGTTGGCGGGGAAGACGCGCGTCACGTCGGAGACGTAATACTTGTAATCGGGCGCGTAATCGAATTGCACGAGATCGCCGTCCTGCAGCCTGGCCGTGTTTTTGTGGTAGTGCGAATAGAGTGTGTTCCGGCCCGTGGCGATCAGCGCGAAGTAGGCCGCGCCCTGCGAGCCGTATTTTTTGAAGACGAACTCGGCGTCGGCCTGCAGTTCATATTAGGGTCGCTTGAATCCGCTTAACGTCGCCGCGCGAAATTCGTGATCGAGGCGGTCATATATGAGCGCAATGCTGCGCGATCTTGCCCTTTTTACACAGGAATTTCTTGACGGTCTCGATAGGCATATTGTATACAATCTTCATCTGACAGGACTCAACAAACCCTATCAACCGCAATAGATTGTTTTCGTTGGCATTGGGTCGAAGGTGGTAACCGCAACCTAAATCCCCTTGGCGCCGCCTGAGGGAGAATCGAAAGGAGACGCTGCCATGTCCATGCAATTGCCTCCAGGAAGGTACTACGGTGAGACTTTGCGCAGCCGCAAAGTAGCGAGCTTCGAGCTTTCAGAGCGTGTCTATTCTCCGGGGTATCAAACTCCCGAGCATACGCATAAACAGGCGCTGTTCTGCTTCGTCATGCAGGGAAATTACACGGAAACTTATGGAAGCAAGACGCGGGAATGCAGGTCTTCAGCTCTGTTGTTTCACCCGCCGGGGGAGTTGCACGCGGAGCGCTTTCACGATGCGGGGGGACGGTCATTCATCATCGAGATCGCGCCCGACTGGTTGACTCGGATTCGGCGGCATTTGACCGTTGCGGACAATTCCGCGGATTTTCAGGGCGGCGTATTCGAATTGCTGGCGCGCAAATTATACAAAGAGTTTGGCCAATTGGATGACGCAGCGCCGCTCATTATTGAAGGGCTGGTGATGGAAATGCTGGGCGAAACCACGCGCCGCAGCGCCGCGAAAGAGCGCCATGGCTCGCCGCGGTGGCTCCAACAGGCGAAAGATCTGCTTCACGCGCGCTTCGCTGAAAATCTCACGCTGGCCGATATCGCCCAAAATGTCGGCGTCCATCCGGTTCACCTGGCCCAGACGTTTCACAAGACCTACCAATGCACCGTGGGAGATTATGTGCGCAAACTGCGCATCGAATATGCCTGTCACGAACTCGCTACCTCCGCCAAACCGATTGTGGATATCGCGCTGGCGGCGGGCTTTTGCGATCAGAGCCATTTCACCAGAACATTCAAGCGCGCCATTGGCGCCGCTCCCTCTCAATATCGTGAGTCTATCCGAGAGTCCTGATGATATAACGTTCGAGAGAGCGCGCCTCCCGCGCCTGAGCGGTTTCAACACTAATCGCGTTCAAGCCACCTTACTGAGGTTCAAGACTCCTCCTTAAGTGTTTGTTTTACTGCCAACTCACGGTCAATAGATCACAAAAATCAACTAGCGCTGGGAGAAAAGACTGCATGGAAGATCGGAAGATAACGCGGGTCAAAGTAATCGACTCGCATACGGGCGGTGAACCGACCCGCGTCGTGGTCAGCGGCGGCCCTGATCTGGGCGGCGGCCCACTGGCGCAGCGGTTGGAGCGGTTCAAAACCCAATATGACTGTTTTCGCTCGGCGGTGGTGAACGAACCGCGCGGCAATGACGCCGTGGTCGGCGCGTTGCTCTGCGAGCCGGTAGACCCGGCGTGCGCGGCGGGCGTGATCTTTTTCAACAACGTCGGCTATCTGGGCATGTGCGGCCATGGCGCGATTGGGTTGATGGTTACACTGGCGTACCTGAATCGCATTAAACCGGGCACGCATCGGATCGAAACGGCTGTCGGCGTAGTCGAAGCGACGCTCGACGAGAACAATCACGTCAGCGTGGCCAATGTGCCGAGTTATCGTCTGGCCACGAACGTGGCGGTCGATGTGCAGGGGCATGGCCCTGTTACCGGCGACATCGCCTGGGGCGGCAACTGGTTCTTTCTGGTCAACAGCAATGGCTACAAACTGACGCTCGACAATCTCGAAGTCCTCACCGATTTCGCCTGGCGGATTCGGCAGGCGCTCAAGCGTCAGGGGATTACCGGGGTGAACGGGCAGGAGATCGACCACATTGAATTATTTGCGCCTTCGCAACTCGACGGCGTGAACAGCAAAAACTTCGTGCTTTGTCCGGGCAAGGCCTATGACCGCAGCCCGTGTGGCACAGGCACGAGCGCCAAACTGGCTTGCCTGTACGCCGACGGCAAATTGAGCGAAGGGCAGGTCTGGCGGCAGGAGAGCATTGTCGGCAGCGTGTTTGAAGGCGTCATCCGCCCGGCCGCCGCCAGCGACAAAATTTACCCGACGATCAAGGGCTCGGCCTTCGTCAATGCCGAGGCTGATCTGATTTTGGATGAACGCGATCCGTTCTGTTATGGAATTTGAAGATGACTTCTCGCGTCTTTGATCTGGCCATTGTGGGCGGCGGCATTGTCGGCGCGGCCTGCGCGCTGGAGGCGGCGCGAGCGGGATTGAGCATTGTCATTATTGAAAGCGGTGTGATCGGCGGCGGCGCGACAGCCGCGGGAATGGGCCACATCGTCGTGATGGACGATTCCGACGCGCAGTTCGCGCTGACGCAGTATTCATGTCGGCTCTGGCGGGAGATCGCGCCGGAACTACCGCCCGACATCGAATACGAAGAGTGCGGGACAATCTGGGTGGCCGCCGACGAAGAAGAGATGGCGGAGGTACGGCGCAAGGCGAGCCTTTATCAAGCGCGCGGGGTCGAGGTGGAAATCCTGGACGCCGAGGCGCTGGCCGAAGCTGAACCGAATTTGCGGCGAGGGTTGGCTGGCGGTTTGTTGGTTCCGGGCGACGGCGTGGTCTATCCACCCTGCGCCGCGCTGTACTTTCTAGAACAGGCGCAAGCGCTCGGGGCGCAAGCGTGTCTGGGAAGTTCGGCCGTCGTCCTGAGCGATGACGGTGTGACATTGAATGACGGCGCGTTCATCCCCGCGGGCGTGACGGTCAATGCGACCGGCAGTTGGTCTCCGCTATTGACGCCGGGCATTGATGTGCGGAAACGCAAAGGCCATCTGCTGATCACTGACCGCTATCCGGGCTTTGTTCGACATCAACTGGTCGAATTGGGTTATCTGAAGAGCGCGCATTCGATCAGTTCCGATTCGGTCGCCTTCAATGCGCAGCCGCGCAGGACCGGCCAGATTCTGATTGGCTCTTCGCGCCAGTACGGCCCAAAGGGTGAGGACGATACGAAAGTCGAGGCCGCGATGCTCAAGCGTATGCTCGCGCGCGCTGAAGAATATATGCCCGGTATCGCTCAGCTTTCCGCCATCCGCGCCTGGACGGGATTTCGCGCGGCGACTCCCGACAAGCTGCCGTTGATCGGCCCTTGTCCCGGCCACGACCGGCTCTATCTGGCGACAGGCCACGAAGGATTAGGCATCACCACTTCAATGGGCACGGCGAAGCTGCTGGTGGATCAGTTATTGAATCGCCCCGCGCAAATTTCCATCGCGCCATACTTGCCGAGCCGGGGGCGCAAGGAGGCGGCGCATGCCTGAAACCATCACGCTATCGGTCGATGGCCGTTCAGTTACCGTGCCGGAAGGCAGCGTGGTCTCAACGGCGGTGTTTCTGTCTGGCGCGGTGGCGTTTCGCCTCTCCGTGACGGGGCAACGGCGCGGGCCTTTGTGCGGCATGGGAATCTGTTTTGAATGCCGCGTGACGATCAACGGCCAGCAGCATGCGCGCAGTTGCCAGATACTTTGCCGGGACAGCATGGATGTGCGAACCGATGAATAGTCCTCGTCACAATTACGATGTGCTGGTGATCGGCGGCGGCCCGGCGGGATTGGCGGCGGCGGTTTGCGCCAGGCAAAGTAACATGGGCGGCGCCCGCGTGGTCATTGTGGATGACAATCCCGGTCTCGGCGGTCAGATCTGGCGAGGCGAGCAACGCAATCCACAAGCTAAGACGGCCACGCCCGAAGCGGCGGAATGGTTCAAGCGCGCGCAAGAGTCGCAGGTTGAATTCATCAGCGGCGCGCGCGTTTACGATCAACCGGAAAAAGGCCTTGTGCTGGCCGAAACGTTCGATGGCGCGATTGAGTTGCGCTATCAAAAATTGATTCTTGCGACCGGCGCGCGCGAACTCTTTTTGCCGTTTCCGGGATGGACGCTGCCCAATGTGATGGGCGCGGGCGGGCTGCAAGCGCTGGTCAAATCCGGATTGCCGATTGAGGGCAAGAAGGTCGTGGTCGCCGGCACGGGGCCGTTACTGCTGGCTGTGGCGGCATACTTGCGAAAGCGAGGCGCGGATGTGGCGCTGATCGCCGAACAAGCGCCGCTGAAGTCTCTGCTCTCATTCGGATTGGGCTTGTGGCGTTCGCCGGGCAAGATCATTCAGGCGATCAAGCTCAAGCGCGAATTGGCGGGCGTTCCACACCTCTCCGGTTGTTGGCCAGTGGCTGCGAACGGCGATGAGCAATTGCGAAGCGTCAGACTTCGGCGCGGCCGGAAAACGTGGGATGTCCAGTGCGACTATCTGGCCTGCGGCTTTCATCTCACCCCAAACGTCGAGTTGGCCGTCTTCTTCGGTTGCGAGGCGCCCGATGGCGTTGTGCTGGTGGACGAGGTCCAGCAGACGACCGTTCCCGGCGTTTACTGCGCCGGGGAATCCACCGGCATCGGCGGTTTGGAGCTATCGCTAGTGGAAGGCCGGATCGCCGGTCTGGCCGCGACCGGCCAGTTGGAAAAAGCGCGCGAGTTGTTCGCCGAACGCCGCAAGCTTCAGCAGTTCGCCGATCTGCTCAATCGAACCTTCGCTTTGCGTGAAGAGTTGAAGCGCCTGCCGCAACCTGACACCATCGTCTGCCGCTGTGAAGACGTGAGTTTCGCGCGATTGGAGAAGCAGACCGCGTGGCGCGCCGCCAAGTTGCATACGCGTTGCGGCATGGGGCCGTGCCAGGGAAGGATTTGCGGCGCGGCGATTGAGTTTCTGTTTGGTTGGCGGCCGGAGTCGGTGCGGCCTCCGGTCTTCCCGGTCAAGGTTGGCAGTCTGATCCAGGATGCGACGCTCATTGCTGGAAGAGAGCAATAATCAACAATATCGGCTTACTGAGGATAAAAACCATGACAATGAAATGGCAGGGCGTGATGCCCGCAATCACCACTTGTTTCAAGCAAGACCTGAGCATTGACCACGAGTTCGTGGCCAGACACATCAACTGGATGGTAGACAACGGCTGCACTGGCATCGTCATGCCCGGAAGCTTGGGCGAAGGCAATACGCTGACGTTTGAAGAAAGAGGCGCGCTGTGGGCGACGGCGGTGGCCGCCGGCGGCGATCGCGCGCCGGTGGTCGCGGCGATCTCCGCGCTCAGCACGGCTGAGGCGGTCGAGCAGGCGAAGACGGCGGCCAGCAAAGGCTGCCAGGGATTGATGGTCCTGCCGCCCTATGTTTACAAGGGCGATTGGCGCGAGATGAAAGCGCACGTCGCGGCCGTCTTCAAGGCGACAAAGCTTTCGTGCATGCTCTACAACAATCCTATCGCCTACGGGACGGACTTCCTTCCGGAACAAATTCAGGAATTGGCGAACGAGTTCGAGAACTTTCAATCGGTCAAAGAATCGAGCGCCGATGTGCGACGCGTGACGGCGATCAAAGCTCTCGTGGGCGACCGGCTGGATATGTTCGTTGGCGTGGACGATGCGATTGTCGAAGCCATTCCCGTCGGCGCGGTCGGATGGGTCGCCGGATTGGTCAACGCCTTGCCGAAAGAATCCGTTGACCTCTTCAATTACACCGCGCGAGGCGAAATGGAAAAAGCCCTGAAGCTCTACCATTGGTTCCTACCATTGCTACGGTTGGACACCGTGCCGAAATTCGTGCAACTGATCAAGCTGGTTCAGCAAGAGGTCGGGATGGGCAATACTCGCGTGCGCGCGCCACGCCTGGAACTGGCCGGCGCCGAACTTGAACAAGTAACCGCGCTCATTCGGGCGGCGCTCAACAATCGCCCATCGTTGTAGGCCGGCTCGCCGGAATGAGAACTATTGCCTGGCGCGCCAAGATCTGGTGTGGTTTCAATCCGGATCTTGGCGCGCCGCCCACATAGGTCATAATCGAAGCCTTCTCAGTCGCTCAGTCCAATTAGATCGGTTTGCGAATGAGTGTACGGCAAAAAATGAACCACGGGGGACACGGGGATCACGGGGAAAAGCAACCATTGACAGGCTGTTGAGGATTTCCCCGTGATCCCCGTGTCCCCCGTGGTTCATTTTTTGCCGTACACGCAATTGAAATCTGATCTAACATACGACTTTCCCGCCGCGAAACCACCTGTAGCTCCCTCCAATCAATCGCCGAGACGCGAAAGCGAATATTTCCGAAGCGCATGAACACTCCGGGAAGCGGTTGTCGCCTTCGTCAGTGAGGACGACAAACAAATTGCTTCAACCGGAGGCGCATGATGGCAATCAAAGATTATTCCCGATCGCGGATCGGCTCCTGGCGGGCGCCGGGCGCAATCATCCCGACTTTCTTCACGATCATCCCGACTTTCTTTTCGAGGGCGGCGTTGGCGTTGGCGTTCGTTTGCTCGCTGGCCGCGCCTTTACTGGCGATGCCCGGCGATCCATCGCGCCTCCGGCTCGGGCTTCGCAACAGTCCTGGGCCTGACAAACTGAGCGTGGCGCAACTCGACATACTTGTTAGAAGCCTGCGAGAGAGGGCCGGGTTTCTCGAACTGCGCTTTGACGAGGATGGCTTTCTCACCCTTGGCGACCGGACTCGCATCGCAGGCGGCTCGGCCACCGCGAGGGCTTTGCTCGTGGCGACGGTGGACGGCTCGAACGTGATCCTTTTGAGGAACCGGCCCCGTTCTTCCGAAGTGGCCTTCGCGCGCCTGGTTGCCTCCAGTACTTACACTAATGCCTCGACGGAGACGCGAATTGACAGTTGCCTTCTAGAGATTGATTTCCACGACTTCGCCCAATTGCGAGGAGAACGGGAGGTGATGGCCGCTTTCGATCCTGGCTTTGCGACACTTCACGAATTGGGGCACGCCGTATTGGCTTTGAAGGATGACCGGACAAGCGCGCAAGGGCTTGGCGGCTGCGAGATGCACATCAATCGAATCCGTCGAGAGTTGGGATTGCCCGAACGGCAGCGCTATAGCGCGCGAGCGCGGCAGACGGCTCATGGGGCTAGAGTCGCCGAGTTGCTTTTTATTCAGCGGAAACAAGGCGAACCCCGGTGGTTCTACCTGAGTTGGGAGATCGACCGGGTAGGACGGCAGGTAGGACAGGTTGTCGAAAGGGCGCGCCCCGCGGATCACATAATGGTGACATTGCGAGGCGATGAAACACCGGATTTCTCACTCAACGCCGGCCTGGTAGGGAAAGCAAAAAAGTCCCGCCGGCATGAACACTTTTCCATGCCAGCGACGCCTTCATAGTCGGAGACAGTTAAAGGCGTGCCGGAGACGGCAAGCAAATACAAATACCAACTTCAACTAAGGGGAATTACATGAACCGCATTAACTTCGCTTATCAGCGCAATCGTTGGACCAGAGTCTTAATCGTCGCCATGCTGGTCTCGCTTAACTTGGCGCCAATCCGGGCGCAGGACCTCACTCCGCAGCGTGTGGCTTTACCATGCCGCTTCTGCCCGCGACCAGGCCAGCAGATCGAGCCGCAGGCAGGCAGGTGGAAGACATGGGTAATGACCTCCGGCTCGCAGTTCCGGCTCCCGCCGCCGCCCAACGGGTTGGCGCAGGAGGTAGAAATCAAAAGCTTGATTGTGCGCGCAGGGCGGCGCGACGCCGCCGCGCTCAACGCCATCAGCTTCTGGGACAGCGGCCCTCCGGGCTACCGTTGGAATGAGATCGCCCTCAATCAAGTTATCAGAAACGGCGTGAACACGCCTCGCATGGCGCGCCTGCTTGCACTGCTGAACGTTGCAATCTACGACGCGACCATCGCCGCCTGGGACTCGAAGTACGTTTACAATCGCCCGCGTCCGAGCGAAGTCAATTCGCAGGTCGCGCCCACGATCCCCGTCCCCGACAGCCCGTCTTATCCGAGCGAGCATGCGGCGGCGGCGGGAGCGGCGGCGGCGGGAGCGGCGGCGGCGGCGCTCAGCTATATCTTCCCGAACGACGCGGAGATGTTCGAGCGCTCGGCGCAGGAGTGCGTCGAGTCGCGGCTCAACGCGGGCGCGCAGTTTCCGAGCGACGTCTCCGCCGGATTGGAACTCGGGCGCAAGGTGGCCGAGTTGGCGATCGCGCGCGCGCAAACCGACGGCTCCGACGCGGTCTTCACCGGCTCGATTCCGACCGGACCTGGCTTCTGGCGCGGGGCTAGTCCGATGGAGCCGCTCGCGGGGACTTGGCG
>Ga0187894_10007563_pt1 | contig 10203 bp, 10 predicted proteins | sample GBC1701081metaG_FD_136650 | JGI IMG/M metagenome (GOLD analysis project Ga0187894, IMG submission 136650) | White microbial mat communities from a lava cave in the Kipuka Kanohina Cave System on the Island of Hawaii, USA - GBC170108-1 metaG ... | reverse complement strand
TGTCAGAAATGCGGTTTGATAAATCATCGTGATATTGTGTCTGCTCAAGTAATCTTAAAACGGGCTGGGCAAACCCGTAAAGACATAACGTATGTGGCTACACAAAGCGTGTCTTTAGAATCTACATCTATAACCGCTTAGGTTTAGATGGAGAGCGTCAATATCTGGAATTCCGCTTATACATTAGTTCGGCACTTTTGTTGTATTTAGAGGCAGTATATGATGCTTCGCTTTTGCTGAATTTCTATCAAAGAGGTGGGAACAAACGCTGACGTGAGAATGCTTCTTATTCTATTGATGATTCTCATTATCTGCATTTCGCATATGGTTGGGTTTGGTGTCGGTATTGGCCTGTTGCTTCACTGGTTGTTACCGGCAATTGATTTCGGCATGAGCGTGTTGATTGGGGTTATTACATTCGCTTTTGCCTTCCTGATTGTTGCACGCTTGATGCTATCAATCCCAACAACGAAGGTCGAAGACGATGATGAGGGTGTAGAGGAAATGAAGGCGAGCGATGTAATCTATATGGTTGGTGGAGGGGCTTCGGGAAAGCACCGTAAACGTAAAGGAACCGGATAGGTATAGACATGATGGGTGTAGCTTGCGGATTAAGAATCAAATCGTGCGGTGCTTCAGTGCATCTAACGCCGCGCCTAACAACTCATTCAACCTGAGCGGAATCAGCTTGGATGTTATCGGGAACTTGGATGTCATTCGCAGATACTTTCCGCCCGGTTAATTCGGGCGTTAGACATCCTCATCATTAAGTTACGCAGAATATATGCATCAATGATAAATTTAGTCGCTTTGATAATTGTTTTGCTTGCGGGAGGCTATCTTGTTAGTCTTTCCCTGTTTTTGTTGCTGTTGCCTGCGCGAGGCGAGCGATTTCTTCGCGGATTTGCCAGTTCTGCTTTCGCTCACTACTTAGAGGTCTCGCTTCGTTTCGTCGTGGGCGGAGCAATTTTGCAGTATGCTCCGTATATGTTGCTTTCCGGTTTCTTTGTTATTTTGGGCTGGATTCTGGTGGTGACAACTGTTGGTCTCGGCGCAGTTCCATGGTGGTGGCATCAGCGCTTTGCACAATGGACGGTGCCTTACGCAACTCGCCGCTTGTGGCTTATCGCTGTTGCTTCTTTCGTTTTCGGCGGATTTGTCCTGGTATCTGTAATACTAGGCAACGGAACAGAGAAATAATGTGATGTAGCTTACTATTCAAACGGGCTGTCTAACAAATCAATGGACGTGAGCGCGAAACAGCTACTTTCTTATCTGCGTTGCGTGTTAAGCTCTGTCGGACTTGGTGGCGGTTTCGCCCCACGTCATCTCAATCGTTCGATGTTTTCGTGTGAAACGTGACAAATCGTTTTTGATATACAATCATTCTGAAAGTGGATTTTTCATTTGGGGTTTACTTTGTATGGAGAACGGAACTGCTTTGCTTCAAGAATTGCCTTTCGCTGAAACTCAACCATTTTCTGTTCCTATTTCCGAAATAAAGTTGAAAGAAAATAAAATTCAAGTTTCGTTTCAAAATCAAAACGGCTGTTTGTCTGAAGGTGACTCTTTAGTTTGGCTTAAACTTCTGCCGGAAAATTTCGTTGACCTGATTTTTGCTGACCCGCCCTACAATCTTAATAAAGCTGATTGGGATAATTTTGAGAGTCAGGAAATCTATATTCAATGGTCTCTGCAATGGATTGAGCAGTCATCTCGTGTTCTGAAGCCGAACGGTTCTTTATATATTTGCGGTTTTTCGGAAATCTTAGCAGACCTTAAACATCCATCTTCCAAGTTTTTTAACTCTTGCCGTTGGCTCGTCTGGCACTATAAAAACAAAGCTAATTTGGGAAACGATTGGGGACGCTCGCACGAAAGCATTCTGCATTTTCGCAAATCGAAACGGGCGAATCTGAATATTGATTCGATTCGCATTCCTTATGGAGCGCATACGCTCAAATATCCGTCACACCCGCAAGCCGAAACGAGTCAATACGGTGGTAACGGCAAGCGGAAAGACGTTTGGTTTCCTAATCCTTTGGGCGCAAAACCCAAAGACGTTTTTGACATTCCGACGACCTGCAACGGGATGGAAGAGAAAACTAAGCATCCGACGCAAAAACCTGAAGAGCTATTACGTAAGTTTGTTTTGGCATCTTCGCAAGCCAGCGAGGTTGTTCTTGACCCATTTTCCGGTTCCGGTACAACTTTGGTTGTTGCCGAACAATTAGGGCGTAAATGGTTAGGTTGCGATTTAAGCCGTGAATACAACGAAATGGCTATCGAAAGAATTAAAAACGTCAAAGAGCGGTCTGTTAAGCAATGGATTGAATATGACCGAAAAGTTGCTGCACGGAGAGAGCGCATTCGATGAATCTAGCTGAAATTGTCGGCATGGCTGTAGATAAACGGAATTTCTTATCGGTTGCCGGTTATTTGAAGTTTAGCCGCTTATTTTTGACTTTTGTAAGAACAGGCTTGCAAGCAATTATTGTCTCGCAAAACGAAAACCATTACTGCTTTTATCAGTATAAAGACGACGGTCATTTTAATATCACCAGACCCATTAACTCAAAATTGATGTATGATTTGGACGACATTGATAAAATTGAAACGGCTTTTCCCAAAATTTTAGCCAATGTTCGGGATTTGAAGCCAGGCGACAACGAAAGCCGCGAAATATTAACGAAAAGTATTTACACAATTCAGCAGTGTATCGGAGCGGCTTTAGATGCTTTGCCTGAGGGACGCTCAAACCAAGCCAGAAAAATTAACGGTGACCTTTTCGAGCGATTGATTCAGGAATTGCTCAAACTAATCGGCGTATCTTGTGGCACCTGAACTGTGCAAGTTCCCGTTTATCTCGGCGGCGAAATTCAGTTCAAGATGAATTATCAGCACGATTTGCTTCTTTACAATGAAGATGAGCTAAAAGTAATCGGTTCTGTAAAAACATCCAGCAAAGATAGAATTGACAAAATCTTTATGGACAAGTTCCTTTATAACAAACTGACCGAAACGGCAATTCCGCATATCGCCGTATTTTTAACTGACGTTCAAAGGAAAAATACGCGGCGCGAAAATTCTTACAGCATTAACTCAACATTTTTGACCGGACATTTCAAAGCGTTTACCGTAAAACTTAATCCGCTTGACGGAGTTTATTACTGCGATATTCGACCAAATATGCAGAAAGACAATCTATTGAAACAACACATCCGTACGATTGACCACTTTTTCTGCACAGATGTTTGGCGTTTGATTGAAAGTGAATTCGGGCGTTAGCCCGCTTAGGGTTTGCATATGCGCGGAGTATTTTAAGTTGTGGGTGAAATATGATTTCAATTCGTCCAGCCGTTGAAAATGACATTGACGCTCTTTGCTCTTTTGATTTAATCGCGCAACGTGAAAATCAGCGAAGAGAGTTTATTCGTCGTGTCGTAACTTCAGGCGAATGTTTTGTCGCCATCACGGACGAAAAAGTTATCGGTTACAGCGTGCTAAATTACACATTTTATGACAACGGCTGTATTGATATGCTTTACATTCATTCTGACTATAGGCGAAGCGGCGCGGGTGCGGTGCTGCTACAACATTTGGAGTCGCTCTGCCAAATGCCGAAATAGTTTGTTTCGACGAACCTCTCTAATTTGCCCATGCAATCGTTACTTGCGAGGATGGACTACGTTTTAAGCGGAGTAATTCACAATTTGGACGAAAATGACCCGGAGATTGTGTATTTCAAGCGGCTTCGTTGAAAGAACGGGCGGGCTAAAAAGTCATTCGGCGGCGGGATAACGTGCCTTTACAGGTCAGATTTAAGGGCGTTGGATGTCAGTACCGCCCTTGGTAGTTCAAATCATGCAAGGTCAGCACATTCTTGCAGAAAATAACTTTTTACTTGCCAATCCACAGTTGAAAATGCGAAAACTATAAAGACGAGGTTTCGTCAATTCAAAAGCCACATCCTTACTTTAATCATTTCGGACAAAAGCAATGAACGAATCAAGATTTTCTTTGAACGGAACTGTATTAGGCGAGAAATATAAACTGATTGACAGGCTCGGAAAGGGCGGTATGGGCAGCGTCTATCGCGCTGAACATCTCTTTCTTGAAAAACAGTACGCCGTCAAAATTATCTTGCCTGAACACATTGAAGACGCGCATTTGATTGAAAGGTTTCGTCAGGAAGCAAAAGCAACTTCGGAACTTGAACACGAAAACATCGTCCGCGTTTTCGATTACGGGGAGGTCGAAGAAGATTGGCGACTTGTGCTTGCATATATCGTGATGGAAATTTTAGAGGGAAAATCTCTAAAAGACCTTTTGCACGAAGAACCCGAACATAAACTCCAACCATCGCGTGCCGTTAATCTGATGATTCAGATTTGCGAAGGCGTGAATGCTGCACATGAAAAAGGAATAATCTCGCGCGATATAAAGCCCGATAATGTGATGGTAATTCCGCCGAAAGGACGCAAAGGCGAAACCGCGAAGGTAATAGATTTTGGAATTGCAAAACGACTTTATCACGGCGCAGACCTTTCATTGACAAATGCGGGAATGCCAATTGGCTCGCCCTATTACATGGCTCCGGAACAATGGCAGGACAGCAGCACTGTAAATCATCTCTGCGATATTTACGGTTTGGGTGTAATGCTCTTTGAAATTTCAACGGGGCATTTGCCTTTCAAAGAAGGGAAGTTAAAAGGTTTTGAGGCTTTGGCTTTTTTAAGAAGTCAGCATCTGGAAAAAGAACCGCAGATTGAATTAGTACCGGAATCATTACGCCGCGTTGTCGTAAAAGCAATGAAGAAACGCCCCGCAGAGCGTTATCAAAGCGTGTCGGAAATGTGCGACGATCTGGTTGATGTCGGGGCGCGTCTTTATCAAATGCAACCGCTTCAACATCACACAATTGAAAATTCATTACCGAAAAATGAGTTTGCCACGCGAACGGATTTTGTACCAAACACAATAGCCGCGCCAAAGGATGAAGACGTAATAACGGATGTGCCGAACAAACCGGGTCAAACACAGGAACAGGTTTTAATTCCATATCAGAACACACACGCAAACCCACATTCTTTTTCTTCGACCACATCGGTTGAAACCGAAAGAAAGAAATCTTTGTTTAGTAGTGTTGGGGCGAAAGTCGCGCTCGGTCTGGTCGCCGCAAGTTTGTTGTTTGTAATCGGCTTGAAAGTTCAATCATTACTTGATTCAAACCCTTCACAAACGAACGCACAAACTCTGACAACTCAAACAACTAGCCAATCAAACACTCGTCCGCACGCGGAAAAAATTGAGACCTCGACTGCACCAACAAGCGAGCAATATGTTGAAACACTGCCGGAAGAAATAAAGCTGGAGATGGTCAAAGTTCCCGTTGGAAGTTTTGAAATGGGGTCGCCCGACACCGAAGTTGACAGAGACGACAACGAAGGTCCAATAAGAAGGGTAAACATTGGCTACAACATATACTTTGGCAAATACGAAATAACACAGGAACAATGGCGTGTTGTGATGAGTGATGAACCGAGTCATTTTAAGGAGTGCGATAATTGCCCTGTTGATAACATCACTTGGTTAGCAGCAGATGAGTTTTGCAAAAAACTTTCGCAGATGACCGGAAGAACATATCGGCTGCCGAGCGAAGCCGAATGGGAATATGCGGCTCGCGCAGGAACAAAAACAGCTTTTTATTTCGGTGACAGTTTGAGTTCGACACAAGCAAATTTTGACGGTAACTACCCTTATGGAAATGCTGTGAAAGATATATTTCGTAATAAGACAACGCCGGTGGGCAGTTTTCAGCCAAATTCTTTCGGACTTTTTGATATGCACGGCAACGTGCGGGAATGGTGCGAGGATTTCTGGCATGACAGCTATGTCGGTGCGCCAACGAACGGGTCTGGCTGGTTGACTGGCGGCGATGGAAAACATCGTGTGATGCGCGGTGGTTCATGGTTTTTGAATGCAAAAAATTGTCGCTCCGCAGCACGTTTCAAAGTTGAACAAGAATCAAAATTGAACATAGCAGGCTTTCGGGTTGTAATGGTTGTCGGAGAATAGAAGGGAGAATGTTTTGCCGGGACAGAGTTTCAGAGGATTTTCAGAGAAGGTCGCTGTTGTCACAAACGGAGCTCAGGGAATCGGGCGTGCCGTTGCTTTGCAGATAGCATTGCAGGGTGGCTATGTCGTAGTAAGTTTCGCGACGGAATCAGAGGAAAATAAGCGAGCGTTACAATCTTTACAGGAGATAGGGACATTGGCAAATGCTGTTGAAGCAGATGTTTCAACTATTGACGGGATAAAAAAACTGTATAGAGCAGTCGAAGAAATGTACGGGCGTCTTGATTTACTTGTTAATTGTTTTGATTTGGTTGAAGCAAATTCTTTTGATGCCACTGATGAAACATCTTTTCAGAAAGTTGTTGATGCAAGTTTGAAATCGGTTTTATTCTGCTCGCAAGAAGCATTGCGTTTAATGAAGAACCGACCTTCTCCTGCAATCGTAAACATTGCGGACGTTCAAGGCTTAACATCAAATGGCAATCCGCTTTTCGCCGCTGTTAATGCTGGAATAATCGCAATGACAAAAGCTCGGTCATATGAACTAAATGAGAAACGAATTCGTGTTAATTGTGTCGCGTTGGATTATTCAAAAAATAAAAGCGAAGAAACGTCTGAAATTCAGTTCGTTTCTTCGCCTTTTGAAACTGCGGCGCGCACCGTTGTCTATCTTCTTTCTTCCGAAGCAAAAGCAGTGAACGGGCAAGTTATCACTGTCGGAAAATAGCCTTATTCAATTTTGAACGGAACGCTCACGACCTTTGTCAGTGTTTCGTCAGCGGCAATCTCCAATACCTCTATATGATAATTACCGGTTGGCCATCCAAGTTTGCCCGGTGTATATTTAATTCTTAATTTGTCGGTTTTACCCTTCCCGAAACTCTCTTTACTTTCGAGAAAATCACCATCTTTTGTTTTGCCGCTCGGGTCTGCGATAACTTCATCAACAACAAATTTTATCTTGAAACTCTTGGCTTCGGGCATATTATTCACGTCAAAGTGAAAGTAGATAATATCGTTCGTGGTAAACGTAGTCTGGGCAGTGCCTCCGGCGGTACTTGTACTGAGAAATCCGTCTGAAAGATATGCAACGGGCGTTACATCATTATTGGCATTTGTGTTTCCGTTTGTGTTTTTGTTGTCGTTCGTTTGATTTGTGTTTCCCTTATTGTTGTTTGGGGATTTATTTTCGTTTGACTGTTGATTGATATTAGGTTTGTTATTGTTATTATTTGAATCGCTATTCATTGCGGCAATAACGAGAAGTGTGACCACAATGCCTATTGAACCAACGACGACTAACCCGATTAAAACTATAACAATCGGCAAGACTTTGCTTTTCTTTTTTGGTTTTACATTTTGCTGTCCGGCTGTGGGTGGCGGTTGCCATGTCGGAGTCGGCACGGGTGCCACAGGTTGAAAAGGCGTCTGTTGTGAAGACGGGGGCGGAAATTGACCTTGATAAGTAGGGGCTTGTTGCAAAGACCCGTAACTTTGTGACGGCGACGGTTGCGACGGCTGTGTAGGATGATGCGATGTAGGAGGAGCAGGCGTTGGAGTTGGTTGCGGAATATTACCCGCAGTTGTTCTTGATTCGACCTGAGTTGTTTGTAAAATCGGCGGCGGTTCTGCCATGAAAAGCGTAGCCTGTGGGTCGTAACCTTGCGGTTGTTGATTAGGTGGTTGATTCGGGGTTTGAATAACAACCAAAGGTGTTCCGTCGTCAAGACAAAAGCTCAAAGATTCATCTGTATAAGTTCTGTTACAATTCGTACAGCGTTTCATTATGTTCTCCGTTGGACTGCTTCAAAAGAAAGCGCGTTGGTATTATAAGGTTTAGTTTTATCAGAGCAAGCAGGATTAGTTCAAAGTTCAAAGTTCAAAATCATAAATGAAAAAGAAATCGGTTTTTTTGATAGGTTGCTCCGTAGTCTTTTTAATTGTTTTGGCAGCAATAATTTTAGGGTCGTACTTTTTGATAAATCGTTACCGCGTTTACGAACCTTTAAGCGAAATTCGCACAATAAAAGCAACGGACGGAAAAGAAAGTATCAGATTCACAGACCCGTTTGGAGTCGCAGTTTCTTCAAAAGGAGTCATTTACGTTTCCGACGGTGACACGGGAAAAATCTGGGCTATTGATGAAGAAGGTAAAGCAAAGGTTATAACTGAAAGTTTTGACACGCCTTCTGCAATCGCCCTTGATTTAAACGAAAATCTGATAGTCGCCGATTCCGGCGAACATACAATCAAGCGCGTTGAAGTTGAAAAGGGAACAGTAACAATCGTAGCGGGTGCAAAGGGCAAAAGCGGTTTTGCAGACGGGAATGCCTCAGAAAGTTTATTTAATGCCCCAATCGGCGTAGCGATTAATAAAGACGGGACGATTTTTGTTGCAGATACCTACAATGACAGAATTCGTTCGATTGAAAAAGACGGAAAAGTCAAAACAATCGCAGGCGGAGATTCACCCGATTACATTGATGACGCAGACGGAACAAAAGCGCGTTTTGATACGCCTTGTGGAATAGCCGTTTTGAATGACGGCTCTTTGCTCGTGGCAGATACGGGCAACAACGTAATACGAAAAGTTGAACCCGGCGGAGCAACACATACCTTTGTAAAAGATTGGGTGTTTCAGCCAAATGAACCTAATCCGTTCGGTTTTTATGAACCGACAGGCATCACAGTCCAAGATGAAAAAATGTTTTATGTTGCGGATTCTTCGAACTCATCCATAAGAATCTGTAAGACAGAGCCGTCTCTGGTGTGTTCGGCTTTTGCAGGAAGCGAAACACGCGGCTTGAAAGACGGTGAACTTACAAAATCAAAATTCAGCCGTCCGATGAATGTGGCAATTTCAAATAACGGAGCAATAATAATCGCAGATTCGGGAAACGGGTTGGTTCGCTCTGTTGTCGGAAAGAGAAGGGAACGCGGAGTGATTTTGTCAGAAGATGAAGTCGCAGGTTTGAGAACCAAGCCCGAGGATTTCAGAAAATCGGCTCCGCCGCGCTGGCCCTACAACCCGCCGGAACGCACAAGAGAAATCGCCGCAACCTTTGGCGAGATTCGCGGTGAAATGCAGCACGCAGATGGCGAAGCCCGTTTCCATAACGGTCTTGATATTCCGGGACCAATGGGTGAAATTGTGCGCTCTGTGCGAACAGAAAAAAGTCTCTTGCCTATACCTGTCGCATTGTTCGGGACAAAACGAGAATACATACGCCTTCCTACAATAGGTTATGTTCACGTTAAAATCGGGCGTGACATCGAAGACAAAAATTTTGATAAAGAGCGTTTTCAATATCGCTATGACAAAGAAGGAAAACTCGCAGGTGTTCGCGTAAGACGCGGAACGAAATTCAACGCAGGTGACGCACTTGGTACGCTGAACAATATGTATCACGTCCATTTAATCGCAGGGCGTTCGGGCGAAGAGATGAACGCGCTTGCGGCTCTGGAATTACCCGGAATCAAAGACAGCATTGCACCGATAATAGAAAAAGACGGAATAAAGTTTTTTGATAAAAGCTGGAACGAAATAAAAGGAAATGTTTCGGGTGATGTTCGGATTGTCGTTGAATCATTTGACCAAATGGACGGCAATGCTTCACGAAGGCGATTAGGCGTATATCGTTTGGGTTATCAGATTTTGAAAGCGGACGGGACGCTTATCGAAGATAAACATAGAACGATTTCTTTTGAGCGTTTGCCCGAAGAAGAATGGGCTACACGATTTATCTATGCAAAAGGAAGCCGCGCAGATGCAACAGGCGAAACCACCTTCGCCTACATCGTCACAAATTCAATCAAAGACGGTGATGTTAAAGAAGGATTTTGGAATACGACCAATTTAAGCGAAGGCGGATACACCGTCAGAATTTTTGTCGAAGACTTTTTCAGAAACACAACAACAAAAGACGTGAAAGTGAAAGTGAAAAATTAGAGTAACTGATAAGGTCAAGTGATAATAATTCAAAAACTTTAATCAGGAATTGATTTTAGCTGTCGAAGACAGCGATATATTCGTAGCCCATAGTGCAGCTATGGGGAAATTAAACAGAGATTTTGAGCCGTTGAAAATGGCGACATAAAAATCAAACTGAAAAAGTATGTGGTTAT
>Ga0187894_10007562_pt1 | contig 10203 bp, 9 predicted proteins | sample GBC1701081metaG_FD_136650 | JGI IMG/M metagenome (GOLD analysis project Ga0187894, IMG submission 136650) | White microbial mat communities from a lava cave in the Kipuka Kanohina Cave System on the Island of Hawaii, USA - GBC170108-1 metaG ... | reverse complement strand
TCTGCACTACAGAGCTTTTTGACCTCGCCCCGGGCACGCGACCTCGGAATGCCAACCGGTTACAACGACGAACTCAGCGAAAATAGTCGAATCGCGACGCGAATAGCGGAAGCCGGGCTAGTCGGTGTGCCGATCCAACTCGGCCTGGCCTGGTTGCTGGGCCATCAGCTATTTCGCCATCTGGAAAAGCGCAAGTTCGCCTGGCGCGGCGGTGCGGGATGATGTCCAAGCGCGGCAGAGTTATCGACCGGCACTCCTCATCGCCAATTTTACCTCGGCTTGCGCAACGAACGAAATTCCGAACCAGCCTTCCAAGCTGGATAATCATCACCGTTGGCGACTTGCAACCCGACTTCAAAGAGCAGCTTCGTATCCTCGGCTGCGCCGGACAAATCCCAGTCGGGTTTCACTTCGTCACTCACTTTGTGGTAATCATTGGCCGTGTAAGCATCCGACTTCTGGTGGCCGAAATCGGCGGAACGATTAAGGAACTGCGTGCCCGCTTGGAGGTAGAGTCCGGGCACGCCCACTTTGGCGAACTCGAAATGGTCGGAGCGGTAGTAACGGCCTTTTTCTGGCTCGGCGTCTGGCGTGAGTACACGGCCCCGCCCAGATGCCGCGGTGAGCAGCAAATCTTCGAGCGTGGTCTGGCCGTAACCGATGACATTGACGTCCTTCGTGCGCCCCCACGGATTCATGCTATCCATGTTCAGATTCGCCAGCGTCTGAGCGAGCGGGTAGAGCGGATGCCGCGCGTAGTACTTCGCGCCAAGTAAACCCTTCTCTTCCGCCGTGACGGCGAGAAAGAGGATTGAGCGTTTCGGTGGCGACTTCATCTGACGAAAAGCTTCAGCTAGTTCCAATAGCGCGGCCACGCCCGTGGCGTTGTCTTTCGCGCCGTTGAAAATCTGGTCGCCTTCCAATGCGGCGTTTCGTCCCAAGTGATCCCAATGCGCGGTGAAGACGACGTGTTCTTGCTTGAGCTTGGGATCGGAACCTTCGAGCCGGGCGATGACATTCTGCGAAGCCACATCGCGCAGCGTGTTCTTGAAGTGGAAGCTCGCTTTCGCACCAAGCGGCTTAGGCTTGAAATCACGCCGGAGTGCCGCCCGCTTGAGTTCATCGTAGTCATGGCCAGCGGCGGCACAGAGTTCCTTCGCCTTGGCCAAAGTCATCCAGCCTTCGACCGCCACGCGGTTCATGTTCTTGTCCGCGGCGGCCAGATCGAAATTCTCCCGCGAATTGCTGCCGACCGCCACGATCCATGGATAACCCGCCGGTCCCGTCTCATGCACGATGATCGCCGCCGCCGCGCCCCTTTGCGCTGCGATCTCATACTTGTAAGTCCAGCGCCCGTAGTAAGTCATCGCGCGGCCCTTGAACATCGAGTCGTCGAGTTTGGCGGGATCGTTTGGGTCTGGAATCGGCGGATCGCCGACCAGCACTACGATGGTTTTGCCGCGCACATCAAAGCCCTTGAAATCATCCCAGCCATATTCCGGCGCGACGACGCCATAACCGACGAATACCATTTCTGAATCTTCGACGCGGATTTCCGGCACGAAACGCTTCGTCCAAACCACCGCTTCGCCGGGAAAGGCCAGCGTGGCTTGCCGTTCCTGTGCGCGATAAAACACATTCACGTCGCTGGCCGTACTGCCCACCAGAGGAACTCCTTGCACAAACGTTTCGTCCGGGTTGCCGGGTTGCAGCCCCAGGCCTCGGAACTGCTCGATCAAATACGCAACCGTCCGTTCCTCGCCCGCTGTTCCCGGCGCACGGCCCTCGAATTCATCCGAGGAGAGCACCTTAACGTACCGCAAGAAGTCATTGGCCATGATGCTAGCGCCAGCACCCGATGAATTCACTGGAGCGCCGTTGGCCACTCCACATCCCAAGAATACTCCCAGCACCTGTGTGAACCGAATTGAAGAGATGATCTGGAGGGTTTTCATGTGTGTCGTCGGCGCTATCCTCAAATACTGCTCCAAACCTGTCGAACCAAATGCGTGCTGCGGGTACGATCCGCGAAAAGGCTGATCTCCGAAATGAAACAGTGAAATGCTTAGGAGCGCCAAGCATCGCTGGACCGGCTTTGGTCTCCTTCGCCTGCCAAGCGATGTCAGGTCCCAGCCTTAAGACTGCGGCCTCACTTCGCCGCCACCTGAGCCACCTGCTTCGGCTTCGCGCGAAACTCGACAAAGCGGCTTTGATGCACGGCGAAAGTAAAGTCCAGCGACTGCGCGTCGGATTCCGGCAGAAAACCGAATACTAGCTCGCCTCGGTCATAAGAGCCGCGCTTGCCCTCGAAGGCCACGGCTCGTCCCTGTTCGTCACGCACGCTCACGAGCGTCAACCTCTTGCCAGTCGATTCAATTTGGGCGGACAACGCCAGATTCATCTGGCCTTTATTACGCAGCCATTTGTAACGCGAGGGCAGTTCGGCATCGGTTCCCCCAACGACCGCCACATCCACGGCCACGTCATTGATGAGCTTCGACTCGTTGAGTTGGATAACCTCATCGGCGTCAGGCACCGGAACTTTGGACAGCATCAACAGTTCGTCGGGTAGGAAGGCATTCGTGCGCGAAAACTCCACGCGCAGGTTCCACGCCGGTTCGCTCGTCCAGAGTGCGCCCAGCATCGACGTTTGCAAACGCGGTTCCGGGTCCAATTCCGCCCAACTAACAAGATCACCGGCGGTCCAAAGATTCCCCGTGGCGTCGGAAAGCTGGATCGACCTCACCAGCCATGGCGCCACCGCTTTTCCAGTCTGCTTTAGAGTGAACACACAGCGAGTACCGGGAAGTTTCTTCCACGAGCCGCTGAGAAAACCCAGGGCATGATTCTGTGGCGCGCCCGCCTCGAATTCCGTGAGCGTCACCACCAGATCGCCGTTGGTGCGAGATAACGGAAGTGGTTCCGGGGTCCATGTAGGAAAAGGGCCAGCCACGGGATTGGGAATCACCATCTCAGCGGCCATCACCCAAGCCGCTGCCGGATCAGAATAAAAGAAGCGCAACGTCAGGTTGCCGCATCTTCGGGGAAAGGCGTAAAGCCGCCAGCCTTGCAATTGCTCGTGAGTGAATCCCACGGTTCCGCCCTGGAACAGCCCATCAAAAGTAGAGCCATCGTCTCCCGACACCTGCAATCGGTTCAGGTTGATTGGGGATTGGAGCGGCCGCTTCTCGTGCGCCGTGCCGATGAATAAGCTCTCGGCTCCGTCGAAACTGGAAAGGCCGATGGAGCCGCTGGATCGGCCCCATCCAAGCTTCTTGATCGCGGAGTCCGGCAGCCATTTTCGCAGGCGTGTTTTCAAAGCGTTTTCGGATTCTTGGTAGCGAAAAGTAACCTGCGTTCCCATCTCTCGTTGCGTAAGCGTCAAGGTGGAGCCATCGGGCAAAGTTTGGCTCAACGATGTCTCCGTGGAGAGCAAAGGCACAACCACGACGGCAGCGCCGCCAGCGAGCAGGAGAGCGGCTGCGCTCGCCGCCGCGATTTTCAGTTTGGTCCAAGCCATAAGATTGAGGGTGTTTTCGACGAGAACCGCGGTGGAAGTGGAAGCGCCAGCACCAGCGGCAGCCGGCGCCAGCCCCGCGGCCAAAACCGACGGCGCGGCTTGCACCGAATGCGCGGTCAGTGCGCCCAGCAAGGTGGCCACGGGCACCGCGACTCCGCGCCGTGTCAGCAAACCACGCAGCCGCTCGACCGCGCGGGAAAGACGCTTGCGCGCCGAAGCCTCGTTCGTGCGCAACGCGGTGGCGATCTCCGCGTGGCTTTTCTTCTCGAAGAATCGGAGCGTGATGGCGTCGCGGTCGGCGGCGCCGAGTGCAGCCAGCGCGTCGTTCAGCAACGGGGCGATCTGCTCCCAGGCCGTTTCGGTTTCGTGTTCGGTGTGAGGTGAGGACATTTGAGCGGCCTCCTGTTCGTGGCGTTGACGGCGCTGCTCGGCCCGGCGGGCATTGCGCGCCGCAAAACGGACGGTCTGAAATAACCAGCCGGATAACACCGTTTCGGGATGGAGACGATTCGCCTTCCGCGCCAGAATGATAAACGCGGCCTGAGTCAATTCCTCGGCTTGATGCGCATCCGCCGTTTCCCGCCCTGCCACGGAATAGACATGATCGATATGCCGGGCGACCAGCGCCGCGAAGGCTTCTTCGCAGCCAGTCTCCGCGTAACGCCGCAACAACGTTCGATCGTCCATCGCGTTGCTCATCTCTACCTATGAATGTCCAGATAGACCGGAACGTGACAGGGAAAACGAAGGCTTCTCCGCCCTGACACCAAAACCTCAAGCGAAAAAGCTGGAGCGGCATGGCTCGACAGCGGCGAATGAACCGGATAGAAATCCGCGAAGCCGAAGATCAAATGCAAGCCCACGCATGAGTGACGACCAACTGTTTCGACTGATTCTCCTCGCCGGGTTCGTCCTCTTTATGCCGGTTGGAATTTATCATCGGCTGAAAGCGCGCACGGGTGAGAAACTCGATCGTCGGCAGGAAGGCCTGTTCATCATGATCACGCTGCGACTGATCGGCATCGCGGCAATGGCTGGACTGATCGCGTACCTCATCAATCCCGCCTGCATGGCTTGGGCTGAGATGCCGCTGCCGGTCTGGCTGCGCTGGACGGGCGTGGGCTTCGCACTGATTGCCGGATTGGTCGTCGTGTGGATGTTTCGCACGCTGGGCAGAAACCTGACCGACACCGTGGTGACGAGGAAGCAACACACACTGGTGACCACTGGTCCCTACCGCTGGGTCCGGCATCCTCTTTACACCTTGGCTTTATTGTTGGGCGTCGCCAATACCCTTGCCGCGGCTAACTGGTTTTTCCTTGTCGCAGGCTGCCTCGTGTTCCTGCTGCTCGCGATCCGCACTCGGAAGGAAGAGGAAAACCTCATCGCCCGATTCGGTGACGACTATCGGAACTACATGCAGCGAACCGGCCGGTTCGTGCCCCGTTTGTAAGGGCCCGTTCGTGGTCGTTTGATCGGTGCAGTGACAAATACAAAGTTGAAGCCATGACCGCAACCCGACAGACTTCGGAGATCAATGAGCGTTGAGAAGACATTGGAGAAGGTTCTGCGCGGAGAGTCGGATGCCAACATCCGGTTTGAGGAACTTTGCCATTTGCTCCGAGCCAAGGGCTTTCGGATGCGCGTGTCGGGCAGCCATCACATCTTTACGCAAGCTGGTGTGCTTGAGCGAATCAATCTTCAGCGCGAAGGCTCAAAGGCGAAACCATATCAGGTTCGACAAGTCCGCAAGATTCTGGCAAACTACAAACTGTTATGAAACGGAACGGCTATGAGATGATCATCTGGTGGAGCGTGGAAGACGACGCCTATGTGGTGGACGTGCCCGAGCTCCCCGGTTGTATGGCCCATGGCGGGACTCGGCAAGCGGCCATCAAGAACGCCCAGGACGCCATCAAGTTCTGGATCAAAACCGCAAAGGACGACGGCAAGGAGATTCCACTGCCGCGCGGGCGGCTATTAGTAGCGTAAGTTTTATTTCGATTGAGATCGTCAAACACACACGAACGCCATTGACGTCGAGATGACTCAAAACCATGAAGAAATCCGTTCGTTAAGCGTCCCGGTCCTTGTCGTAGTAGATACGGAATGAGGAACAAGTGATTTCGTTTGGCCTGTGGCTTAGTGGCAAAGCATCGGGGACACTCAGAGGATCGCGGACATTTCCAAGTGATGATGAAAGAGAGTTGGGCTTGGGGCAACGACAAGCAGCGACGATGCGAAAGCGGTTAGAGATGCCTCCCGAGACGCGCGCTCAACCGACTGGGTTTCCAATGCGGCCCACGCGCGTTCGTTATCGGGTCGTCGCGTTGGCCGTCCTGCTGGCCATCGTCACCTACCTGGACCGCGTGTGCATCTCGAAGCTCGCGCCGGACATCATGCGCGATCTTCACTTGTCGAAGGTCCAAATGGGCTACGTGTTCAGCTCGTTTGCGCTGGCCTATGCGTTGTTTGAAATCCCGACGGCTTGGTGGGCGGATCGCATCGGCACGCGCACCATCCTGACGCGTATCGTGATCTGGTGGTCCGCCTTCACCATCGCCACGGCGGGAGTGTTCAACTATGGCTCGCTGCTGCTGACACGCTTCCTGTTTGGCGCCGGTGAGGCGGGCGCATGGCCATGCGTGGCGCGCACGTTCTCACGCTGGATTCCCCGCCGTGAGCGCGGCACGATTCAAGGCGCCTTTTTTGCCGGAGCGCATCTCGCGGGCGGGTTGACGCCGTTGCTGGTCGTGGCGTTGCTGCCGTATTTGCACTGGCGGATGATCTTCGTTTGCTTCGGCGCGCTGGGTTTCGTGTGGGCGGTGGCCTGGTATGTGTGGTTTCGCGATGATCCCGCGCAGCATTCCTCGGTGAATGCCGCCGAATTGGAGCGCATCGTCGCGGAGCGACTTGCCGATGCCGGACACGCCAAGGGCTGGGATTATTGGAAGAAGTTGTTTCAACACCGAAACGTCCTTGCCCTGTGCATCATGTATGTGCCCAACAGCGTGGTGTTTTACTTTTGCATCACTTGGCTGCCGACGTATCTGCACGAGCGGCACGGCTTCGACGCGGCCACGCTGGGATTTCTTTCCGGTTTGCCATTGCTAATGAGCGTCGTGAGTCAACTGTTAGGAGGCATCGTCACCGACTATTTGGCGGCACGGTTCGGATTGCGCGCGGGACGGCGAGTGACGGGTGGAACGGGTTATGTGATTGCCGGGATAGCGCTGCTCTTCGCCGCCGCGTCACCGTCCCCGGTGCCGGCGGCGGTGTTGATCTCGGTGGCCACCGCGGCGTGCATGTTCACCACGGCCGCGGCATGGGGCACCTGTATCGAGGTAGGACGCGATCACGCGGGCGTGGTCAGCGCGGCGATGAACACGTCGGGCCAGATTGGCAGCCTGCTTTGTCCGCTGGCCGTCGCTTACTCGGTTCAGTGGTTTGCCAACTGGAGCCTGCCTCTGTATGCGATGGGATTGTTGTTTCTGCTCGGCGCCGCTTGCTGGTTGGTGATTGATCCGCAACAACCGGTCTTTGAAGCGCAGATCAATCAACCGGGGTCTGGCCTATGAGGCAGCTGACCAAATCAGCAGCTCTTGATAGCTATCTTCTCGGCCTTCTCCCCAACTGCCCTCCCATTTGTACGCTTCCGTCGCCCATTCCGACGTTGTTGTGAATGGGGCATCGAAATATCACCCGCTGCATCGCGTCTTTCTCGTCAACCCCCGGTTCCAGATACTCGTAGGAAAGATTGTCGGGACCAAACGCGGACCAGTTCATCGCCCGCACTTTCGAGCTGTCACTCGGACAGACTAGGATTTTTGGCGAATTGAGTTCCTGGGCCATGGCCTGGATGTCCGGCGGGAACTTGTCGCCGTGGTCGTTCGACCAGATGCGCGCCGCCAGGCCGATTTGTTTCATGTTGTTAACGCAGTTGATTTGCTGCGCTTTGGCTTTTGCTTTGGCCAGCGCCGGCAACAGCAGGCCCGCCATGATGGGGAGCAAGGCCAAGCTGGCATATCCCATGGAAAGCCCCGCTATGGCCAATCCACTTTTGCCAAACTGCCGCGGAGACCGGCGAGAGCGATTGAGAGCAATGTGTCCCGTGATAATGGCGGGAACGCTGGCCACGATCACGCAGCCCAGGATCGAGAAGATGCCCAGCACCAGACTGGTGATTGCGAGACCGCCGGAAGGACGTTCCATGGAAGGGAGGGCGGGCGGCGTCCCCCCTGCGCCCGATGATGGCCGCAGTCCGTGTGTTCCTCCCTTGCTGGCCAATGCCTCACTGAATTCGCTGCGTTCGGAGAGGGGTTTCCATTCGTTGCTTCCTTCGGCCAGCACACGCGTCTGTCCGTTGACACGCCCGTCAATGATCCATTGCCGGATTTGATCGGCACTAGTCGGGCCGTACTCCTTTTGGTCCGCTCCAAGTATTTTATACATGACGAGCCAGTTCCGCCTGGCTGGCGGCGAAGACCTCTTGGTGCAGGGAATGGCCGTGCGCATCCATCGTAACGACTGCCGGGAACCGTTCCACTTCCAGTTCCCAAATGGCTTCGGGCGCGCCGAATTGTTCCATCAGGTAAACGCCGCGCACCGTTTTGATGCATTCCGCCAGCACTTGCGCGGCACCGCCGACGGCGTGGAGATAGACGCAGCCTGCCTCTTTGCAGGCCGCCAGCGTTCGCTCGCCCATGCCGCCCTTGCCGATCACGCCGCGCAACCCGAATTCCTTGATGATCTGCCCTTGATACGGTTCCTCACGAATCGAGGTGGTGGGACCGGCGGCGGTGACTTTCCATCGGCCTTGTTCATCTTTGATGACGACGGGACCGCAATGGTAGAGGATGCCGCCGCGCAGTTGGACTTCGGGCGGAAGCTTCCCACCCTCGTGCAGATATTTGTGAACAGCGTCGCGTCCGGTAAAAAGCACGCCGCTTATTTCGACGGCATCGCCGACTTTCAGAGCGCGGACCTTTTCCTCGGTGAAGGGTGCGGCCAATTGAATCATAGGCGGACCGTAGCGAAGTCGATCCTGATGTTCGAGTGGATTTTGGCGGTGGAAATCCTTAACCGGATGTCCTTAAACCAGCCACGCCGTCATGGCTCACGCGCGCCCACTGGCGACAGCCGGGGCGCGCTCCTCGGTCAAGTTCGCCTCTTGAGCCGTGAGAGCTAGAAAAGTTTTTTCCAACGGGCCTTCCGCGCCGCTGCGCTGCCGCAATTCGTCCCGCGTGCCCACCGCGATCAAGCGACCCTGATGAATGATCCCAATGCGATTCGCGATTTCTTCCGCCACGCTCAATTGATGCGTGGACAAGAACACCGTCATCCCAGCCTCCGAGCGTTCCTTCAAAATATCCTTCACCACGCGGGCGTGATGCGGGTCCAGGCCGACCATCGGTTCGTCGATGACGAAAACTTCCGGATCGTGCATCAGGGCGGAGACGATGGCCACGCGTTGCCGCGTGCCGTGCGAGAGGCCTTCGATGGTCTTGTTGACGTAAGGGTCGAGATTAAACCTTTTGATGAGCATTTCGGCATTGCCCCGAATGCGCGCCTCTTCCATCTGGAAAAGTTGTCCGGTGAAGCGAATGAACTCCCACGGCGTCAACTTGTCGTAGAGAAAAGGAAAATCCGGCACGTAGGCCAGGCGTCGGCGCACTTCCAGCGGATGTTCCTGCACGTCGAAGCCAGCCACCCGTGCTGAGCCCTCGGTTGGTTTGATCAAACCCGCGAGAATCTTGATCGTAGTCGTCTTGCCGGCGGCATTCGGGCCGAGCACAGCGAAGAATTCTCCGCGCTCGACCGTCAACGAGAGATCATTCACCGCGACCAGTTCCCCGAACTTCTTTACGACATGGATCAGTTCAATCATGGGCCGCCGGTTACATCTGCGTCAGCACGTTGTTGAGCAGCACGATCTGGTTCGGCAATTCCACGCGCAGGATTTCGCCATCATTGCGCCGCACGAAGACGACCATTTGCACGCGGTCGAGCAACCGCCCTTGCAAGCGATACACCGGAATTTGAATCTGACCGATTGCCAAAGAATCTGTCCAGGCGTCCCACCCCAGATTACTGAAAGCGCCCTGGACTTGTTGCGGTGAAAAGCCAAAACCCATTGCGGCGAGCAATTCAGGAACGAAAGGCCCGGCTAGGTCGCGCAGGATTCGGTCCGGCTTTCGCAAATCGGCCAGCGAGAAAACCTTTTTCGTGTGGCCGCGCTCGTCCTCGCTGCTAAACTGGATTTCTTGCGTCACCGCCGAAGCATAGATTTCCCACCATTCCGGCCGCAGGGTTAGGCGCACGCGGAAGTCCTTCCACTCCTGTTCCGATTTCAGCTCCAACATCGAATCAAACTTCAGGCGCAGAGCCGGCTCGGTGGTAAACGCTCCGTCGAAATCGATCCGATAGCCGGACTGTTTCTGGGCCATGCCTTCAACGGCGGGCGCTTCTTCCGATAGCGGTTCGGTCGAGGGTTCGGTTTGAATCAGGGTGGCCCATCGGCAGTGGCCAATTCTTGTTCCGGCATGCCGAATCTCAAAGTCAGTCGTGTGCTCATTCTCCAGCAGGCGTTTCCAAATCACTTTGGCCGGCACCTGCAGTGGATTTCGCCCGATAATCTCCGAACGCCACAGCAGCACATTCATCGTCACAAAAAACAAGGTGAC
>Ga0187894_10007561_pt1 | contig 10204 bp, 7 predicted proteins | sample GBC1701081metaG_FD_136650 | JGI IMG/M metagenome (GOLD analysis project Ga0187894, IMG submission 136650) | White microbial mat communities from a lava cave in the Kipuka Kanohina Cave System on the Island of Hawaii, USA - GBC170108-1 metaG ... | reverse complement strand
GTTCTACGACATCACCGCGAGCCCGCAAGGCCGCTCGGTCGATCGCTCGTGGATCGAGCGCGTCGCGCGCCTCCTCGACATTCCGTTCTGCGTGGCGGGCGGCATTCGCTCCGTGGAGGATGCCGAGGCGATTCTCGGCAGCGGAGCGGAAAAGGTCTCGGTGAACTCCCCGGCGCTCGCCGATCCCGCCCTCGTCGACCGGCTCAGTCGCCGATTCGGTGCGCAATGCGTCGTCGTCGGCATCGACAGTCACGTCGTCGACGGCGAATACCGCGTCTACCAGTACACCGGCGATCCGACGCGCACGCGCCTGACGGAGCGGCGCACGCTCGACTGGGTGCACGAAGTGCAGGAACGCGGCGCGGGTGAGGTAGTTCTCAACTGCATGGACAGCGACGGGGTACGCGCGGGCTACGATCTCGAACAGCTGCGCGCAGTACGCGAGATCTGCGCCGTGCCCCTCGTGGCCTCGGGCGGCGCCGGCGCGCCTGAGCACTTCAGCGACGTGTTCGCCCGGGCGGGCGTCGACGGTGCGCTGGCTGCCAGCGTGTTCCACAGCGGCGACATCTCCATCCCCGCGCTCAAGCGCCATCTCGCCGAACGGGGCATCGAGGTGAGGATATGAAGATCGAAGACGTCACCGGGCTCGACTGGAACAAGGGCGACGGACTGCTGCCGGCCGTCGTTCAGCATGCCGGTTCGGGCGCCGTGCTGATGGTGGGGTACATGAATCGCGAGGCTCTGCGCGAGACGCTGTCCGGAGGGCGCGTCGTGTTCTTCAGCCGTTCCCGCAGCCGCCTGTGGTTGAAGGGCGAGTCCTCGGGACATCACCTGCATGTGGTCAGCGTGAGCCGCGACTGCGACGCCGACGCGATCCTGGTCCTGGCCGACCCCCAGGGGCCGGTCTGCCACCTGGGCACCCCCTCGTGCTTTGCCGATCAAACACCTACGGACGCCCAGCGCCTGGCTTTCCTGAGCGACCTGGAGCGCGTCATCGCGCGCCGGATCGCCGAAAAGCCCGAGGGCAGCTATACGGCGCGCCTGTTTGCCGAAGGACGCAATCGCCTGGCCCAGAAGATCGGTGAAGAAGGTGTAGAAGTGGCGCTGGCAGCAGTCGCCGAGGACGATGCCAAGCTGCTCGGCGAGTGCGCCGACCTGCTCTACCACCTGATGCTGATGCTGAAGAGCCGCAATCTGTCGCTCGATCAGGTGGTCAACGAGCTCGGGTCGCGGCACGAGCAGCGCGACTAGGTCGCCACGGCGCGCGCCGGTCGCCGCGCGTCAGCCGGCGGAGCATACCGCACTGCAAATCGGTTGCCGCGGCTGTAACAACCCCATGTAACGGCGGGAGTTCACGGCCGCGGGCAAAAATATTCCACTGGGAACTCGCTTCGATACGGTTTAGTCTTTTTTCTGACGGCCAGGAGTGAAGGGTTACCGCCAGTCCCGCTGAACGGAGGAGCAGATGCCATCAGAGACCGCCGACTCCGGGCCTTCCCGCCGCACGAGTTTCGTCGATTCTCTCAGCGCCTTCAGCCGCCAGCACCGCGCACAGCATTGGGAAGGCTCCTTCAACGACTTCCTGACGAAAATCCTGCCCGACAACCCCGCCACCCTCGCGCGCTCCAGCCACGAGTACATCTGGGACATGCTGCGCTGGTACGGCCGGGCCGGCGACGGCGGCAAGGACGAAACGACACGCGCGCTCGAGCTGTTCAAGCGCGAACTCTTCGGCGTCGACGAGCCACTCTCGCGCGTCGTCGACTACTTCAAGGCCGCTGCCGCGGGTTCCGACGTCGGCCGGCGCCTGCTCCTGCTCCTCGGCCCGCCGTCCGGCGGCAAGTCGACGCTCGCCATCCTGCTCAAGCGCGGCCTCGAAGAGTACAGCCGCACCGACGAAGGAGCGTTGTACGCGATCAAGGGATCGCCGATGCACGAGTCGCCGCTCAACCTCGTGCCCGCGAGCCTGCGCGGGGAGTTCCGCGACACCTACGGCGTGGAGCTCACCGGCGAGATCAGCCCCTGGACGCGCGAGAAGCTGACGCGCGAATACGAAGGCGACTACCTGCGCGTGCCGGTCGAGCGCATCTTCCTGTCCGAGGCGACGCGCGTCGGCGTCGGCACCTACGCGCCGCACGATCCCACCACGGCGGACATCGCCGACCTGGTCGGATCGGTCGACCTCTCCAAGGTGGCGGAGGTCGGCGACGAGGGCGACCCGCGTGCCTGGTCGTGGTCGGGCGCGGTGTACGCCGCCAGCCGCGGCATGCTCGAGATGATCGAGATCCTCAAGGTCAAGCGCGAATTCCTCTACCTGCTGCTGACGCTGACGCAGGAGAAGAACGTCAAGGTGTCGCGCTTCCCGCTGATCCATCTCGACGAGACGATCCTGGCGCACACCAACCTCGCCGAGTTCCACAAGTTCCTCCAGGAGAAGGAGAACGAGGCGCTGCTCGACCGCATGGTCATCATCAAGGTGCCCTATGCGCTCTCCTTCCGCGACGAGGCGCGCATCTACCAGAAGCTGGTCTCGGGCGCGCCGGCCTTCCGCGACGTGCACCTCGATCCGCACGTGCTCAAGCTGGCTTCGGTCTTCGCCATCCTGACGCGTCTCGCCAAGCCCGAGCGCGAAGGGCTCGACCTGTCCAAGAAGCTGCGCATCTACGCGGGCGAGACCATCGAGGGCTTCGCGGAGAACGAAGCCGTGCGTCTGCGCGCCGAGGCACCCGACGAAGGCTTGTCCGGCGTCAGCCCGCGTTTCGTGGTCAATTCGATTTCCAATGCGATCACCCGCAGCGACACGCACAGCCTCACCAGCATGGAACTGCTGCTCGCCCTGAAGGACTCGATCGAGAGCGACGCGCGCATGGACGCGAAGCAGAAGAAGGCGTGGATCGACCACCTGGTCGTGGCGCGCAAGGACTTCTACAACCGCTGGGTCAAGGAAGACGTGCATCGCGCGCTGTTCGCCTCTTTCGAAGAGGAAGCCCAGCAGCTGCTGGAGAAATATCTCGACGAGGTCGAGGCCTCGCTCGACCAGCGCCAGGTCACCGATCCGATCACCGGCGAGACGCGTCCGGCGGACGAGCGCTTCCTGCGCTCGGTCGAGGAGAAGATCAAGGTATCCGACTCCGGCAAGCACTCTTTCCGCCAGGAAGTGGTGCGCAAGGCGATGGTCGCCTTCAAGGCGGGTGAGAAGTTCACGCTCGACAGCCATGCGCGGATGCACGAGGCGATCGAGCAGTACCTGTTCGAAGAGCGTCGCGACGTGCTGCGCCTGGTGACCTCGAGCGCGCGGCCCGACGACGAGGCACGCAAGAAGATCTCCGCGGTGCAGGAGCGGCTGGTCAACGAGTACTACTACGACGAGCACAGTGCCAAGGAGGCCCTGAACTACGTCACCAGCCTGCTGGCACAGGAGTAACGGCGCCAACGACGGCGGAGCGGGAGACCAGAGTGGACGAATCGGACAAGACCAAAGGCGGCTCCCGCATCAACGGCTGGTACGAACTGTTTTCCCGCGGCGCACGCGACTGGCTGCGCCACAACGACAAGGTACGCGAAGCGGTCAAGCAGCATCTGCCGGACATCGTCGCCGGTGCCGATGTGCTGAGCGGCGGTGCACGCACAGTGCGCGTGCCGGTAAGGATGCTCGAGCATTACCACTTTCGTCTGCGGCGCCCCGAGCAACAGGACGGTGTGGGCCAGGGCGCAGCGAAACCCGGAGATGTGCTCGCCAAGCCCTCGCAGGGCGAGGGTCAGGGCAAGGGCGCAGGCGGACGCGACGAGGGCGGCGTCGAATTCATGCTCGAGTTCAAGGTCGACGACATCGTCGACTGGCTCTGGGAAGAGATGCAGCTGCCCAACCTGCACGCCCGCGTCGGCAAAGCCGAGGAAACGGATTGGAAGCGCGAGGGCTGGGACAAGCGTGGCGCGCGCTCGCGACTCGACCGCCGGCGCAGCCTCAAGGAGTCGGTGAAGCGGCGCACGATGCAGACCGAAGAGGCCCCCGCGTTCACGGACGACGACCTGCGCTTTCGCCAGCTCGCACGCCGCGACCAGCCGTCGATCCAGGCCGTCGTGTTCCTGCTGATGGACGTTTCCGGCAGCATGTCCGACCGCGACCGCCAGCTCGCGAAGAGCTTCTTCTTCTGGGCCGTGCAGGGTCTGCGCCGCCAATACCGGCATCTCGACACCGTCTTCGTGGCGCACACCACCGAAGCCTGGGAGTTCGACGAAGCCGAGTTCTTCCAGGTGACCGGCAGTGGCGGCACCGTCGCTTCCACGGGCTTCGGCAAGGTCCGCGAGATCCTGGAGGCGCGCTTCAGTCCGTCGCGCTACAACATCTATCTTTTCTATGCGTCGGACGGCGACAACTACGCCGCAGACCGCCTCGCCGCGGAGAACGCTCTCGGCGCCCTGGGCGACGTCGCCAACTATTGCGGATATCTGGAGGTGTCTTCAGGCGCGCAGCGCCAGCTCTCCACGGAGACCGGGCAGCTCTTCAAGGCGCTCGCCGAGCGCGGCCGCGCCGCGGGCAGCTTCGCCGTGGGGGCGATCGAGGACATCTGGCAGGCCGTGCGGCATTTCTTCCAGCATCAGGCGAAACAGCAATGACGGGCTCACCGCGATGAACCAGGAGTGGCGCGAGTTCCTGCCGCGCATCGAGAAGCTCGCGCTGGACAACGGGCTGTCGTTCAACCCGGTCGACTTCGAGACCGTCCCCGACAGCTTCATGATGGAAATCTCCGTCTACGGGCTGCCGGTGCGCATGCCGCACTGGTCGTTCGGCGTGCGCTACATCTACCAGCTCATCCAGCATCGCATGGGCCACTCGCGCCTCTTCGAAGTGGTGTTTCCCGGCAATCCCGGCCACGCGTATCTCGCTGCCAGCAACGGCGTTGCCGAGAACGTGCTGGTGACGGCGCACGTGCTCGGTCATGCCGACTTCTCGCGCAACAACATGATGTTCCGCCGCAGCCAGGAGCAGGTGGGCGAGAACATCGTCGAGCACGCCGCCAACCACGCGCGCCAGATCGGGCGCGCGATCGAGGAATTCGGCGTGCCGCGCGTCGAGGCGGTGCTCGATGCGGCGCTGTCGCTCGAGCAGCACATCGACACCAACCAGCGCATCCAGCGCGAGCGCTTCCCCGAGTACCTGGAACCGAAGCTCGCCGTGGTCGACGACGACTTCCGCAAGCGCTTTACCGCCCTCGATCCGGTGGCAGCCGAAGACACGACGAAGCCGCGCCAGCGCGCGCCGATTCCACCGCGACCCGAGCGCGACCTGCTGTGGTTCATCGCCAACTACGCCCCGGACCTCGAGGGCTGGGAGCGGGACATCTTCCTCGCCGTGCGCGAGGAATCGTTCTATTTCCATCCCGTATTCGCCACGCAGATCATGAACGAGGGCTGGGCCTCGTACTGGCACGCGCGCCTGCTGCGCGAAGCGGACTTCCTGCCGCAACAGGCCTACCTCGACGCCATCAAGTGCCACTCCGACGTGGTGCGGCCGCACGCGAGCGGCGAGCGCGTGGCACTCGCGATCAATCCCTATCACCTCGGCTTCACGCTGTGGGAGCACATCGTCGAGCGCGACGGCATGGAGGCGGCGCGGCGCATCATGCAGCAGGACGACGACTTCAGCTTCGTGCGCAACCAGCTCACCGCCGAGATCGCCGAGAAACTGCAGATGTTCCGCTACAACGCCGAGTCGAACGGCGCCATCAAGGTCGTGCAGACGGACCTCTCCGCGCTGCACGAGGCGATGCTGTCGCCGAAGTACAACTTCGGCGCACCGTCGGTGGCAGCCGCGCGCGTTCGCGTCGACGGCACGCTCGAGCTGGAGCACGACCACAAGACCGACGGTCGCGGGATCGACGTCGAACGCGGCAAGAAGGTGATCGAGTACATCCAGCGCGTCTGGCGCCGGCCGGTGCTGCTGCACTCCGTCGACGAGGAAGGCGAAGCGATCGAAGTTTCGCTGCCCACTCCGCCGCCGGCCAGGCAGTAGTCGTCCACCGCCGCGCGGCGTGCGGGCCGCGGAACCGCTACTGCTTTTCCGACAATCCGCGTGCCCGGCTCGACGAGCGCTTCTGCGGATCGTCGCTCTGTCCCGCGACCAGGATGAGGTGCGTGATGAACGCCGCGACGCGCTCGTCCGAGATGTGGTTGTGGTCGTGGATGAGCTCGCGGTCGACGCGGATCACGAGAAACGGATTGCGGCCGGCGGAGTTCGCCGTGCGGGTGAGCACCGAGCCGGGGAACGCGATCGAGCTGCCCGGAGCGTCGTTCTCCCACTTCTGGCTGACCGTCAGCACCGATTCCGCCTCGCGCGAATAGTCCGCCGGCGCGTCAGCCGGCGCGGCTGAGCCACTGGCCTCGAGATAGTGCGTGCGGTACGGCGCGTAGTGGCCGAGCGCCGCGCGGTTCGCCTGCTTCTGGCTGAACTCCTCGTCCTTGCCGATCACCCGGTTGAACCGGCTGACCTTGCGCTCCTTTTCGAACAACGTCGAGAACCAGCGTCCCGCGGGAAAGGCGAGCCGCGTCGCGTCGTCGCCCTCGGAAGTCAGCACCGCGAGCAGCGGCAGCTGGCTCGGAAAGTAGCTGGGTCGTTCGGTCGAGATGTCGTGCAGCGACGAGTACAGCTGAGCCTGGAACGCCGGGTTGATCAGGACGACGAGGTTGCCGAAGCCCTCGGCATCGCTCGCCACGCCGACCGGACCCATGGTGCGCAGAAACCGGCTGGCGAGCTGTTGCCTGAGAGCCGAGAACACCACCGCACCGCCGAAGCTGTGCCCCACCACCACGAGGCGGCTGTCGCTGCGCTTGTCCTCCTCGAGCGAATCCTTGACCTGACGCAGGTCGTCCAGGCGGTTCAGGACTTCCGTGACGTCGCCGTGGCCGACTTCGTGCGCCGTGTTCTTGCGATCCCAGAAGGAGAATTCCTTGAGTACCGGCGGCGTGACCGAAAGGCCGCGCCAGCCGATGTAGACGCCGAACACCCGGCGCGGCCGGTTGCCGGTCGCTTTGCTGACCGCCAGCTCCGTGTCGGCGAGCCGCGCGAGCGCGGCACGGAAGGTCGCGATGTTGTCGTCATGCGGCGCCGCGCTGTGCTTCCAGCCGTGGACGAAGACGACGTTGAGAATGTCCTGCCCGCCGTCACGCGCCATCTCGTTCGCCACCGCGGTGATGACGGTGTGCATCTGATCCCGACGGGATCCGTACAGCTGTCCCTGGTCGTCGATTTCGATGAAGCCCAGGCGGTAGCCCGCCCTGGCCGGATCGGCCGGCTTGAACTCCTGCAACGCGTGCTCCTGGCAATCGTTCTCGAGATCCGCGGAGACGCACGGCTCGAGCTTCTCGCGGTATTGCCCGAGCGGTGTGCAGGCGCAGAGCAGGACCGACATCAGCAGCAGGATCGAGCCTGCGCGCAGCGCGGGGCCCCGGACGAACGCGTATTGCATGACGCCTCCCTGTCGACAAGCCGGCGCACCCCTCCGGAGCGGTTGCCGGTCGGGCGTGCGTGGTCGCGATGGATCATCCCAGCTGGAGGAACCGCGCGGCAAGAGTCCTGAAACTAATCCCCGACAGGCCCGGTGCCGCCCGGGCGTTCCTTGCGCCTGATGTAGAGCCGCTTCTCGACCTCGGCGACGACTTCGTTCTGTTCGTCGAGCACCTTCACGACCATCACGGGCTCGACCTTTTCCTCGAGCTCGAGCTGCGCGCGCAGCGCATCCAGGTTGCCCGGCGGTCAGCCGGAACTCGGCGCGCACCCTGCCCTTGCCGGGCTTGCGGAAGCGGATGTTCGCGGCTTTGTCCCAGACGATGTAGTCGCTGCCGAGGTTGTGCAGCAGCATGAGCATGTAGAACGGATCGGTCATCGAGTACAGCGAACCGCCGTAGTGCGTGCCGACGTAGTTGACGTTCCACCAGTGGCGTTTCAGCAGTACGTCGATCTCGCGAAAGTCCGGCGAGATGCGCGTGACGCGGATGCCGGCGCCGAACAGCGGTGGATACAGCAGGAGGGCGAACCTCATCAGGCGCGCCGAAGGTTTCCGGCGCCTCACGAGCGCACCCGCAAGGTGCGCGCCGGCAACCCTCCGAGCGCGCCGAACATCGAAGCGACGGCGATCGCGGTGAGGACGCCAGCCATCCCGAAGGCGTACGACGCTCCGGCGTATTCCCACACGACGCCGAAGGCGAGCGCACCCGGAAGAACGAGCAGGCCCGTGACGAGGTGGTATACGCCGAAGGCAGTTCCGCGCTGGTCGGCAGGCGCCACGTCGCCAACCAGCGAGCGCTCCGCGGCTTCCGTGAGCGCGAGGGAACCGGCATACAGGATGAACAGGGCCCACGCCGTTTCGCGCTGTGCAGGCACCAGCGCCAGGAGGGCCAGCAACAAGACCCGGACGGCCCAACCGGCAGCGAGAACGCTGCCACGACCGAAGCGATCGGACAGAATCCCGGCGGGATACGCGACGGCCATCTTCAGAAGGCTGGCTGAGGCCCACAGCAGGGCGACATTCGCGACGCTGACACCGCGATCGCGTGCCCACAGCACCAGAAACGCCTCGGGTGTGGTAGCGAGAGCAAGGATCGCGCAAGCCACGAGCAAGCGTCGCAGGCGCGCATCGAGCCCCTTCCAGGTAAGCGATGCCGATGCTTGTTCGGGCGCGCGCTCCGGGCTCGCGGCTGACCGCAACCCGAACAACAGGAGCGCGACGAGCGCCGCGCCGCTCGCCGCCGATGCGACGATGACATCGCGGACGGCGACGCCCTGCGCCAGGAGCGCAAATGCCAGCAACGGACCGATGACGGCGCCCGTGTGATCCATCGAACGCTGGAAGCCGAACGCGCGCCCGCGCGCTTCGGGCGCAACCGCGGCGGCGATCATGGCGTCGCGCGGCGCGCTGCGGATACCCTTGCCCACGCGGTCGAGGAAACGCAGTCCGAGCACGAACGTCCAGGAGACAGCCAGACCGATCAACGGGCGGGCAACGTTGGACAGCGTGTAGCCGCCGAGCACCAGGCCGCGGCCGGGCCAGCCACGATCGACCAGTCGTCCGGAGACGAGCTTGAGCAGGCTCGCCGTGGCTTCGGCGAACCCTTCGACGAAGCCGACGATCGTGGGACCGGCTCCGAGTGTCGCAACCAGGAACAGCGGCAACAACGGCGTGACCATCTCGCTGGCCGCGTCGTTCAGCAGCGAGGCGAGACCGAGGACGACGACGGTGCGGGGCAGTGCCTGCGTCACCATGTGACTCTAGAGCATGAATTCCCGGGCCGGAGCTCGCAGATTGTAGTGCGAGCTCATCGCATAGCCGTAGGCGCCGGTGTTGGCGATCAGGATGACGTCGCCTTCGCGCGTCGGCGGCAGCAGCCGGTCGACGCCGAGTTGATCGCCGCTTTCGCAGATCGGCCCGACCACACTGCAGACCTCGGTGGCCGGCTCGTCCAGGCGCGTCAGGTTCACGATCTCGTGATGCGAGCCGTAGAGCGCCGGCCGGATCAGGGAATTCATGCCGGTGGCGATGCCGACGTACTGCACCTCGCCCTTGCCCTTGAGCTGCGTCACCTGGGCGACGAGCGCTCCTGCTTCTGCAACCAGGAAGCGTCCCGGTTCCATCCACAGCTCGAGACCGGGGTTCTCGGTACGCACGCGCGCCAATGCACGGTCGAGCGCCGGGAGGTCGACGCCTATCTGCGCCGGACGTTCGGGCACGCCGAATCCGCCACCGATGTCGAGCACGCGCACGTCGCGAAAACGCTGCGCGAGGCCGGCGAGCTGCGTCGCCGTGTCGACCCAGTTCTGAATGTTGAACACGCCGCTGCCCGTGTGAGCATGCAGACCGACGATGCGCACGCCGCGCTCACGCGCCAGGCGTCCGAGCTCGTCCAGCTCGAACAGCGGCACGCCGAACTTCGAATGCAAGCCTGCGGTGCGCACGTGACCGTGGTGGCCGCGCCCCTGCCCGGTGTCGATCCGCACCAGCAGCTCGCGTCCGCTGAAGAGCTCCGGCCATTCGCGCAACGGGTGCAGGTTGTCGAGCGTGACCGGAATGCCGCGCGCCAGCGCGAACTCGTATTCAGAGCGCGGGGCGAAGTTCGGTGTGAACAGGATCCGCTCGCCTGGCAGATCCGGGAACAACCGGAATACGTGCTCGAGCTCTCCCTGTGAAACGCATTCGAGCCCGATGCCGCG
>Ga0187894_10007560_pt1 | contig 10204 bp, 9 predicted proteins | sample GBC1701081metaG_FD_136650 | JGI IMG/M metagenome (GOLD analysis project Ga0187894, IMG submission 136650) | White microbial mat communities from a lava cave in the Kipuka Kanohina Cave System on the Island of Hawaii, USA - GBC170108-1 metaG ... | reverse complement strand
GCGTTCTTTATCGCGACTTTCGCGAAGCCTGTGCTTTGTCAGGCAATGAGTCAACAGCATGCCGGAACAGGCATCGCGACAGGCTCTTCAGCGATCGAAATCCTCAGGGAAATGACGAATGGCGCTCATCACCGGATAGGGCGTGAAGCCGCCCAGTGCGCAGAGCGAGCCAAATTTCAGCGTCTCGCACAAATCGGCAACCAGCGCCAGATGGACGGCTGGATCGCCCTCACCACGAATGATGTGGTCGATCACCTCTTTGCCCCGGGTCGAGCCGATGCGGCAAGGCGTGCACTTGCCGCAGGATTCGATGGCGCAGAATTCCATGGCGAATCGCGCCTGGCGCGCCATGTCGACCGTGTCGTCGAACACCACGATGCCGCCGTGGCCGATCAGACCATCGCGCGCCGTGAAGGCTTCGTAGTCGAACGGCGTGTCGAACAAGGTGCGCGGGAAATAGGCACCCAGCGGTCCGCCGACCTGCACGGCGCGCACCGGCCGGCCGCTCGCCGTGCCGCCGCCGATGTCATCGACCAGGTCGCCCAACGTCAGGCCGAACGCCGTCTCGAACAGGCCACCCTGTTTCACGTTGCCGGCGAGCTGGATCGGCACGGTGCCGCGCGAGCGGCCGACGCCGAGCACCGCGTACGCTGCGGCGCCCTCGGCGAGCACGAACGGCACGGCCGCCAGCGACAGCACATTGTTGATCACGGTCGGGCTGCCGAACAGGCCCCGATGCGCCGGCAGCGGCGGCTTGGCGCGCACCTGGCCACGCTTGCCCTCGATGCTGTCGAGCAGCGCTGTTTCCTCGCCGCAGACATAGGCGCCGGCACCGACGCGGATCTCGAGATCAAAGGCGTGCGGCGAGTCCATCACCCCGGAGCCGAGATAGCCGGCACGCCGCGCCACATCGATGGCCTCGCGCAGGGTTGCGATCGCGTGGGGATACTCAGAGCGGACGTAGACATAACCCCGCGTCGCGCCAACGGCGATGCCGGCGATCGCCATGCCCTCGATCAGCACGAGGGGATCGCCTTCCATGATCATGCGATCGGCAAAGGTGCCGGAGTCGCCCTCGTCGGCATTACAGACAATGTATTTTTGCGGCGCCGCCGCTTGCGCCGCGGTGCGCCACTTCACGCCGGTCGGGAAGCCAGCACCGCCACGACCGCGCAGGCCGGACTGCACCACCGTCTCGACGACATCGGACGGCGCCATGGCAATCGCGCGCTCCAGGCCGCGCCAGCCGCCATGTGCGTGATAATCATCGAGCGACAACGGATCGATGATGCCGCAGCGCGCGAAGGTGAGCCGCGTCTGGCGCTTGAGGAAGGGAATCTCTTCCGGCGGCCCAAGTCGAAGCGCATGCGATCCGCCCGACAGCAGGCCGGCATCGAGCAGCGCCTCGACATCGACGGGCGTCACCGGCCCGTAGGCGATGCGACCGGTCGCGGTGGCGACCTCGACCATCGGTTCCAGCCAGTAGAGTCCGCGCGAGCCGGTGCGCACGATGTCGGCAGCCACGCCGCGCCTGATCATGCCGACCTGCAGTGCCGCAACAACAGCCTCGGCGCCGACCGCCAGAGCGCCGGCGTCGCGAGGAACGAAGAGACGAACCGAGGGCATGGCTACGTCCGCAGCTCGTCCAGCAGCGCCAGCAACCGCGCGCTGGTCAGGCGGCCGATCGGCTGACCATCAACCAGCGCCGTCGGTGCCGTCGCGCACAGACCCAGGCAATAGACGGGTTCCAGCGTCACCGCATGATCGGCGCTGGTTTCACGCCACCCCACCGCGAGCGCGGCTTGCGCCTGTGCCGCCAGCGCGTCGCCGCCCATCGATTGGCAGGCTTCGGCGCGGCACAGCTTCAGCACATGCCGGCCCGCCGGCGCCTGCCGGAAGTCGTGGTAGAAACTGACGACGCCATGCACCTCGGCGCGGGTCAGGTTGAGCGCGTCGGCCACCATCGGGATCGCCTCTTGCGGCACATGACCGAACGTCGCCTGCAAGGCATGCAGGATCGGCAGCGTAGCGCCCTTCTCCCGCGCGCCGGCGGCGATGATCTCGGCGGCCCGTTCCGCCTGCCATGGTTCCGTAGCCGCCATTGTCTTCCTCGCGCCGGCGTCCGCTGAGCCGGGAACCTACTCTCGCGTGGCTTAAAATGATACAGGCGGCCAGTTGGCCAGGCGATGCTCGCCGATGCCGCCGGTCAGCGACCGGCTATGGATCGCCAACCGCGATTTCAGGTAGGCGCGCGTGTCGCGCGGATCGATCACAGCGTGTGCGAGATATGGCGCCGCCAGATTGTAAGGCGACGTGTCGGCCGCCACGTCGGCCGCCATCTCGGCGCGGGACTTGCCATCGACCTCGCTGCGTCCGGCGAAGATGACGCTGACGGCAACTTCAGGATCCATGAAGCTGATCTCGGAGGAAAACCACGCCGCCGTCTCGTCGCCCTTGCCACCGCCCATGTTGATGTAGGCCTGACCGAAGCTCTTGCGCAGCACCAGCGCCAGCTTGGGCACCGTCGCCTCCTCGAGCGCGGCCAGGAAATTCATGATCCGGCCGGCCATGCCGCGCCGTTCCTGCTCGCCGCCGATAAGGAAGCCCGGCGTATCGGCCATCAGCACGATAGGCACATTGAAGCTGTCGCACAGCACGATGAAGCTGGTGATCTTGGAGCAGGCATCGGCGTCGAGCGCACCGCCCTTGACGCGCGGGTTGGTCGCCACCACGCCGATCGTCTGCCCGTCGAGCCGCGCCAGCCCTGTGACGGCGGCGCGCGCGAAGCGCTCCTTCAAGCCGAAGAAGCTGCCGGGATCGACGATCGCCTCGATGGCACGGCGGATGTCGTAGACTTGGCGACGTTGGTCCGGTACGAGATCGGGCAGACGCGCCGCGGCATCGTCAGCGCCGGCCGGGACCGGCGCGCGCGGCGGTGCCTGCCGCTGATGGTCCGGCAAGTAAGACAGGAACCGGCGGATGGCGACCAGCGCGTCGTCGTCGCTGTCGACCACCAGATCGACCAGGCCGGTGATCTCGCTGTGAACCGGCCAGCCGCCGAGGTCTTCCGGTGTTTCGGCTTCGGCGATGGAGCTTGATGTCACGTTCGGGCTCGATACCGCCAGCACGGCGCCGCGCCGCATCACCGTGAAATCGGACAGCACGCACATGAAGGCGCCACGGCCATACGTGGCGCCCAGCACGCCGGCCGCGGTCGGCACGATGCGCGGCCGGAAGTAACGGCCGGACTCACCACCGGCGCCGATACCGGCGGCGCCCATCACATCGGGGATCCGCCCGCCGCCACATTCCATCAGGTTGATCAGCGGATGGCCGTTGGCGATGCACAGGTCGCGGATGTGATTGTACTTCTTGATCTGCACCCGTCCCGACGATGCCGCCATGGTCGAAAAATCGGCGGCATTGATTCCCATCAACCGCCCATCGATGCGGCCGAAGCCGCACACGGCGGCATCGGCCGGCGTGCGCTCGCGCATCTGCGGGTTGATGCCGGTGGCGAACAGCCCGAACTCCTCGAAGCTTCCCGGCTCGACCAGGCGCGCGATGCGTTCGCGCGCATTGTGAATGCCCTGCGCCTTGCGCTCGGCGAGGTGGCGTGCCGAACCCATCGCCAGCGCCTTGTCGCGGCGGCGCGCAAATGCGTCGGCCTTCGCTTCGAAACTCACGACTTTCTCCTGTCTGATCTTGTCCTTCCTCCGGAGGGGGAAGGTGCCCCGAAGGGGCGGATGGGGGATGCTCGAGCAGATTCAGTTCGTCGTTTACGCGCAGAATCCGACGACACATCCCCCTTCCGGCGCTTCGCGCCACCTTCCCCCTCCGGGGGAAGGACATTGCGCTACTCATCCATCTTCACGCCGGAAGCCGTGACCACCGGCTGCCAACGGGCCTTGTCGGCGGCCATCCGCTGGCGCAACGCCTCGGCGCTGCCACCACCGACGACAAAGCCGGTCCGCGTCATGCGATCGCGAACCGACGGATCGGCCAACGCGGCATTGATGGCGCCGTTCCAAGCCGTCACCAGCGCGGCGGGCGTGCCGGGCGGCGCGAAGAAGCCGAACCACGGCTCGCATTGCAGGTCCCGATAGCCGAGTTCGACGAAGGTCTGCACATCGGGCAGCGAGACGTCGCGCTGCGCCGACGATACGGCAAGCACGTGCATGCGGCCCGCCTTGTGCGGCTCGGCGAAATCGGAGGTCACGCCGATAGCGAACGGCAGATGCCCGCCCATGACGGCATTGTTGAGGTCGGCACCGCCCCGGTACGGCACGTACTGCAGGTCGATATTCAGCATCTGCTTCATCATGGCGCCGAACAGATGGGAGATGCTGCCGAGCCCCGAGCCGCCATACATGACCTTGGCCGGATTGGCGCGTGCCCATGCCAGGAAGTCCGGCCAGGTCTTCACGCCGGTGTTGATGGCGGCCGCGAAGCCCAGCGAGTAGCTCACGCCGTGCGCTACCGGATCGACGTCGGTCATGAAGTCGAACTTGGCGCGACTGTTCACCATCGGCATGAGTACGGCGCCAGTCATCGGCACCATGGCGACCGTGGTGCCATCGGGTGCGGCCCGCCGCAGGTTGTCGATCGCGACCAGGCCGGTAGCCCCGGGCTGGTTCACGACGATGACGTTGCGCCCCAGCGTCTTGCCGGCATGTTCGGCGATCAGACGCGCAATGAAGTCGCCGGCACCGCCCGGCGGATAGCCAAAGATCATCCGCAGCCCGGTTTCCGGCAGCGGTGTCGCGCCCAACGGCGCCGCCCACAAGGCGAGCGGCGCGGCCGATGCGACGAGGAACTGGCGACGGTTCATCCGATGTCCTCCCTCTGGTTCGTGTGTACTTGCGCGATGCCGCGCACCTGGGACCACCATCATCCCTCACTGCCCGCGCGGCCGCGCTTGCCGGTTGCGGCGATGCCTGACGTGAGCGAGCGACGCACGAAGGCGATCAGCGCACCTTTCGATGCCGCCACGTCGATCGCGGCCGGATCGATCAACCATTGGGTCAGCAGACCGCGCAGCGCACCGAGAATGATGGTCGCGTGCAGCTGCAGGTCGGTGTCGGCACGCACTTCCCCGGCCCGACGGGCCTCTCTCAGATGGCGCACGAAGCCTTCCCGATAGGCGTCGCCCTGGGCCACAATGCGCGCATGCAGTTCCGGTGCGACGGTGAGCGACTCCATGTAGATCAGGTAGAGCGCCCGCACGCCGTCGGGACTGCGCAACGCGCCGTTCAAGTGCGCTTCCATGCGCGCTTCCACGGCTGCCAGGCCAGACTTGCTCCCGACATCGATGGCGAGCTGCGCCTGAAAAGCCACCTCTGTGCGGTCGATGAGGGCATCCAGCAGCGCGTGTTTGGTGCCGAAACGCTCGCTGGGCAAGCCCCGACTATAGCCGGCGGCGACTCCGATCTCGGCCAGGGTCGTGCCGGCCGAACCCTTGCGGGCGATCAGCCGCATCGCCGCCCCGAGAATCCGCCGGTCGGACTCGGCGCGGCGATCTTCCTGTGAGCGACGTGCGAGTCGCGGCGGGGATCCTGGCATGGGCCTTGATTACTTGTTGGTTGACCATTAATTATATGCATGGGCACCGCGCGTGCAATCGAAACATCAAAGAGCGCCCTGGGATGAAACGGACGATGAGCAAGACACAGGTGAAGTCGGAGATTTCCGGCAAGGTATGGAAGATCGAGGCCCAGGTCGGCGATCGCGTCAGTGCCGACGACACGATCCTGATCCTGGAGTCGATGAAGATGGAGATTCCGGTCCTGGCGCCATGCACCGGCGTCGTCAGCGAGATCCGCGTTTCCGAATCGGAGGCGGTGTCGGAGGGCCAGTTGGTCGCCGTGATCGACGGCTGATGCAAGCCTGTCATCCCGAGCGTAGCGAGGGATCTCCTGGAATCGGGCTCCTCTCGCGCGAGATCCCTCGCTACGCTCGGGATGACAATGCGGGCGACACCTGACAACGAGGATCGGCATGGCTCAGACACGCATTCGTGCTGCCTTCATGCGGGGCGGGACGTCCAAGGCAGTCATGTTCCGCCAGCAGGACCTGCCGCCCGATCGCGCCGCATGGGATGCGATCTTCCTGGCGATCATGGGATCGCCCGACCCCAATGGGCGCCAGCTCGACGGCATGGGCGGCGGCCTGTCATCGCTGTCGAAGGTGTGCGTGATCGGACCACCGAGCCGACACGATGCCGACGTCGACTACACTTTCGCGCAGGTCTCGATCCGCGACGCCAGCGTCGACTACAGCGGCAATTGCGGCAACATGTCCTCGGCTGTGGGACCGTTCGCCATCGAGGAGCATCTCGCCACGGCGCCGCGCGACGGCGAAGCCGTCGTGCGCATCCACAACACCAATACGCGCAAGATCATCGTGTCGCGCTTTGCCGTCGCCGACGGCGCGCTGGCCGACAGCGGTGATCTCGAGCTTGACGGTGTCGCCGGCGCGGCAGCACCCGTCCGGCTGGAATTCGTCGAACCGGGCGGCGCCAAGACCGGCAGGCTGCTGCCGACCGGCCGGGCGAGCGATGCGCTGGAGATACCGGGCCTGGGACGCATCGACGCCTCGTGCATCGACGCTGCCAACCCCTGCGTCTTCGTCGAAGCCAGCACGCTGAATAAAACCGGCGCCGAGCTTCCCAATGCCTTGGAGGCCGATGCCGAGTTCCTGGCGCGGATGGAAGGTATTCGACGCGCCGCTTCGGTGGCCATGGGGATCGCGCCCGATATCCAGGCTGCGGCCGCCATCGCCAGCATACCCAAGATCGCCATCGTCTGCCGCCGCGGCGAGTCCCGCACGCTTTCAGGTCGCGCGCTGGCGGCATCAGACAGCGATATCGGCGTGCGCATGATCTCGGTCGGCCAGCCGCATCGCGCTGTTCCCGTGACCGGCGCGATTTGCCTGGCGGTGGCCACCCGCGTGCCCGGCAGCATCCCGCACAGGCTGAGCGCCGCGGCCAGCGGACCGATCCGCATCGCACAGCCGTCCGGGGTCACCGTCGTGGACGCCAGCGTCGTTGCCGGCAGCGACGGACCGCACGCCCAGTACGGCGCCGTCTACCGCACCACGCGCCGCCTGTTCGACGGCCATGTGCTTTATCGTCGGTGAACCCGCTCCAATCGTGAGGGACAGGCCAATGGCAGGCAAGACGACCGTCGACATCATCGTGGTTGGCCTGGGCAACGCGGCGATCTGCGCCGCGCTGTCGGCTACCGAACAGGGCGCTCGGGTGCTGATGCTGGAGAAGGCGCCCGTCGAGGAACGCGGCGGCAACTCGCTGTTCACGGCCGGCGGCTTCCGCTTCGTGCATGACGGGCTGAACGATCTGCGCCACGACATCCTGGACGACCTATCAGCCGCCGAGGCGGATCAGATCATCCTGCCGACGCTCAAGGCCGAGACCTATCTCGACGATCTGATGCGCGTTACCGAGCACAACAGCGATGAGACGCTGGCCGCCATCCTGGTCGGCCGATCGCGCGACACCATGCGCTGGATGCGCAAGAACGGCGTGCGGTTCATTCCCATGTTCGGGCGCCAGTCCTACAAGCTGAACGGCAAGCATCACTTTTACGGTGGCGTGAACATCGAGGCGGTCGGCGGTGGCTGGGGCCTGGTCGACCAGCTGCTCAAGGCCGCCGCGCGGCAGAAGATCGAGATCCGCTACGCCACACGCCTGGTGCGCCTGCTGCAGGACCGCCAAGGGTCGGTCACCGGCGTCACGGTCAAGGGTCCCGACGGCTATGAGGACATCGACGCCAAGGCGGTGGTGCTGGCGTGCGGCGGCTTCGAGGCCAATCCCGAGATGCGCACGCGCTACCTCGGCCCGGGCTGGGAACTGTGCCGCGTGCGCGGTACGCGGCACAACACTGGCGACGGCATCAAGGCCGCGCTCGACATCGGTGCCCAGCCGTTCGGCGGCTGGTCGACATGCCACGCGGTGGCGTGGGACATCAGCGCGCCGCCGTTCGGCGACCGCACCGTGCTCGACAATTTCCAGAAGCACTCCTATCCGATTGGCATCGTGGTGAACCTCAACGGCGAGCGCTTCGTCGACGAGGGCGCCGATTTCCGCAATCACACCTACGCCAAGTACGGCCGCGAGATCATGAAGCAACCGCAACGTGCGGCGGTGCAGATCTTCGACGCCAAGACCATCGACATGGTGCGCGACGAGTACCGCATCCGCCAGGTGACCAAGGCCGAGGCCAACTCGATCGAGGATCTGGCGCGGAAGCTGGACATCGACGTCGAGGGCCTGTCACGCACGATCGCGGCGTTCAACGCCGCCTGCCAGCCGGGCGACTACAATCCGGCGATCCTCGACGGCAAGGGCACCAAGGGCATCACGCCGCCCAAATCGAACTGGGCGCTGCCGATCGACCAGCCGCCCTATACCGGCTTCGTGGTGACCTGCGGCATCACCTTCACCTTCGGTGGCCTGCGCATCAACGATCACGCCGAGGTATTGGACCTGACCGACGTCGCGATCCCGGGGCTGTACGCCGCCGGCGAGCTGGTCGGCGGCATCTTCTACGGCAACTATCTCGGCGGTGCCGGCCTGATGTCAGGCGCCGTGTTCGGACGCCTGGCCGGCCGCAGCGCCGGTGAGCGTGCGCGGCAGGCTTAGCCATCCCTTCCCCCGGAGGGGGAAGGTGCCCCGCAGGGGCGGAAAGGGGATATTCGAACGAATTCGGCTAATCGAGCCGGCATCGACTCGGTTGTAACATCCCCCTTCCGGCGCTGCGCGCCACCTTCCCCCTCCGGGGGAAGGTGAGAACAGTCAGCTGTTACGGCGCTGGCTCCATGCCTGATACATGGCGAGCAACGCCACGATATCGCGGCCGCGATAGCCCTCGGCGAGCGCCAGTGCATAGAGCTCCCGCACAGCGGAAGCGCCCGGTGTCGGCAGGTTCAGTGTGCGACCCAGTTCGATTCCCAACGCCAGATCCTTCTCGCCCAGCTCCATCTTGAAGCCGGGATCGAAGTTGCCCTTGATCGCGTCAGGAAAGCGCTTGGTGAAATGATGCGAGCGGCCACCGCTCACCGATAGCACATCGTACAGGGTCTCCGGCTCGACGCCCGCGGCCGTGCCCAACGCAAAAGCCTCGGATGCGATCAGCACGTTGCCCATCGACATCATGTTGTTGACGATCTTCACCACCTTGGCGGTGCCGACACCGCCGGTGTAACGCCACGTCTCGCCCAGCAGCGCCAGCACCGGGCCGGCGCGCTCCACGGCGGCGCGCTCGCCGCCGGCGATCAGCACCAGCTTGCCCTGGCGCGCCTCGGCGGGGCTGCCGCTGACCGGGCAATCGACCACGTCGAGCCCGCGACCGACCGCCGCGGCACCGACCTCGCGCATGGTGCCAGGATCGATAGTGCTGAGCTCGATACAGAGACTGCCCGCCTCGGCCGACGCGACGAGGCCACCCTGGCCCAACCACGCCGCCAGCACGGCCTTGGGATCGGGCAGGCTGGTGAGAATGACATCGCGACCGGCCAATGCCGCCTCGACGGTGTCGGCCATCGCCATGCCCTTGCCGGCAAGATCCGTCCGGGTACGCGGATTGATGTCGAAGCCCAGGACATCGTGGCCGGCATCGGCCAACCGGCCAGCCATGCCAGACCCCATCTGTCCCATGCCCAGGACCGCGATTCGCCGCTTCGTTGTGGGTTCCATGATCGCTCCCCGGTCTGGTTAGAATCAGACGACGCGACGGGCCTTGAAGGCGGCGGACAGCGTGCCGTCGTCGAGGTGGTCGATCTCGCCGCCGACCGGCAGGCCGTGCGCCAGGCGCGAGACCTTCACATTCCCGAACTCGGCCAGGCGATCGGCAATGTAGTGCGCCGTGGTCTGACCATCGACGGTGGCGTTGGTGGCGAGGATCACTTCGTTCACGCCGCCGCTGCGCACGCGCGCCACCAGAGCGGCAATGTTGAGATCCTCGGGTCCGATGCCGTCGAGCGCCGAAAGCGTGCCGCCCAGCACATGATAGCGGCCATTGAAGACATGCCCGCGCTCCATCGCCCACAGATCGGCGACGTCGGCAATGACGCACAGGGTGGCGGCATCGCGCCGCTCGTCGCGGCAGACAGTGCAGGGCTCGACAGTGTCGAAATTGCCGCACACCGAGCACGTGCGGATGGCATCGGCGGCCTGTCCCAGCGCCTG
>Ga0187894_10007559_pt1 | contig 10204 bp, 6 predicted proteins | sample GBC1701081metaG_FD_136650 | JGI IMG/M metagenome (GOLD analysis project Ga0187894, IMG submission 136650) | White microbial mat communities from a lava cave in the Kipuka Kanohina Cave System on the Island of Hawaii, USA - GBC170108-1 metaG ... | reverse complement strand
CGTGCTGGAAGGCGAACGGGTTCGGGTCCCTCCCTGACCTGACCGCGATCCACCGACCGTCGATGCCCGCCTTCCGGGTACCACGTGGTCCGCGGCGCGGGGCATGGGTACAGTCGCGGGCCCGGAGGTCGGTCGTGCTGACCCGCCTGAGAGTCGACGGCTTCAAGAACCTCGACGGGCTCGACGTGAGCTTCGGACCGTTCACGTGCGTCGCGGGACCGAACGGTGTTGGCAAGTCGAACGTGTTCGACGCGATCGCGTTCCTGTCCCACCTGGCCGACAAGCCGCTCGTCGAGGCCGCGCTCGCCGTGCGTGGAGGGGAAGGTCGCAGAGACGACGTGCGCAGCTTGTTCCGCAGAGTGGGTGATCGGACCGCGGATCGGATGTCGTTCAGCGTCGAGATGCTCATCCCGGAGGACGGAGAAGACGCGCTCGGTCAGCCCGCAGAAGCGTCGATGACCTACCTGCGGTACGACCTCGCCTTGAGGCATCGTCCTGATCCGACGATCCGCAGCATGGGCACGCTCGAGATCGAACGCGAAGAGATGGTCCACATCAACAAGTCCAAAGCTCGGGCGAGGCTCGGCTTCAACCACAAGCCCGCCTGGCGAAGCTCCGTCGTGAACGGGCGACGGACCAGCCCCTACATCTCGACCGAGATGGTGAACGATGCAGCCGTCGTCTCGTTGCACACCGACAGCATGAGGGGACAAGGCGGGGGCAAGCCTCGTCGCGTGCCCGCCTCCGGCCTTCCTCGCACGATGCTCTCGTCGGTGAACAACGCCGCCGAGCACCGGACCCTCGTGCTCGCCCGTCAGGAGATGTCCAACTGGACTCAGCTTCAGCTGGAACCGTCGGCGCTGCGGGCGCCGGACCCATTCACCGCACCGAGGACCATCGCGCTCAACGGTGCCCATCTCGCGGCCACGCTCTATGGGCTCGCACAGAGCGCAGAGCGTGAAGAACCCGGAGGCGCACAAAACATCTACGCCAAGGTCGCCAACCGACTCTCGCAACTCGTCGAAAACGTGCGCCGCGTCGCCGTGGACGTGGACGAGAAGCGACAACTGCTCAATATCGTGATGACCGATCGACACGACACCGAGCACGTCGCGAGCGCCCTGTCGGACGGCACACTGCGGTTCCTCGCGCTCACGGTCATGGAGCAGAACCCAAAGAGCCGGCCACTACTCTGCCTGGAAGAGACGGAGAACGGGATGCACCCCCTGCGGATCCCCGCGGTGATCGATCTCCTGCGCGATCTCGCCGTGGATGTCACGTTGCCCGTCGACGCCGACAATCCGCTGCGGCAGGTCATCGTCAACACGCACTCCCCTGCCGTCGTCGCGTACGTCGACGACGACGCACTTCTGGTCGCCCAGGCTGTGGAGACCGTTCGCGGCGGCGTCGAGGCGGCGACGCTTACGCTCGGTCACCTGCCCCAGACCTGGCGCCAGGACATGGACCCTTCGAAGCCAACGCTCACGCGAGGAGACCTTCTCGCGTATCTGAACCCGTTCGCCGGTATGGCGCCCTCGGCCGAAGAGCCCAAGGTGGGGGCGACTTCTCGCGTTCTGGATCGGAGCGACATGCAGATTCTCCTCCCGTTCGCCGCCGAAGGCTGACGCTTGAGAGCCACACTCGTGACCGACGGCGCGTCGGACAAGGTGTTGCTTCCTCTGCTACGGTGGTTGATCCGCCAACACACTCGGGAGGGCGTGGTGCTGCGTTGGGCAGACCTGCGCGGTCTGCCGGCTCCCCCCTCGGGCCTGCGCGACAGAGTCACGCGGGCCGTCGAGCTCTACCCCTGCCAGCTTCTCTTCGTACATCGCGACGCAGAGGGGCAGGAGCCGGAGCTTCGGTACGAGGAGATCCGCACCTCCAACCAGACGGGCAGGCTCCACGTGGCGGTCGTACCCGTGCGCATGCAGGAGGCCTGGCTCCTCCACGACGAGGGCGCGTTGCGCGAGGCTGCCGGCCGGCCGCAACGTCCGACTGGATCTGCCCCGACCCAGGAAGTGCGAGTCCATCGCCGATCCGAAGTCTGTCCTCCACCGCGCACTGAGGGTCGCGAGCGGGCCTCGAGGACGTCGGGCGAAACGGTTCAGTCCTCACTGGGCCGCCCATCGGCTCGCCGACCTCATCGTGGATTGGTCAGCGCTCCGGCAGCTCGCAGCCTTTCGGCGCCTCGAGAAGGACACTCTCTCCGCCCTTCAGACCCTCGGCATCGCCGCGGGCGCATGACGCGGTCAGGTCAGGGAGCATTGCTCAACAACCGGGCCTCGACACGACAACGCCGGCCCATTCATTCCGCGCACACCGGCCGAGCCGCGAGGCGTTGCAGTGGCATCTCGACACCCGCTTCGAGCGATCCGTCAGCCATTGACCGGGAGGTCGCTACTCCTCGTCCCCTTCGCCGTCGAGCGCGGACACCAGCGCGTCGTCGTCCCCGATCCCCAACATCTCCGCGAGCCGTCCGGCGATCTCGTCCGGCACCTCGATCTCGTGCTCCACGTCGCGCGGCGTGACCCCGAGCCGCGACAGGGCGTCCTCGTGGTCCACGATGGCGCCGTACACACAGCCCACGAAATTGAGATCGTCCTCCTCGAGCGGGTCGTCCGCGACGGCCGCGAGCACCTCGCGCCACGCGAGGCGATCGGCGCGGTCCGGCGGAACGGTGCGTCGCACCGACGGGAGGAGACCGCGCTCCTCCTCCGCTTCGTCCATCGCGTCGGCGATCGAGGACCACGCCCACGGAAGCATGCCGCACTCCTCGCCCCACCGGATCGGCGCGCTCTCGAGCTTCGCCACCAGTGTGGAGAACAGCTCGAGCCATACGGCGTGGTCGTCGTCCTCCGTCAGCGGCGGCGAAAGGCCGCCGGCCTCGAACATCTGGACGACGGACGCGAGCGGGTCCTCGAGATCGCCCAGCGGATCCAAGGAGCCGAGTGCGGCGGTGATCCTCCTCACGTGGTCGAGATCCCGAACGGTCACCCGGGCGATCTCGGCCTCCACGTCGTACTCGGAGCGCTGAAGCCTCCGAAGGAACCACACCGCGCGACGATCCTCCTCCCCGTCGCCCGTCGCACCGAACGCGCTCGCCGCGATGCTCCCGAGCGCGATCTCGGCGACCTCGTCGTCCGCGTCGGTCTCCGCCACGAGCGCCTTCGTGAACGCGTCGCCGATGAGCGGCGTCACGTCCGCCTCCGACGCGCGCTCCCGCGACAGGTGCAGGCGAACGAGGACCGACAGCCCGCGGTCGACGTGAACGACCGCGCGCACGAGCCGTCCCCCGCAACCCGCGCACCGTGCGCCGAACCACGCGTGGCCAACCGCGGAGAGCGGCTCGGCGCCCGGTCGCGCCAGGAAGGACTCCGCCAACCCACGGTCGAGCGCGCCCGACTCGGACGCGGCGCGCACGAGAGCATCGGTGCGCGGATCGCGCTCCAGCACGGAGAGCACGCGGGCGTGAGCACGCCTGCACTTCGGATCGCGCAACATCTCGCCGTACACGATGTCTCCCGGTGCGACCGCCGGCAGGCGCCAGGGCTCGAGGCGCTCGACGAGCGCGTCGACATCGACCGCGTCGGAGGAAGTCATCGCGGCGAGGATCGGCCCGAACGCACCGAGACGCCCCGCGAGGGCGCAGCCGAGCAGCAGGCTCTCCGCCAGGACCGGGAGCCGGTCGGGCGAGACGCCGGGGTCGAGGTCGTGGCGCAGCAACAGCCACGCCGGCGCGGCACGGTTGAGCGCCGGTACGGTCGCGTCGCTGCACAGCGCACCGAGCGTGCCGCGCATCCGATCCACCCCGAGGTGATCGAGCAGCACGGCCAGCGGCAGAACCCGTTCTCCGGGAAGCGGCCGCTCGCGCAGGAGCGACACGACACGGCCGCGCGCCTTCGCCGCGTTGAGCCCGACCAGGCGCTCGACCGACAGCTTCGTCGCGGGAACCCGGAAATCGAACACCTCACCGATGACATCATCCATTGTGACCACCCCGACGCGTCAGCGTACTCTCCCCGGGCACGACGAGGAACCCATGACGAAGGCTGCTTCCTCTGGCTCACGTTTCTCGGCGGGTGCATGGGCGCCACGACCGGCGGCGACGTCCCGCCGCCGATCGCCCCGAACGCGTCCGCGCCTTCCTTCACCGACGACGACACCTACCCCTTGCCGGTCGTCGAGCCGATGGCGCTCGGCGAAGTCCTGTTCCCGCATTCCTGGCCGATCGCCGTCCACCGCGGAACGGGGCTCACGATCGTCCTCGATCTCGCGAACGTCCCGTGTGCGCTCGACGCGGAGATCGACTGGAGCCCATTCGACGTCCCGCTCTTCGTATCGATCCCCGCCTGGTGACCCGCGTGCGTGGACCACGCCGTGAGCGTGGCGGAGCTGGAAGACGACATCGTCCTTGCGGGGGTGCGTTGGCGACGGGCAGACCGAGCCCGAGCCGGGGACCTTCGACGACTCGCCGTTCGGCGTCGGACGGGGCTTCGACATGATCGTGTCGCACGCGACGATGGAGATCGTGTGGACATCGAGCCACGGCACGCCCGCGGGCAACGACAACCTGGAGGGTGACGCGGTCCTCGCGGCCGTCGAGGACGCGGTCCGCCTGATGCCCTGAAACGAGCACGCGACACGTCCTCTCGGATGTGTTCTGCTGCGCGAACGCCACCCGCCGTTCGCCTCCGCGGAGCCCACCTTGAACGATCGCCTCCTCGCCCTGCTCCGCCGCAGCATCGTCGGCCGGCAAATCCTCGACATGGGATGCGACGAGCTCGATCTCGACGTGCTGATCCCGTGGGACGCGCGGCGGCTCCAGCGACGGCTCGCGAAAGTCGAGACCATCGGCGAGGCTCTGATGCTCCACCTCCCCGGGCGCGACGCGGGGTCGCTCGCGACGTGTGTGCGCGCGCTCATCGCTCAGCTCGATGTATCGGGCGTGGAGGAAGAAGAAGAGGCGCAGGCCGCTGAGCCGCAGCCAGAACGGGGGCATCCCTTCGTCGACGTCGGCGACCTCGCGCCGGGGATGGACAAGGGCTCGCTCGAGCAGTGGGCGCGCGAACACGACGTGACGGACCTCCTCGCGTCGCATGTGTCGCACGTCGTCGACGCGGACGTCCTGTACCGCCTGCACGTGTGGTCCACCGATCGGAGCGTCGCAGACATGATCTGCGCGACCCCGATGGTGTTCGGGCGGTGGTCGGATCCGGCGCCCGAGCTGCAGCAGGAGGTGATCCGCGCGCTCGTGGCGCACGCGACCTCCACGCGAACCTGGATGGCCCGGGAGACCGACGCGGAGTCGTGGCGCGCCCAGCCACCCGACCACCCGACCGTGCGCGACCTGTACGACGTGGTCCTGGCCGAGAGGGAGTCTGCCCGCTCCCACGTTCCTCCGCGCGGCTGGAACACCGCCGTCGAGCTCACGTTCGAGGCGGATCCCGTCGCGATCGTGGCTCGCATTCCTCGCATCGGATCCGCCGAGATCAAGATCTCCGTCGAGCCGATCCCGAAGGCGATCCGCCCGCTTCCCCAACCGGGCCTCCGGCTGGGGGTCGCGGATCGGGTCCTCGATCTGTTGACCTCGCCCGACGACGCCTCCCTCCGCGCGGAGCTGGTGCGGATCCTCACCGTCCCTCGTTGGCAGCGCGACATCGACGCGCTCTCGCAGAGCGTCGCGCGACCACGGACGTCGCCCGACGAGGACAAGAACCTCCTCTGCTGGAGGGTCGTCGATCTCGAGGGGAGGCCCCGCTTCGAGGCCGTGCGCGCCGCGTGGTCGAGGAAAGGCTCGCTCAAGACCCGCTCCGCGTCGCTCTCCGAGATCACCGATCTGCTCGTGGACCCCGTCGACCAGCGGATCGCGGAGCTCGTGGCCGCGGGCGACGGCGGACGGCTGGAGGCGTTCGATGCCGCGGTCGGCCATCCGCGGATCCTCGAACCCGGGCGAGGCGGGACGGCCGTTCCCGTCCGCCGCGGCAGGCTCGTCCTCGCCGTCCGTCACGAAGGCGACGACGCGACCGTCCAGCTCGTGCTCGACGAAGTGCCGCTCTCCCCCGCCGAGCTTGACCTTGCGTTGCGGCACAACACCGGCGGCGGACGGATCGTCGTGCGCAGGCCCGACGCGATCGTGGTCGCCTCCGCCTCCCGCGTCGAGCTGGCGCGCCTCGCGCCATGGCTCAGACGCGACACACGGCTGCCACCTCCCGCACACGACGCCCTGCTCGACGTCGTGGCCGGGCTGTCGTCGCGATTGGCGGTCGAGGTCGCGCCCACCCTGCGCGGCGCGCAGCTCGAAGGCGATCCCCGTCCGGTGCTCCTGCTCGCGTGGGAGGAGCCGTCCGCGCTGACCGTCACCGCCCGCGTGCGCCCGGCGCCGGAGCTCCCGCCCTCCGTGCCCGGCGAAGGTTCACCGACCTGGTTCGTGCGGCGCGGCGATCGGCGCCTGTGCATCGAGCGCGATCTGGACGGAGAGATCACCCAGGTGCGCGACGCGCTCGCTCCGCTCCACCTCTCCGATCGCCACGCGCAGGGCGCGTTCGCCTGGGGGCTGACCGAGCGGACGGACACGCTGTCGGTCGTCGAGCGTCTGCAGGACCATCTTTCCTCGTTCCAGGTGGAGTGGACGGGAACCGTGCCGCGGGTGCGCGCCGCGATCACGGCGAAGAGCCTGAAGCTGACCGTCCGGCAGGACCGCGACTGGTTCGGGATCTCGGGCGGCGTGTCGCTCACGAGTGGTGCCGTCGACGTCGAGCTGCTGCTGCGCACCATCGACGAGGGTCACGACTACGTCCAGGTCGCGGAGGGAACGTTCGCTCGTCTCGACCAGGCGCTCAAGGCGCAGCTCGCCGTGCTCGGCGACACCGCGATCTCCCCGGTCCTCGCGCCGGCGATGGCCGCGCTGGAGGAGGCCGGCGCCACGATCGACGCGCCGGCCGCGTGGACCGATCTCGCCGGCCGGGTCGAGGAGGCGCGCGACCTCGAAGCGCCCCTCCCCTCCGGACTTCGCGCCGAGCTGCGCGACTACCAGGTCACCGGATTCCGCTGGCTCGCGTCGCTCGCGCACTGGGCGCCGGGCGCGTGCCTCGCCGACGACATGGGGCTCGGCAAGACGGTGCAGACGCTCGCGCTGCTGCTCCGTCGCGCCGATCTCGGACCGGCGCTCGTCGTCGCCCCGGCGAGCGTGCTGCTCAACTGGGAGCGGGAGGCGGAGCGGTTCGCGCCGGACCTCCTGGTCCACGTCCACCACGGCGCCGCGCGGGAGCTGCCCTCGCTGGGACCGTCGACCGTTCTCCTCACGACGTACGGCGTGCTCGTCCGCGACGCCGAGCTCCTGTCCGCGATCCGGTTCGCGACGGCCGTGCTCGACGAGGCGCAGGCGATCAAGAACCCGGCCGCACGCCGATCGGTCGCGGCGTGCGAGCTGCAGGCCGACTTCCGCCTGCTCCTGTCGGGCACGCCGGTCGAGAACCGCGTGGCCGAGCTGTGGAGTCTGTTCCGGTTCGCCGCCCCCGGGCTCTTGCGGTCCGAGTCCGTGTTTCGCGACCGGTTCGTGGACCCGATCGAGAGCCGCCACGATCTCGGCCGGCGCGGCGTCCTCGCCGCCACCATCAGGCCGTTCCTGCTCCGCCGCACGAAGGAGCAGGTCGAGCGGGAGCTGCCGCCGCTCACCGAGTCCGTGCTCTACGTGGATCTGTCGGTGGAGGAGCGCACGCTGTACGAAGCCGCGCGCGTCCGCGCCGTCGCCCGCATGGAGCGCGCGCCTTCGCACGAGCGCCGCTTCCGGGTCCTGCAGGAGCTGCTGACGCTGCGCCAGATCGCCTGCCACCCGCGCCTCGCGGATCCGGGCAGCCCGGTCCCCTCCTCGAAGCTCGCCACACTGCTCCACCTGCTCTCGGATCTCCGGCAGGGCGGGCACCGCGCGCTGCTGTTCAGCCAGTTCGTGAAGCACCTCGCTCTCGTTCGCGAGGCGCTCGACCGCGACGGGTTCCGCTATCGGTACCTCGACGGGAGCATGGCGCCGTCCGCGCGCCGCGCCGAGGTGGACGCCTTCCAGTCGGGCAGCGCCGACCTGTTCCTCATCTCCCGCGAGGCGGGCGGCGTGGGGTTGAACCTCACCGCCGCGGACTACGTCGTGCATCTCGATCCGTGGTGGAACCCGGCGAAGGAAGATCAGGCGACCGATCGCGCCCACCGGATCGGCCAGGACAAGCCGGTCACGGTGTACCGCCTGGTCGCGCAGGCGACGATCGAGGAACGGATCCTCGATCTCCACGCCCAGAAACGCGAGCTGGCGGACGCGCTGCTCGCGGGAACCGATCTCGGCGAGCGGGTCAGCACCGCGGAGCTGCTCGCGCTCCTCGGTGGCGACCCGAGCGGCGGGGCGCCGGCGAGCGGCGCGGCCCCATCTCCAGGAACTCCCCCCGGGCGCGCGCCCGGTCCGTCGGAACCGGCCTGGGTCGAGTCGTCCCGGACATGAAGCGGAGCGCACGAGAGCCGCACACGCTGTTCTCGAACTCCGCGGACGCCGCACCCGACGAGGGTGGGTCGCGACGGGTGTGCACGCTCGTGCTCACCGATCTCGTCGACAGCACCGCGCTCGTCCAGGCCCACGGCGACGGCCACAGCCGCGTACCTCTTCCGCCGGGTGGACGACACGGCGCGCGACCTCCTTTACGAGCGCGACGGACTGGAGATCGACCGAACGGACGGGCACCTCGTGTTGTTCGACCTGCCCCTCGCCGGTGTGGCGTACGCCGTCACCCTGCACGAGCGCCTCGCGGAGCTGGGCGGCGCGCTCGGCGTGCCGCTGTCCTGTCGGGCCGCGGTCCACGTCGGCGAGGTCATCCTCCGGGAGAACACGCTTGAGGACGTGGCCCGCGGCGCGAAACCCGTCGAGGTCGAGGGGCTCGCGAAACCCGCGACCGCCCGCTTGCTGTCGCTCGCCCTCCCCCATCAGACGTTGCTCGGGCGGACGGCTTACGAGCTCGCGCGGCGTGCGTCGGTCGGCCAGCCCGCGTTCGACCGCTACGTCTGGGCGTCCTACGGCGAATACCGTTTCCAGGGTCTCGAGGAGGCCTTCGAGGTCCACGAGGTCGGGATGGCCGGCCGCGCGCCGCTCCGCGCTCCGCCCGACTCAGCGAAGGCACGAGACCGGGCGTGAGTTGGGCCTCGTCGTCCGACCCCTGGATGTCCTGGGTGTTCGGCCGACGCACCTCGGCACCCCGTTCGGGCCGGAGGGCGCCCCGTCCTACCACCCGGGGAACAGGCTCGGCCCTGACGACGCCGCCGTGATCAGCCGCGACCCGGTCTTCTCGCCAGACGAGCGCTGGCTGGGGTGCTTCCAGGGCAATCACTTGGGGCGCGTGTTGCTGGCCGGAGGTTCCCCCGAGCGGGTCGATGACCCGGCCGCCGAGCTGGATTGGTCGGGGTCGGCGAAGGGCGCCGCTTGGACATCGGACGGGATCGTCGCCTCAACGGGAGTGTGGTCGGGACTCGTGAAGTTCCCCCTCGACGGCGTTCCCGCGGTGAGCATCACCACCCCCGACGCTACTCGCGGTGAGACCTCCCACCGCTGGCCCGACCTGCTCCCAGACGGACGTCACCTGCTCGTTTCCATCAAGTCGAAATCGCTGGTCACCTTCGACGACGCGGACATCGCGGTCGTCGGCATCGAGGGTGGCACGCCGGAAGTGGTGTGGAGGGGCGGCTACTATCCAAGGTACTCGCCGAGCGGACACATCGTCTTCGCACGTGAGGGGTCGCTGATGGCCGTACCCTTCGACGCGAAACGCCGTGTCGTTACCGGCCCCGCCGTGGTCGTGCTCCGCGACGTGACGATGGCGCCAGAAAGCGGTACTGCGGAGTTTGCGATCGCACAAAACGGCACGCTCGTGTACGTTCCTGGGGGTTCCTGCCAGTTCGAGACCGAGATTGTGTGGTCGTCCCCTGACGGAACCCAGGAGGTCGTCGACCTTCCCGCTGGCTTCTACTCTGACCCGGTTCTCTCCCCGGACGCCACCCGCGTCGCTGTCAGGGTGTTGGGCGCGTATGACTCAGTGTACGTATTCCACCTGGAACGTAGGACGTTCACGCGAGTCACCTTCGGCGTCAACGCCGGCAGGGGCGTCTGGGACCGCGACGGTGACCACCTGCTCGTGTGGATCATGGACCCGCACGGAACTGCCGTCGCGAGGGTGCG
>Ga0187894_10007558_pt1 | contig 10205 bp, 6 predicted proteins | sample GBC1701081metaG_FD_136650 | JGI IMG/M metagenome (GOLD analysis project Ga0187894, IMG submission 136650) | White microbial mat communities from a lava cave in the Kipuka Kanohina Cave System on the Island of Hawaii, USA - GBC170108-1 metaG ... | reverse complement strand
TCCAGGCTGAAAACCCCCACCGGCAGGCGCAAGTCCACGGCCACGTGCTCGACCATATTCATCGCGAGTGACGTCTTGCCCATCGATGGCCGGGCCGCGATCACCACCATTTCCCCTTCGTGCAGACCGCTGGTCATTTTGTCCAGATCGAGGAAGCCGGTGGCAATGCCGGTGAGCAGGCCCTGGCGCTGATGGAACTGCTCGATCGTGTTGATCGCGCCATGCACCAGATCCTTCATCGTGACCGACCGTTGCTCGGTGCGCTCCTCGCTAATGCGAAGAATGTCGCGCTCCACTTCATCGAGCAATTGATCGACTTCCCCTTCGTGTTCGTACACCCGGCCCACCACTTCGGTGCAGGACGCGATCATTCGGCGCAGAATGAACTTCTCGCGGACGATCTCCTGGTAGTACTCCAAGTTCGCTGCGGAAGGCACCGCGTCCGGCAAAGATGACAAGTAAGCCAGCCCGCCGACGCCTTCGAGTTGCTGCTTGTCCTTGAGCGTCTGCTGGACGGTGATGAGGTCGATGGCCGCCTTCTTGTCGTACATCTCCACCAACGTCTCGTAAATCGTGCGATGGCGCAGATCGTAAAAGATCTCCGGGCCGCTCTTAAAGCGCTCGATGCAATCGCCCAAACATTCCTGCGGCGAAAGCAGCACGCAACCCAACACGCCTTGTTCGGCCTCGGATGAATGCGGGGGCAGGCGATCTACTTTGGTTGGATCGGCGATGGGTTGCCGGCGCCGGCGAGTGCGTCGCAAATCCGCCGAAGCTTCGGCTGCTTCCAGAGAGTCCAGAGAATCAATCACGTCTCTAGCTCACCTCAAACGAAGCAGGGGCGCAACGTTCACTTACTGCCAGCCATTCACAAGCTGTTCACAAAGGTTCATCGCATTCGCCGTTGACGCCCGCGCGCGGGCTGACGAATTTATCCGCTCTTATGGCTCGAATGCAGCGTGCGCTCCTCTCCGTTTTTGACAAAACCGGATTGATTCCGTTTGCTCAAACCCTGGTTCAAGCAGGCGTCGAACTGATCTCTACTGGCGGCACGGCGAAGGCGTTGCGCGAGGCCGGGCTAGCGGTGATTGACCTGAGCGCCTACACCGGTTTCCCTGAAATGCTCGATGGCCGAGTAAAGACACTGCATCCGAAGATTCACGGCGGCCTCCTCTACATCCGGGGCAACAGCGCCCACGAAGCTGCCGTCGCGCAGCACGGCATCGGGCCAATTGATCTGGTGGTGGTGAATCTGTATCCGTTCGAGCAGACCATCGCCAAGCCAGGCGTGACATTGCACGACGCGATTGAGAACATCGACATCGGCGGGCCATCGATGCTGCGCAGTGCCGCCAAGAACCACGACAGCGTGACTGTGGTGTGCGACCCGGCGGATTACACCGAAGTCGCCACACAAATCCAGTCCGACGGAAATACCACGCTGGAAGCGCGCCGCCGCTTGGCCGGCAAAGTTTATGCGCGCACGTCGGCGTACGATGGCGCCATCGCCGGTTATCTGAACCGAGCCTTCGCGGTGGAGGGGGTCACCCCGCTGCTTCCACCGGCGCTTTTCGTAACTGCGCCTTTAGCTCAAACACTTCGTTACGGCGAGAACCCGCATCAGCGCGCGGCTCTTTACGGCCGCTTCGGCGACTATTTTCAACAACTCCACGGAAAGGAGCTTTCCTACAACAATATTTTGGATCTAACCGCGGCGGCGAATCTTATCGCTGAATTTGAAGGACATTCACCTACACTGGCCATCCTCAAACACACTAACCCGTGCGGCGTGGGCCAGGGCCAAACGCTGAGAGAAGCGTGGGCCAAAGCCTTCGCGACGGACAAGCAAGCGCCCTTCGGCGGAATCATCGCTGTGAATTGTCCATTGGACTTGCCCTGCGCGGAAGCCATTGCCGAGATTTTCAGCGAAGTGATCGTCGCGCCGGAGTTTTCACCGGAAGCCGCGGCGGTGTTGCAGAAGAAAAAGAATCTTCGCCTGCTCAAGGTGCTGAAAAACCCGGCGAGCGCGTCACCGCTCGAAGTGCGGGGCGTTGGCGCGGAATCCCATCTGCTGCAGGAGCGCGATCAGCGGCGTGTCGTCCGAGCTGATCTCAAAGTCGTAACAAAACGCCAGCCGACCGAAGTCGAAGCTCAAGCGATGCTTTTCGGCTGGCCGATCGTGAAGCACATCAAGTCCAATGCTATCCTCTACGCCGGGCCGGACCGCACGCTGGGCATTGGCGCCGGGCAAATGAGCCGCGTCGATTCTAGCCGGATCGCCGTGTGGAAAGCGGGCGAAGCCGGACTTTCACTGGCTGGCAGTGTCGTGTGTAGCGACGCTTTTTTCCCATTTCCCGACGGATTGATCGCCGCCGCCAAAGCCGGCGCCACCGCGGCCATTCAGCCTGGCGGCTCAATGCGCGATGCCGAAGTCATTGCCGCAGCGGACGAGCACGGAATGGCGATGGTGTTCGTGGGCGTGCGTCATTTCCGACATTGAGATCCGGTAATGGGTAATGAGTAACGGCCAATTGCAAAATGGCAAAACACGCCGATCCCCTTTCCCATTCACTCAATCTTTGTTACGTCACTCCAGCATCCAATAAATCAGCGCCACTTGCATTAACGCCAGGACACCGAGAGCCACCCAGGTAAGCGTTTCTCGCGCGCGAAGACTCAGCTGGACCGGCGGGCTCAAGAAGAATCGGAGTTTCGCCGCACCCAATTCGATCAAGTCTCCATTGCGTAATAGCGCCTCTGGAATCTGCTGGCCGTTGATGGCGATAATGGCTTGAGCGCCTGTTTTCAGACAAAATCCATTGGCGGAATCAAAGCTGATGTCGAAGTGCCGATCCCAGACGCCGTCGTCCTCCAACCGCAGATCGTTGTCCGGCCCGCGTCCGACCCGGAAAGGAAAACAGCGGACGACTTGCGCAGTGCCCGCTTGTTTGCCGGAAAGAATCTCCAGTTGAATCATCACCACAGCTTCTTGTGGACGATGATTTGGTCATCGGGAAAGACGGGTGGATCAAGGTTCGGTTCCTTGACCGCCTTGTACCAGTTGACAGTCATTTTCTCGCCGTTGGTCCGACGCAGTTCCACCCTTTTGCGATTCGCAAAATCCGTAAAGCCTCCAGCAGTGGAAATAGCACGGAGCACGGTCATCTTGCCGTGGTAAAGCTGGCGGTTGGGCTGGCGCACTTCGCCATCGACGTAATAGTAGCGCTCTTCCGTGCGCACCGTAGCGGTGAGCTGCTGGAAGATTCGCGGGACGTATTCCTGATGGATGGCGGCTTCGAGTTCACCCAAGGTTTTTCCACCTGCCACCACGGTCACGTTGTAAGGCAGAGTGATTTTGCCGTCGTCCCGGACGCGCTGTTTGTGTTCAGGCAACTGTCCTTGTTGAGGGAGGTCGGTGAAGGTGACGTACACCAAGTCACCTGGACTCAAAACGACCGGCAAGGGATTTGACCCCAGCGCGCGACCTTTTGAGGAAGGACCGGTCGAGCCTGCCGGTGTTGGCGAAACATCCCCAGGAAATTGAAACGCCTGGGGCGGATTAGCATCGTCGTCTCGCAAAGAACTGCAGCCGACCGCTCCCAGGAGACATACTCCCAATTGGATCAATAAGAACGGCGATTTCATCAGAGTCTTGGACAGTTTCATCGAGCAAATGTTAGGGGACATGCGTCCGAGTTTCAGGCCTTCTGTTTGACCGGCGCCTTGGCGCGGTCCACTTCCTCATCCATTTCGGCGTCCTCGTCTTTGTTCTGTTCGTAGTAACCGCTGTAATAGTAGTAGTTCTCGTCGGAAGCCATCTTGATGTTATTCAGCACGATGCCCGCGAGATTGCCGCCAACCTTTTCAATCATTTGCTTGGCTCGGAGCGTCATGGGTTGAGGATAGCGACGATATTGGATCACTTGCATCACGATATCCATCTCGCTTGCCAGGATGGAAGCGTCGCTCACGCCCATGATCGGCGGTGAATCGAAGAACACATAATCGTAACGACGTTTCAGATCCTGGATGAGTTCCCTCATCTGCGCGGAACTGAGCACGCCCATCGAACTGCTCGGCAGCTTGCCTGAAGGTAGAAAATCCAGCGTGGCCAGCGGCGTGGTCTGGATCACTTCCTCGAGTGAGTTCTGTTTGAGCAGGTAGTTGGTGAGACCAATCGAGTTCGAAACCTTCAAGATTTTGTGGAGGCTTGGACGGCGCAGGTCGGAATCGACGATGAGCGTGCGCGCGCCATTCTGCGCAAATACCGTGGCGAGGTTGAAAATGGTCGTGGATTTGCCCTCGCCGGCCCCGGCACTGACGATGGTGATGCTGTTGTGGGTTTGATCGTCCTTTTGCGAGAAGAGGATATTTGTGCGCAAGACTCGGTAAGCCTCCGCGTGCGGGCTGTCGGGACCCTCGAAGATGAGGTAACCGACGTTCTGGGGAATGACACCCAAGACGGGCGCTTGCATGGCGCGTTCCACGTCGTCGATGGTCTTCACGCTGGTGTCGAGGTATTCGATGAAGAAAGCGAGCGCGATGCCAACCACGAGGCCAACGACCGCGCCGAGAGCGATATTGAGCATCTTGCGCGGACGCACGGCCCTGTTGCTAGGCTCGGCTTGGTCGATCACTTCCACGATGCGAGTGCGGGGCAGAGCCGCATTGACTTTCTCTTCCATGATTTTGTTGAGAAGCTTGTCGCGGGTGATCTGAAGGTTCTCCAAGTCACGCTTCTTAACGAAGTATTCGCGGCGTTCGACGGCTTTCGCAATATCATAATCCCGGTACGCCTTTACGTCTTTGTCGAGCGCATCCTTCCGCATGCCTTCGGCCACGACTTTGGCCCGCAGTCCCTCCAAAATACCATCGAGCCGATCCTCCAGCATCTTGTGGAGTTGTTCCAACTCCCGCTTGCGGCTCTTTTTTTCCGGGTGGTCGTCCGCGTAAATCTCAATAATTCTCGCGTAATCCTGTTCGGCAATAGTCAGCCGCGCCATCAAATCATTGAGTGCCGGGTCCGGCCACGCAGTCGCCGCCGCTTTCCTGAATTCCACGCGGCTTAGATTGGTCAAATGCGCGTAAAGCGAATCGATGTGCGTCCATTCAGCCTCTTTCTCGATTTTCAATTGCTCCAACCGCCGGAGGACTTCGGATTCCACGGTGGGCGTATTCAACGCCACAATGTTGTCCACGTCCGAGATGCGGTGCTTTTGTTTTAGCTCGTCTACCACCACCTGCTTGTCGCGCAATTCGGCGTTGTGCGTGTTCAATTGTTCTTCCAGCGTCCCGATGCCGCGCTTGGACTGTTCCAATTGACGGTCAATGCGCGACTCCTTGTAAACCCGCGCCACCTCGTTGGCGATCCGGGCCGCTTCGTCTTTATCTTCACTCAAAACCTTGATTTCGATGATGCTGGTGTTGCGGAACTGATTCACCTGTAGCTTGTTCTTAAGCAAAGTGAACGTGGCTTCCAACGGCAATTCGTTGCCCTCCTTGAGCCGTTCCGCCCACACGCTCCGCAAGCTCAGATTGGTGATTACGGGATAGAGGATCGACTTCGACTGAATCTTTTCAAATTCCGTCGTTACCCAGAAAGGATCGATGCTTCCGCCGAACCCGCGTTGTGCGCCGAGTTCGCTGACATCCGCCGTGTCCTTCTCCACCGAGATGCGCACGGTGCTGGCGTACGACTGCTTGAGGAGGTAAGTGACCACCGTGGTGGTGGTGAGGACGAGCAGGAACACCGCGAGTACGACGGCCTTGCGGATGCGAACGATGCGCCAGTAGTCGAGGAAGTGCAGCTTCACTTCCGGCGCCTGAAACGGTGTTTTGTTCTCTTCCATAACTTTGATGGGAGGTAATTGGCAATGAGTAAACTAAGTAAACTAGTAAGTTAGCCGGGTGCCGATGAACACACGGTTGCGGCTGTAACTTCGCGTCGCCGTGAAGGAATCAAGCCGGTCCCAGGTGTAGCCCAGCTCCGCCGCCCAATGTTCGTTGATGCGATAATCCAAACTGAGGGCCAGAGTGTAAAAGTTGTCCGATTCGCCATCGGCGTCGCCTCCGGAAAACAGGGAGTTTTGAACCTGCCACAACACCCGCGCCGTAGTCTTGGCCGTGATCTTGTGGCTGAGGTCGATGTAACCCAGCGTGGCGACAGCATCCTGAGTAATGTTGGTGCCGCTGGTACCGGCCACATCAGTCGCGCTGCGGTGGTGCAGGACACCCAGTGTCAGCTTGCTGCCTCGTTGATACTCGTAGGACCCCGAAATTTCGACGTAAGGGTTCTGGGAATTCTCCGAGAACTCGAAATCGTAAGAGGTGAACTCCGCACCGGCCCGCCCACGAACTTCAATGCGGTTCGCGAGAGTCTTCTCGAAGCCTAGATAACCCCGCTGCGCGATACTGCTGCGATCGGTTCCACGAGCAACGTCACTACCAGGAGGAGGAGGAACGGCATTAGGAAGCGGACCATCGCTGATCACATCGTCGCTGGTATAATTGGCGAGATTCAAGCCGTAACCGAGCGAGAATTTTGTCCTTTCGTCCTTCAGCCATTGGGCTGCCAGATCAAAGTTCTGCTCAATTCGGTCCAACAAACCCGAAAGGCTCGGCCCTGGAGCGTCGGGATCGTAAAAATCCTTGTCGTCCTTGTAGTCGTAAAAGCTGTTTTGATAGGTACCCCGCACGCCAAACGTTCGAGTCACAACGCCTGAAAAATCTAGGTTGGCCAAATTGTGCGCGTAACTGTTGTCACCTCGTCGAATCGGGCTGGTGGTGGCGGTGCCGACGTTGACGTCCGGTTCCTGAGAGTAAACAAACTGCTCGCTTAGTTTGCCGCGGTAACGCTCGGAAAAGCGGTGGTCGATCAGAACACTCAGATCGTGCGAGCCGTCAATCGGTTCGTCACCACGATCCTGATAGTATTTCATCGAATACGTGTAAGCTCCCTGAATCGTATTTTGATCCCGCACGAGATTATATCGGATCGATGGGCTGACCTCGATGCCGAAGCTGTCCAAGGGTTTAATCGTGTCGGTCCCGGCAGGAACTCCTTGCGAAGGATACGTAAAGTAATTGTCATCATAAAAAGCACGCACGGCCAGCGAAGCTGTCCAGAACCTTCCGGCTTGGCCCGCCGGCAGGTATTGCGCTTGGAGGGCCGCAGTGCCCGCCGCCAGGACGCCCGCAGACGCGATGACTTTCTTCATACCAAACTGTTTGTATTCAACCAATTCCTGCCCAGTGGTTTGGAGGACGACAGGCGGGCCTTTCTAGGGACCGCTCCGCCTGATGTCAAACAGAATTCCAGTCTTCGCGTCATTGGTTACGGGGATTCGATTGCGCCCGTCTGAAAACGTTCATTCTCTAACCCTAATTATCCAGGCGGGCTTCTTCTGTTTGCTGCTTAGGGGAAATCCGGTTCGCCGGAGGGGAAGTTCTACTCAAGCTCAAAAGAGCGCTCAAGCCTCATACCTTCTGGGGCCGACTCCGGCCCACAGGGACGCCGGAGGAAGCGGGAGCCTCCTTTGAGCTTTATCTTTTGAGCTTTGAACTTTATCAACCCCGCCATGCCGAAACCGACCAAACGCCGCGCCGCCTCGAAACAACCCGTGTCCGTGGTTACCGGCGGCGCTGGTTTCCTCGGATCGCATTTGGTCGATCTGCTGCTGGACCGCGGCCACCGCGTCATTGCCATCGATAACTTCGTCACCGGCACCGTCGAGAACATCGACCACCTGGCGGGCAATCCGAACTTCAAGTTTATCCAGCAGGACGTCACCGAATTCATCTTTCTGCATGAACCGGTCGATTACGTCTGGCATTTTGCCTCGCCTGCCAGCCCGATCGATTACCTGGAACTACCGATCCAAACTTTGAAAGTCGGCTCGCTCGGCACGCACAAGGCGCTGGGCTTGGCCAAGCACAAAGGCGCGCGATTCCTGCTAGCTTCGACCTCGGAGATTTACGGCGATCCGCTGGTGCATCCTCAAACCGAGGACTACTGGGGCAACGTGAACACGATCGGCCCGCGCGGCTGCTATGACGAATCGAAGCGATTTGCGGAAGCGATGACGATGGCTTATCACCGCGAACATCGGATCGACACTCGGATCGTACGCATCTTCAATACCTACGGCCCGCGCATGAGGCTGAACGACGGTCGCGTCGTGCCGGCCTTCGTCAGCCAGGCGCTCCACGGCCAGCCGCTCACGGTCTTTGGCGATGGCACGCAGACGCGCAGCTTTTGCTACTGCTCCGACCTCATCGAGGGCATTTACCGGCTGATGATGAGCCACCACACCGAGCCAGTAAACATCGGCAACCCGCACGAGATGACAATGCTGGAGTTCGCGCGCGAGATCATACACATCACTGGTTCACGCAGCACAATCACCCACAAGCCGCTGCCCAAGGATGATCCCAAACAACGTCGGCCCGAGATCACGCGGGCGCGCACTTGGCTCAAGTGGGAACCCAAAGTGAAGCTCGGCGATGGGCTGCGGCGGACTATTGAGCACTTCCGGGGCAAAAAATGAGCGCGGCACGGCAAGTTCAAAGGAAGTTCAGAATTCAATCTACAATCCGACTTGCCGCCAAAAACGCCACGCCCGGGATTTGAAACTGGTCCTTGAGTCTTAGGACTGCGTTTTCGCTTACTCCACTTCCGCCGTTACCGCCTGAAGAATCTCGCGCTCGCGCCGTTGAAGCAGTTCGCCAAAGTAGCACAACGAACCCAGATAAGCGGCGAGCACGATGGCCAGCAGGCCCACGGAGAAAACCAAGTTCAACGGTAGAAACGTCAACCAGTCCATGGACCGAAATAACAGTTCCAAAGCAGGCGGGGCGAACACCGGAAGGACGGCCAACGGAAACAGCAGGTGTGACAAGAAAACCAGCAGTGTCGTCTTAGCCGGAAGCTTCGTGGGTTTCAAAGAACCCGAGGCGACGCGGTAAGGAAGAAGAATCGAAAAGGCGTTGCCGAGGATATTGACCAGGCAAAAGCCGGTCAGCAGTTGGAAAAGCGCCGCCAACACGGCGGGCCACGGAACACGGGCCGCCGAAGCGCACACCAGCAAGAGAAGCACACCCATGACCAGCACCATCGGGAGGAAAGCCAGGTTTTTCCCAAGCAGAACGCGTTCGCGTGGCATCGGCAACAGCACGAGCGCGCGAAAGCCACTTCGATCCACACCAAACTGGTTGAACATCAGTTGCAGCATCCCGAAATAGATGAACGACACCGAGCCGGCGGCGACAAACGGTTTGGTCCACTCGGACATCTTGCGGGCGTTGCCGAACAGGAAAAGCGCGCCGAAAAGCAGCAGCATGATCAGGGTCATCAGCACGGCCATTTTCACCTCGGGCGCGCGAGTCATGGAACGGAATGAAGCCAAAGACAGCGCGGTTGTGTCTTCGGGCAGGAATGGAATGGGCCGTTCGAGGAAGAGCGAGCGGGTTCGTCGGCCTTGGTCATACATGGCACGCGAGGGTGCTGGCGCCGTCGAACTGTCGCGTCCTTGATAGAAACGCAAGGTCCCGACGTAAGCGCGCCGTAAACCAAGCCCGCCAATCGCGAAGGCTGCCAAAGAGCCCCACAGAACCGGCAGGAGTTTGCCTTGGCCAAGCGCATGGGCACCGTTGGGCAACCAGAGCAAAGGCACCCATTGATGCGCCGTGACCCAACTTGCTGGAATGTCACTCCTCGCGTAACGGGTCAACTCCGCCTGAGTCGCCCGTTTCCCGGAACGCGGTCGCATCAGATTGAAATAGAGGTTGGGGGCCTGGGCTAACACGATAAACGCCACCGACAGGCCCACGACAATCGCGCGCCGCCGCCGCTGGTTGACCATCAGCGAGACCAGCCAGCCCCGCAAGCAATACGTCCAGGCCGTGACCATAAACAGAAAACTGGCGGCTAGCGGCAGCAGCAGCAACATCAGCAACCCACGACCCAGCACCAGGCCAAGGCTCAACCCGGTTATCATCGGGATTGCGATGAGCAGACTGAGCGTAAAGTGGGAGGCGACGTAGTTCACAAGGAAGATGTCCTTCAGAGCGACCGGCAAGTGGAGCAGGCGCCCCAAGTCTATGGCTTCCGAGCGTTGAATCTCGTTCAGCAAACCCACCAGCCAAAGGAAAAGAAAGACAGCGACGACACAATCCCATATCAACATCAAGACCGGAGGCGTGGCCTT
>Ga0187894_10007557_pt1 | contig 10207 bp, 7 predicted proteins | sample GBC1701081metaG_FD_136650 | JGI IMG/M metagenome (GOLD analysis project Ga0187894, IMG submission 136650) | White microbial mat communities from a lava cave in the Kipuka Kanohina Cave System on the Island of Hawaii, USA - GBC170108-1 metaG ... | reverse complement strand
GCGGCGCGGTCACGAATAACCGCGGCCTGACCTTTCAGGAAGTTTTGCGTCAATCGCAATTCTTCCAACCGTGGTTTGCGCGCAAGCGCAAGCTCATAAAGCCTCGAAATCATCCTCACGCTCTCTTGGCGTTCATCGCCACCGATCTCTTTAAACAACCGCTCAGCCAAGGCGCGGCTCTGCCGCAACATAAATTCGCTGTTCATCAGCGTCAGCGATTGCAGCGAGTGGACGCTGACCAGACGCGCCCCGCACGTACTCATCAGGTCGGGCGCGTCGAACGCTACCAGCATCGGCAACCGCACATTTCGTTTGCGGATCAGGTAGAGGCTGCGGCGCGTGTGCTGGCGCGGGTCGGGATGAACGGGCCACAAATTGTCCGGTTCGTATTCGGTGAAGATCGTGTCGTAGACTTCGGGTTCCAGCGGGACTTTGATGGAAGGCCCGCCCAACTGCTCGGTCAGGCCGCCGTTGACCGCGAGGACGGCGTCGCGGATCGCTTCGGCGTCCAGCCGCCGGCGGTTCATCCGCCACAGCAGTTTGTTGTCGGGGTCAACCTTCGCTTTCGTATTATCCTCTCCCGAAAAGGGCGCTGACGCTTGCTGGTAAGCGTTCGACAAAACCATCAGTGCGTGCATCCGCTTCAGGCTCCAGCCCTCCGATTGCGGCCATTGCTTGTGGATGATTGCGGATTGCGGATTCGCCCCGTCGCCCCGTCGCCCCGTCGCCCCGTCGCCCCGTCGCCCCGTCGCCCCGTCCCCGGCATTCCATGCCGGATTCATAAATTCGACCGCCAGCCAATCGAGCAACTCCGGATGCGTGGGTTGTTGGCCATTGCGGCCGAAATCGTTCGGCGTGGCGACGATGCCGCGCCCGAAATGGTAATGCCAAAGACGGTTCACCATCACTCGCGCGGTCAACGGATTGTCCGGCCCTGTGAGCCATCGCGCGAGCGCCAGCCTGCGTCCGGTTGATTTGAATTCTCCGCTCGGAATCGGCTTGGTCTCAGCTTCGGGCGGCGCGTCTTTGGGCGACATCACGCTCGGAAATCGCGGGCGGACTTCATCGCCGAGGCGGTGGGGATCGCCGCCTTTCAGGATGTTCATCCGCGGAATCGGATTGAGCGTGTCGGCCACGGCCAGGGCTTTCGGCAAAGGATCGGGCGCGTACAATTCGATGTTGTGCATCTGGCGACGCAACGCCGCGCGTTTGTCGCGTTCTCCGGACGAAATCGCGGCGACCAGCTCATTCCATTTGACCTCCAGCATACTCTGCGCTTCTTTGGCCAGACGTTTCTCTTCCTCGTTGCGCAGCTTCTCTTCTTTCGCCAGGGCATTGGCGTATTGCGACTCCAGCTTCGCCCGCTTCCCGGCGGTCAGCTTCTCTTTGTAAGGTTTTTCGATGGCGGCGATCTGGTCGAGGATCGGCTTGAGCTTCTCTTTGTGAGCCTTGACCGCCGCTTCGTAAGCCTGCCCCTGCTCTTTTGTGGGGCGCTTGAAGTCGTAGTTGTCCGACGCCGCGAAGAAAGCTTGCAAGCGATAGAAATCGGCCTGCGGGATCGGGTCGAATTTGTGGTCGTGGCAACGCGCGCAGCCCACGGTCAACCCCATAATTCCGTTGCCCACGCCGAACATCACTTCGGTCAGCCATTCCTGGCGGTTGACGGCGAGGTCCTGATTGCCCGAGACCACGTGTTGCGGACCCGCGCGCAGAAAGCCCGTGGCGACGCGCATTTCGAAATTGTTCGGATCGAGTTCGTCACCGGCGATCTGCTCGACGATGAACCGGTCGTAAGGCTTGTCGTCGTTCAACGACTTCACGACGTAATCGCGGTAGCGCCACGACTGCTCGCGTTCGACGTCAAGCTCGAACCCATTCGTCTCGCCAAAGCGCACAACGTCCAACCAGTGTTGCGCCCAACGTTCGCCGTAACGCGGACTGGCGAGCAACCGCTTCACTACCCTGCGGTAAGCGTCCGGCGATCTGTCGGCGAGGAACGCGTTGATCTCTTCGGGCGTCGGCGGCAACCCTGTCAGATCGAAAGTCACGCGGCGAATCAATTCGCGTTTATCGGCGCGAGGCGATGGCGCCAGCCTTTTCTCTTCGAGTTTCGCAAGAACGAAGGCGTCAACCGGGGTTTGAATCCAGGATTGATTTTTGACCGCGGGGATTTGCGGGCGCGCGGGTTTGCGGAACGCCCAATAACTGCGCTGCTCGTCGGTGATCGGCTTTATGGCCGCATGACTTGCGGGCGACGGCGCCACTTTCAGACCGCTCGGCCAGACCGCGCCTTTATCTATCCATTGTTTCAGCAATCCGATCTGATATTCGGAAAGCTCTTCGCCCATCGGCATCCGCGGCTTCTCTTCGCCGGCCACGAAGCGGTAAAGCGGACTTTCATCCGCATCGCCGGGTTTGATCGCCGGGCCGCGCCCGCCGCCCGTCAACAAACCCTCGCGCGTCCGCGCGTCCAGGCCCGACTCCTTATCCTTGCCGTGACACACGACGCAGCGCGTCTGCAGTATGGCCACGGCCTGCTGCGCAAGCCATTGCTCATCCTCTTGCTCAGAGGGCTGATTGGCGGCGTGAGATGAGTATCCGGCCAAAACAGACAGGCAGGCGAAGATGCTGACAAGTTTGATCTGCCGATAATGTCTCATTACGGTAGTGAGCTGCGCTTCGCGAATCGTCCTTGAAGTTTCGAATCGCTCTTGACGAAATATGGAAACAGGTAATGTTGATGCCGGCTCCTGTTTGTGGACAAATGCTAATTGGGATTCAGTAATATATCAAGGCTCACTCAAGGCGGGTATGAGAGCGGACCCAAAGGACTAAAACCTAAAACCCACTACCTATAGCCTACAAATCTATCCTTCAAACGATCTCTCGATTAGTCAGTCGGAGAAAAGGTTATTAGGTTGTAGGTTGTAGGTAGTGGGTAGTGGGTTTTAGGTTTTAGTTCTTCCGGATCAGCTCGCAGCCAATTCTTCTTCCAGCAATTGCCGTTCATACAAATCGGCGTAGGCGCCACCGAGCCGCATCAGTTCCTCGTGCGAGCCGCGCTCGACGATCTTGCCGTGATCGAGTACGCAGATCAGGTCGGCGTCTTTGACCGTCGAAATCCTGTGCGCGACGATCAGCGTCGTGCGTGAGCGCATTACGCCGCGCAGGCTCGAAAGAATCTTTTCTTCGGTATAGGTGTCCACAGCCGAGAGCGAATCGTCGAGGATCATAATCTTCGGCTCGCGGACGACGGCCCGAGCAATCGCCGCGCGCTGCTTCTGCCCGCCTGAGAGCGTGATGCCGCGCTCGCCCAGGATGGTCTGATATTTCTGCGGGAATTCGTTCACGTCATCGGCCAGCCCGGCGACCTCGGCGGCTCGCTCAGTCTTCTTTTCAAGATCGCCGCGGCCGTTGTGAATTCCGAAAGCGATGTTTTCGGCCAACGTTTCGCTGAACAGGAAGGTCTCTTGGGGGACGTAGCCGATGTCTTCGCGCAATCGCCTCAAGGGGATTTCCCGGATCGGTTTGTCGTCAATCAAGACCATTCCCGGCTCGGCGTCCAACAACCGCGGGATCAGATTCATCAACGTTGATTTGCCGGCCCCGGTCCGTCCGATGAACGCCACGGTCTGCCCCGGCTCAATCATCAAATTGATGTCCCGCAAAACCGGAGGCTCTTCAGGTGAATAGCGAAACGCCAGATTACGAAACTCGATCTTCCCTCGAATCCCCTCGCCCTGTCGCCCCCCGCGTGAGTCGCTCCGTCGCAACCCGGGCGCGTCCGCAATCGCAGGCTCAGTTCTAATGATCTCGTGCATGCGTTTCAGACTCGCCGCGCCGCGCTGTACCAGGTTCGTCACATAGCCCATTGCGATGAGCGGCCAGATCAGTTGCTCCAGATAAAGATTGAACGCGGTGAATTCGCCAATAGTCATGCGCCTCTGAGCCGTTTCGTACCCGCCAATCAGGATGATCGCCGCGAATCCCAGCCCGATGAAAAACTGCATCAACGGCCGGAAGACCGCCGATAGCTTCACCAGGTTCAGATTACGATCAACGTATTGCTGGTTGAGTCGCGCGAATTGTTCCTGCTCCGATCGCTCTTGCGCGAACGCGCGGACGACGCGCACGCCGGCCAAGTTCTCCTGCGCTCGCGCCGTGATGTCGGAGAAGAACTCTTGAATTTTTTCAAACCGCACGTGAATCTGATGGCCGAAATATTTCACCGTCAGCGACACCAACGGCATCGTCAACAGCATGATCAACGTCAGCTTCACGCTGATTTGAAACATCAGCGGCAGGATGATCAGCACGCGGAACAGCGTTTGTTCACTGTACATGATCGCGGGGCCGACGATCTGGCGGACCGCGCTCAGGTCATTGGTCGCGCGCGCCATCAGATCGCCCGTGCGCTGGCGCTGGAAAAATTGGAGCGGGAGATGTTGCAAATGGCCGTAGAAATCCTGCCGCAGATCGTATTCGATGTAACGCGACATGTTGATCAACGTGCGCCGCTGAAAAAATAGAAAGACGCCGCTGAGAAGTTGCGACCCGACGATCAACGCGACATATTTCATCAGGGCGGCGCCTGTGGCTCCGGGCGCGCTCAGGTAATCAATGGCCACACCCGTGTAGCGCGGTGTGAAGACTCCGAGCGAGACCGAGACGAGCACGAAGAGCGTGCCGAAGACCAGCCGCCAGCGGTATTTTTTCAGGTAGAAGAGAAGCCAATCGCGGCCCGTCGTGAAATTCGACGCGAAGTCGGATTCTGGCCCGGACGCGGATGTAGACATAGATGTGGACGTGGACGCGGAAGCGGATGTGTTTTGATCTCTCAAGACCTAACCTCTAATAAGACTTCAATGAACGCGCCACCAATCCTATCCCCGCCGCAAGCAGGCCGAGCATGATCATCGTATCCGTCAGACTGGTCGGGCTGAAGTAGATGTTCAGATTCGCAATGATGCCCGTGATTATGACTATCACGCCGCCGAACGTCAGTATCCATCCGAACACCGAACGCCCGTCGAAAAACAACAACCCGATGCCGAGCAGCAGCGGGATTAATGACAACCCGAAGGCGTTGTACCCCCACAACGTCCAATACCCGCTCATTACGGTTACGCGGCCCAAAAACAGGTAGCCCCCGGCGATCACCATTCCGAGGCCGAAAACAAACTGGCCAACGCCGCCCGGCGTGCCTCCTGGCCCACGAATTTTGTCTTTTTCATCCATAGTCATTGTCCGGTTAGAGCCACGCTCATTACCGCTCGCGGTATTGATAGGTAATCATCTATGCTTAATCGCCGCCCGCATTCTACTTTGCGTGGAATGACCATCTCAAGAAGGAATTGTTTTGAGGAATGAGCGACCAAAAGTCTTTTGACCAATTGTTCGACCAACTGGCGGACGAAGCCGCCGCCTGCGTCAACTGTGAGCGGATGCGCGAACGCAAGGCGGTGCTCAGTCGCCTGAATGGCGCGCTCAATCCGCGAGTGATGTTCATCGCTGAAGCCCCGGGCCGCAACGGCGCCGACCGCACGCGAGTCCCATTTCATGGCGACACGTCCGGCAGGAATTTTGAATCCCTCCTCGCTTCGATCAAACTGACGCGCGACGAAATCTTCATCACCAACACCGTCCTCTGCAGTCCGCGCAAACCTTCCGGCGCGAACGACAAACCCAGCCGGTCGGAGATTCGCAACTGCTCCGATTTCCTGCGCCGCCAGATCGAGATGATCAACCCGCCGATCATCGCCACGCTCGGCGCTGTCGCGCTAGACGCCGTGAAACTGATCGAGCCGCACGATTATCAGTTGCGCGACGCGGTGGCGAAGATCCTGCGCTGGAACGGGCGATTGCTCGTGCCCCTTTATCACCCCAGTCCTCAAGTCATCATCACCGTGCGAAAGCTGGAAGAGCAGAAACGTGATTTCCGTTCGATTATGAAAGCGATAAAGCAATCAGTCGCCAAATAGAAACTTCTGGCCCTGGGTACGCAGCGCTTCCAGCGCGGGGGGTCTTCGCACCCGCAGATGCCGCACGCATCACATTACCGGTCCTGGGTACGCAGCGCTTCCAGCGTGCGGGGTCTTCACCAGGTGGCGCGTGATCGAACCCCCGCACGCTGGAAGCGCTGCGTACCCAGGGGAAGCTGAATCTTTGCCACGAAAATTCCCTTTCAACGTTTAACCAGCCAACCGAGTAGATGCATTCGAGCGCGCGATTAGCGCCACAGGCTACACGCCAATCCGGGAGTCAACCGTAAGAATGGAAATCGCGTTGATGACTGAAAAAATCGAAGGCCATGACGAGAGCCGCGACTGCGAGGGAGCGGTCGCAGCCACGGCTCGTCTAATAATCCGCGCGAAAGCCGGCGACACGACGGCGTTCGATCAAATCATCATCAGCCATCAACGGCGAATCATCTCGCTGGCGTGGCGAATGCTGGGCAACCGTGAAGACGCGCGCGACGCGGCGCAGGAGACGTTCCTGCGTGTCTACAAATCCTTCGGCAGGTTCGACCCGGCGCAGGATTTCAATGGCTGGCTTTATCGAATAGCCGTCAACGTCTGCCGCGACCTGGCCCGAAAACGCCGAGGCAATCTTTCCTCGCTCGAAGCCGGGGTCGAATCGGGCGCCATCGCGGAACCAGCCAGCCCACACAACACGGAATCGGCGGCGATGCTGGCGCAGGAACAGGCGATCCTGTCGCGCGCGCTCGCCACGTTGCCCGAAAAAGAGCGAGCCGCGATTGTCCTGCGGGATCTCGAAGGATTGGAGACGGAAGAGGTGGCGAGAATTTTAGGCTCAAGCCCGACCACGGTCAGATCACAGATCAGCGCGGCGCGAGTGAAGCTCAAAGCGTTCAGAGAGCGATTTCTGAAACACGGTAGGAAGTAATTGGGGGGTATGCGTAATTCAGATCGGCGAAGCCCTTGGAGTGCGGTAGCCCGGTACCGCTTTGGTAGTCAGCTCCGATTCTACAGACTTACGGGGCAAAGGACACAGTGGGTCAGTTCCCGATCACTGCCGCAGCGCCGGAGGGGACTACCAAAGCGGTACCGGGCTACCGCACTCCAAGGGCTTCGCCGATCTGATTTGTGCGCATCTTCAGTTAACGTTAGACGAGTGAGGCCCCTATTATGAAATGCACACATGCTGAAAAACTGATTCCGCTTTTCGCCGGCGACGACCTGCCCGCGCGGCAAGCCGGCGCTTTACGACGACACCTGGAATCCTGCGCGAATTGCCGCCGGATCGCCGCCGAATTTGAAGAGAGCCGCGAATGGTTGCGTGGCCTCGCCGCGCCGCAATTCGACGAAGCGATGTTGGACGATCTGCGCGATTCGGTGTTGAAAGAGGTCGGTCGGATCGAAAATCGCTCGCGATGGCTTCAATGGATCGTTCCGGGCTGGAACCCGCAATTCGCGGCTTCCATGGCTGTGTTGCTGTTGATTGCGATCTTCGCCGCTTATGCCTATCGTGGCAGGCGCCCGCGAGCGGTTCCTGATAAAAAGGATGTTGTGAATGTAAATCAAGACGGCAAGGCAAAAGATTCTCCTGGCGGCGCGCGGCGAAACGACGATGAATTCAAAGCACCCCCTTCGCCTGTTCCAGCCCAACGTTCGCCGCGGAAACGCGTGGACAGGATTATTGAGGATCCGCCTCTCAAGCCAGTTCAACCGCCGGATCAAGTAATCGCAAACGTGAAGCCTGCTCCGGCGCCAATAAATATTGAATCGATTATCGAACCGCCGCCGGGCGGTGGCATGCCAAAGGCTGATGTGGCGCTGAATCGGGAAATGACCCGGATCGAATTCCAAACCGCCGATCCCAACATCCGCATCATCTGGCTGACGCCGAAGGATTCAAATTCATCTTTAACCAAACCCAACACCAACACTCGATAACTGGAGGAGACAATGAAACCGAGATTAAATGCGCTTCTATTTTCTCTCTTGCTGGCTTGCGCAATGCCAGCGTCATACGCGGTTGCGCAAACAGGCGCCGAACAGAAGAAGGATGAAAAGGAGGCTACACAGGATGTCAAAAAGTTTGCAGTCAAACTTTTTGAGATCAAACATCGCTCTCCGAAGAGTTTGGCCAACTCGTTACAATCGCTGGGCAGTGGCGTAGGAAATGCGACGATCTATGCGAATGAGGAGCTCAGGACTCTGACTGTCAGAGACTACCCGGAAAACATCGCTGTAATGGAAGAAGCGCTGAAGCGCTTGGACGTGCCTGAGAAACCCACTCCACCCGCCCCACCGCTCAGCCTCGAATTCCAGCTTCACCTAATCGCCGCGTCAATGACTCCGTCTGAAAAGCCCACGCTACCGAAGACCCTCGAGACCGTTCTGGAACAGCTCAAATCAACGCTGAAATTTACAAACTACCGATACGTCAGCTCGGCCCTGAACCGAGTCAATGATCGCGGGAGGATTGAATCTAGCGGAGTGACAGGCGCGCTTTTTCCCACGCCAGCGGGAGTCACCAATAATCCCGATAACCCGTCGTTTTATAACTACAACCTTTCAAGGGTAATGCTGATACAGGACGCGACTGGCAAAGATAACATTCTGATAGATCAATTTAAGTTTGGTGTTTCAGTCCCAATCAGAATCGGGGCAAACGACATACAGTATAAAGACATCGGTATTATTACCCCGCTAACTCTGCGCGAAGGAGAGATGGCCGTCGTGGGAACCGCCAATATTGGCGCTTCAGACGAGGCGATCATCGTGGTGATCTCTGTCAAAAAAGTTAAATAGTGAGGAGTGGAACCATGAAACCAAAATCACTGACGACCCTGGCGCTGTTATTTCTGGCGCTGACCGGCGCGGCGCAAGCGCAAACACCAGCCACGCCGCCTGACCCCACCACGCCCTTCAAAGGCTTTTACAACTCCACCAAGCAAAATGTGATCGGCGCGGCGGAAAAAATGCCGGCGGAGCATTTCAGCTACAAACCCACGAGCGACGTGCGCAGCTACGCCGAAATCTTCGGCCACATCATGGACACGAATTACTGGGCGTGCGCCGCGTTGCGCGGCGAAGCGAATCCGAACAAGGACGACTTGGAAAAGACGCTGAAGACCAAAGACGACGTCGTCAAAGCCGTCAAAGCCTCGTTCGAGTATTGCGACGGCGCGATGAAAACCCTGAGCGAGGCGACCTTGAAAGAGACCTTCAAATCAGGCACGCGCGATGTCCCGAAAACTTCGCCCTTGCTGCTGCTCATCGCGCACAGCCAGGAGCATTATGGCAATCTGGTGACATACCTGCGGCTGAAAGGCCTCGTGCCGCCGAGCAGCGAACCGCCGCCGGCCAAGAAATAACCAGAGTGGTCCGCGCGCGCCAGCCACGAACACGCGAGGAAGTAAGATGACCGTTGATCTGACTTAACTGTATTGAAGACATTTCAAGACAGAACGTCTAAAATCTTTGCGCCGGAGCCGCCGAGTCAGTGGGTTATTCGAACTCCGCGAGCGGTTTGCCGTTTGTGCAAATGCGGCAACCGTACCGATCCAGCAGTTTCACTTGAACAGGTCGCAATCTTCCAACTTCAACAAAGAGGCCGAATGATGAAACTCGTGATGGCAAACCTCGCTTTGTTCCTGGTTCCGGTCTGCATCATCGGCGCCGCATTCGCTCAGAATCCGAATCAACCTTCGACTCAGACTTCAAGTCAACCAACGCCAATACCCCTTTGGGTAAACGGCGCGCCGGGCGCAAAAGGCCCCGCGCCCGAAGACATCCCCAGCATTCAGCTTTATCAACCACCCGCCGACAAAGCCACCGGCGCGGCAATCGTCGTCTGCCCCGGCGGCGGCTACGCGCATCTCGCGCCGCACGAAGGACACGACATCGCGGTATGGCTCAACGGAATCGGCGTCACCGCGGTCGTGTTGAAATACCGCCTGGGGCCGAAATACCAGCACCCGGCGATGATGGACGACGCGTTGCGCGCGATTCGCTACACGCGATCAAAAGCCGCCGAATGGAAGATTGATCCGAATCGCGTGGGCATTATGGGCTTTTCGGCGGGCGGCCATCTGGCTTCGATCGCGGCCACGCATTTCAATGTCGGCGATCCGAACGCGAGCGATCCGATTGAAAAGCTGAGCAGCCGGCCCGACCTGCTGATCCTCTGTTATCCGGTGGTGACGATGACCGATCCGTTCGCGCACAAAGGCTCGCGG
>Ga0187894_10007556_pt1 | contig 10207 bp, 6 predicted proteins | sample GBC1701081metaG_FD_136650 | JGI IMG/M metagenome (GOLD analysis project Ga0187894, IMG submission 136650) | White microbial mat communities from a lava cave in the Kipuka Kanohina Cave System on the Island of Hawaii, USA - GBC170108-1 metaG ... | reverse complement strand
TATCAGAGCAAGCTTAAAAAATATCAAGCAGTTGACTTTGATGACCTTCTCTATCTTCCCTTACAGCTATTTTATCAATTTCCCAAAATCCTCTCTTCCTATCAAAAGAGATGGATGTTCCTACTGATCGATGAATATCAAGACACCAACACCGCTCAACATCTTTTAATCAAACTATTAACAGCGCAACACCATAACCTCTTTGCCGTAGGAGATCCCGATCAGTCGATCTATTCCTGGAGAGGAGCCAAAATTGACAATATTTTAAATTTTGAACGAGAATTTCCAGGAGCCCAAGTGGTAACCCTGGATCAAAATTATCGAAGTTGTTCGACAATTTTAAATGCTGCTAATACATTAATCCAGCATAATCCTTCTCGCTACAAAAAAAATTTATGGTGCACTCTGGGTCCTGGAGAAAAAATTGGTACCTACACTGCAGACACCGAACGAGCGGAAGCAGAATTTGTCGTCAATAAACTCATGGAGAAAAAAAAATCTCTTAGTGACTGCGTCATTTTTTATCGAACCAACTTTCAATCCCGAGCTCTTGAAGATACCCTTCTCAAGTATCGTCTTCCCTACGTACTCGTAGGAGGTATTTCCTTTTATCAAAGAAAGGAAATCAAAGACATTCTTTCCATGCTGCGTATCGTCATTGGAAGCAATGACCTTCTTGCCTTTGCTCGCACCCTCAATATTCCGAAAAAAGGCTTTGGAGAAACGACTATCGATAAATTTAGAAGATTAGCAGATAACTTATCTTTGGATATTATTGATTTCTGCTCAGCAGTCATCCAAAAAAAGATAGAAATGCGCTTAACTCCGAAGCAAAAGGAGGGCTTGAGGGAATATGTAGAAACTATTCTGGCACTCCGAGAAATGATCCAACAAAAATCTCCCCTACAAGAGATCATTTCAGGGGCCGTCGATCGACTGCATTATATCGAATACCTCAAGGAAGACCCCGAAACTTATGAAGAAAGACGAGAAAATATAATAGAATTATTTGCAAAATCTACTGAATGGGAAGAAGAAAATGTCGATAAGGGGTTGGCAGATTTTTTGGAAGAGCTCATTTTAAAGAGCACTCCAGAAGGAAAAGAAAAGGAAAAGGAGAGTGTCCGCTTGATGACTTTGCACCATGGAAAAGGGCTGGAATTTTCTACTGTCTTCATCATAGGACTAGAAGAAGGACTGTTTCCTCTCGTTAGAGAAGGGATCTCTTTAATGGATGAGGAAGAGAGACGTTTATTTTATGTCGGCATGACAAGGGCTAAAAGACAACTTTACCTCACACGAGCTCGCTGTCGATTTTTATGGGGCGGTACCCGCCTCATGGAACCTAGCCGTTTTCTCAACGAGATTGCCCCAGAATACCTTCAATCTTTAAATCCTGCTATCCCCCTTTCTTCTTTCCAGACAGAAACCCCCAGCAATTTTCAAAATGGGGATGTTGTGTCTCATCGAGATTTCGGTTCTGGAGTGATCAAAAAACAGTACCAAACCTCTTTAGGACTAACCTATGATATTTACTTTTTTCAAGACCGAACTCAACGAAGTCTCGTGGCCAAGTATGCAAAGTTGATTAAAAGCTCGGATCACGTCGCACACTGAAATCTCCCAGTGCCAATATTTATCTCTCCATCTTAACCATTTGAGATTGGGAAGCCGCCCCTTCGGAAGAAGAACCACACCTTCTCTAAAAGAAGGCCTCCAAAAAGTAGAAGACCTTTTATTTCTAAAGATCGATAGGGTAGGAATACCCATGCAAGAGGCTAGATGACCTATACCAGAATCATTTCCAATGATATAAGCAGACTCAAAAATAAAGCGTGCTACAGCATCTAGGTTAGGAAAAAGGGGAGATTCAGGCCATTCAGCCCTCTCCATGGGAGAAACGAGAAAAATAGGATCCCAACCCTGACTTTTCAAAGTGTCTGCTAATCGAAGAAATTTAGAACGGGGCCAATTTTTTCCCCTTCTGGAACTTGTTGGATGAAGAGTAATTCTTTTCGCATATTTTCTATAAACTATTCCTTGAGGGATCGAGATACCATTTTCCCGATGAGAATCCTCTATCCCTAAAATATCACGACAAAATATCGTAAGATTTTCGACAAACGAGAGAGCACCGTCAAATCGACCCTCCTCCCAATAAGGATAGTCTCTATGAGAGGTTGCAATAGGATTCAGAATGGTAGTCTTGGACCTGTAATGAAGAAGACAGGTAGATAAAATCTTCTTCATCCAGGGAGTTCTCTCGTAAAAAAGAAAAAATCTATCAAATTCTTCTAAACAAGAAGGAAAAGGTTGAAGAGGCAGGTGAGGAAACCATCTCTGTAATTCTTGTAAAAAAGGATGAAACGTGGTGACCCGATGCCTTTTAGAAAGGTGATGAGAAAGGATTAACGTAATGAGCCCATCTCCCAAACCCTTACAACTAAAAACAGCTATTTTTTCATGAGAGGAAAAAGTCATCTTCAAGAATGCACATAGAGAGGAAGAATGGTCACATAAGAAAGATCAGCGAGATTTTCCACCAAAGGCATTGCTTTTAGTTCGTAAGATGAATCTCCTTGGGGACTCACATCGATCACTTGACCCACACGTAAACCAGGCGGAAACACTCCATCCATTCCCGTCGTGATCAAGATATCCCCTCTCTCCACCAAGGAAACCTCCTTTTCTTCTAAAACGACCGAACTCTCTTCATCGGCAAAAGCATAATTAAATCCCTCTCCCTGCAAACAAAATAGCTTACTCCCCATACAGCCCAGCGAGCCTTTGGCAAGATAGAGGTTAGGTTGGGAAACAGACAACTCTTTTTCCAGTTGCAGCACGAGAGGCTTTATGACAGCCGCTACCTCTTCCTGCCCTTCTAAAGAACAGAGAAGCTGTTTGAGTTGAAGGGATGTCACCCTTTTTTGCTCTCCTCCCCTTACCGCTCGTACCGAGGTTTCTAGATCTGTAATGATTCTAACGCGCGACCGATGAGTATCGACATAATCTATCTTACCTACTACAGATCCCCCAATCACTACAGGACTATCCTTCGCTACCACACACCGTCCAAGTATTTCATTATCTCTCTTCCCTACATTAACCCAAAAAGAATTAGCCCAGGAGGAAGCTTCTCGAAAGATCACCTTTCCGACCACCCCTGCCTCGTAGAGATGAGCCAATTGCAGCCACTCTTTTTCTCTCCTTTTAAAGTAATCCTTCTCTTCTTGTGACAACCTTTTCCCTTCCCATGCCCCCTCATAAAGGAATTCTCGTTGTTCGAGAGATGTTTCTAGCAGAGCCACTTGAAGACGTAGCCGATGATTTTCCCATTCCAACTCTTCGAGCTCTTTACAAAAAAGATGAGAAGGAGTAGCCCTACTCCCAACCGATGAAAACTTGGTTTTAATCGCAGCAGCAGCAGACCACAAAGGAGAAAAAAAGGAGAGCGCTTTAGAACGAAAAAAATCTGCCCTTTCTTGGGGTAATCCCAATTGATAAAAAATCAATAAAATTAAAAGCAAAAAAAGAATCCTCTTCATGAAACAACCACCATCAACGCTTCAATCACACGAGGAATATTTTCTGAAGAAAGGCCAGCGATATTAATTCGTCCCTTGTCCGTAATATAAATAGCAAATTCTCCTCGCAAACGTTCCACCTCCTCTGATTGCAGTCCTGATAACCAAAACATTCCCTCTCCTTCTTTTAATGAAGGGAGGTTTTTCTGTTTCCACCTTTTTAAATCTAATTTTTGGAATAATTCTTTACGTAATTGTCGCATACGAAAAGACATTTTTTCTAACTCTCGTTGCCATATTTCTCGCAATGATGGTGTGGATAAAATTTGAGCAACTATGGCAGCCCCATGAGAGGGCGGACTAGAATAAAGAGCCCGTCCGATTGCTTGAAGTTTTGAGAGTATGGCTATTTTTACTTTTTGAGAACGGGTCAGTACAAATAACGCTCCAGGACGTTCAGAGTAAAGCCCGAAATTTTTAGCCTGAGAACAAACAACCATCATTTCAATTCCAGATCTAGCCCATAGCCGAATGACCTCTGCATCTCTCTCTAAGTTTACCCCAAAACCTTGATAAGCAAAATCAAAAAAAGGAAAGAGCTTTTTTGATTGAAAAAGAGAAAGGCACAATTCCCACTCATGTCTCTGCCAATTCATCCCTGTAGGATTATGACAACAAGGCTGAAGAACAACGATCGTTCCCTCAGAAAGAGTTTCAAAAAATTTATAACTCTTGTCAAAAGACAAACTCGCGGTATCCATATCATAATAGGGATAAAAACCGACTTTCATCCCACAGTGAGTAAAGATATGCGGATGATTGGGCCATGTGGGTTGAGAAACTACCGCATTTTTTCCACCTTCCTCTATGAGCATTCTCCCTCCTACCGCGAGAGCTCCGGTAGATCCCGGAGTTTGAATGCCGCAGGTACGCTCCTGTTCTTGTAACCATTCTTCCTCACCAAAAACCAATTTTCCTACTTGATGAATAAAAGTGGCATTGCCTTCTATGGGAAGATACTCTTTTGTCACTTCAGAACTAAGTAACATCTCTTCGGCCCTCTTAACAGAGTTAAGGATCGAGGTAGATAATCGCCGATCTCTATATAATCCGATGCTTAAATCTATTTTATGATCTCTTGGGTCAGTCGCGAACAAAGCAGCTAACTTAAAAATGGGATCCAAAGGTATCGGAATTAAATGATTAAAAAATGGAAAGTTCATACCTTTTCGACAACATAAAAAATTACTTTAATCCATCCCTCTGTATTTATTTTCTCAGAGTGACCTTTCTTGTAAGGAAGGCACCACAGATAGTGCTATCTATACTCTCTTCTTCATTACCTCAGCAACTATATATTTTATACAAACAAAACATTTTTTTAATAATTCTACTTTCTCATCAAGAAATAAATAGATAACTCTCTTTCAAAGAGATTACAATCTTATTGCTTATTGAAAATGAATAACTTGAGACTTCAAATAAAACCTATACAAGAAAGCACTTTTGTTAACACAAAGAGAAGATACGGCTTATTATCCAATAACGCATCTTCAATTCAGTTATGAGATCCCTCATCATCCGGAGAGCCCTATCATTTAGAAAAAGAAGGGATCAGGCGAAAGCTATTCAGGAACTGTATTATTGGTAGAGTGCATCACATATTTCAAGCAGTAACTACTGGATTGGTCCACGCATTATTCGAAGGAAGCTACCCTCGAACAGATTGTTTATCATAAGAGCACTTCAAGAATCTGTGGGATGGTTCCTCTTTCTCTTCCATGAAGATTCAGGCAAACAGTTGATCCACAAACAGTCAATTCCATTAAAAATGTTATGGATGGTTTTTGCAAGGCAAGAGAAATCCTGATTTTAATCTAGCAAAATTTTGGTTCCAATAGAACAACCTAAAAAAAGTGATAGAGATACTTCAAAACATCAATGAAAAATTGAAAAAGCTTGTGTTTAAAGAAAAAAAGATAAAGACTTTTTATTGAAAAAAAATATTAATGAATATAAAATAAAAGTTTGTTTTTTTGAACACTTAATTGCAAATGAATATTTCAAATATTTTAACGTATCTTATAAATAAACCGGAGTCTATTAATCAAGACGCACAGCTTCTCTGTTACTCCAAAGCAGATGCGTCTTCCCCTGATGAAAATGCCCACCTTCAACAAGAATTGAGCTCGACTGAGATAGAAGGAAAAGTTGTTGTGCTAGCAAAAGCTTTATTCAAAAAGGGTGATTTAGAAAACATGATGAAGACACTTCAAGTACATAACTGGAGTTACTTGGAAAAAGAAGATTTGATAGCCGGCATTCTAATTGATTTATGGAAACAACAAAAATCAGAACAAGTATTTGGTATCCTAAAGGTAATTAACCAAAATTATGAATATAAAGATGTGTTTATCATGAGGCTGCTAACTGATTTCCTGGAACAAGACAAAATAGAAATAGAAGCAGTGCTCGCGCTCTTTAAGCAAGATCATTTTGAGCCTTCTATTAAAAAATGGTACATAAAAAGGGGGCTATTACCCAAGATATACTCTTCTGACATGAAACATTGGTTGCTCTCCCTTACTAAGTTATACTTTTCTCTCGGCAGAGATGAGATAAATCAGTATAAATTGATACAAACTTATATGAAAAGAGACGAGTGGAAAAAAGTCGAAGAGACGTTGGATTACTGCCTCAATTCAAAATACTTTACTTCATCTGAAGAAAACAAAATAGCGAAGGAAATAGCAGAGACTCAGTTAAATAGGTGGAATGCAACAAATGATTTCTATTTATTGAAAAATATAAAGATAATAATTTCTTTATTAAAGAATTGTAATCTCCAACAGGCTTATGCATCGACAGCGGCATATGCTTACAGAAAACAAGAAAATGCACAAGCGGCGATAGAAACAGTTCTAAGCGTCGGAGATCCTATATTTCAAGAAGCCGAACTAGTTAGAATGATGACAGAAAATCCACCTGCTCTAGATTTGCTAAACGAAGAGCTTATCAATGCTCAATACTGTAAGAAAATTGTTCCCACTGAACTCTGGGAACGTATTTTTTCTTATGCAGACGATCAGGTTTTGGCAAACTTTGTTACAGCCTTTCCTAGCATCACATCTGCCTTCATACTATATAAGCATCAAAGACGAGCGCGTCTTCTGCAAAGTGCACGATTGCAGGTTCAATCTTTGACACAGAAAGAAAACTCTCTTAACGAACCAGAAAAATTGATGCTTTTTCGAACAATTTTTACCATCTCTTTTCCAAGTGTTCCTGGCATCGAAGTGCACAAACAGATTTGGAAATTAGTGATTTTGAATCGATTAATAGCCTGGTATATCCCTTCGGGATCAACCGAGAATAGATGGACTGAGGAAGAGGTTTCCTTATGTAGAGACCTTATCCTACTAATTAATACAATAAAGGTAAGTAGTTCTACTATGCAATTGCTTGTTGATGTTCTCACCGAGAATTTGAGAAAGAAGGAGAAGAAATCCTCCCACTGTCAAGAGATACAAAAATTATTATGTAAGTATCCGAAAGAAAGTCCTTTGGTTGACGTGTTAAAATCGTTGTGTGTTGACAACTGCTTGTCCTATCCATAAGCACTGGAAAGAGTGGTTATTTTGTTGCGAGGGCTTGCTCTCAAAAAATGGGAGATTTTAAGCTAACCTCAATTTTTCTTAATCCTAAAAAAGTAATAAAAATTCAATAAACACAATGTCGTAATAGTAAACATTGGATGATAAAGGTGTTTCTAAAGTATTCTCCCTTAAAAGCAAAAGGAGTATCTCTGCTCTCATTAGGAAGATTTATTCTGTGTTTTATTCATATAGGGGCATGCTACTGTTGTTCCTATGACACCTTACTGGCCTTTGCTCTACAGAGTCGAGAAAAAGGGCAAGGAAAGCGGGTTGTGCAGGAATCGTCAAATAGTAACTCAATGGACGTTGCCCCATCATCCAGATCAAATGAACTACAAAATAGTAAAGTTTCTCTCTCCAACACTGAGAAACTGTCCCCAGAAAACCATAATCTTGTAGAAGTATGCCGGGTAATTCCAAATATTCTTCTCGATATTCGATATGCAACAGCCCATAACTTTTTAGGGTTTTCCTTATATGCAAAGCCAGCTTGTTATCTTCATAAAAAAGTTGCCGATGCACTACTCAAGGTGCAGGAGGAGCTTGCATCAATGGGGTTGGGCTTAAAAATATTTGATGGATACCGACCTTTATCTGTTCAGCAGCTCATGTGGAAAGCTGTTAAAGATGAGCGCTACGTAGCTAATCCGATGCAAGGTGGACGTCACACACGTGGTACCGCGGTAGATCTTACCCTTGTGAATCATGAGGGTAGGGAATTGGAAATGCCAACTTCTTACGATGATTTTACTGAAAAAGCTCATAGCGACTATTCTGATTTACCAAAAAAGACCTTACAAAATCGTGCTTTACTAGCTAACGTGATGAAAAGGCAGGGATTTCAGCAATTGCCTACTGAATGGTGGCATTTTGACTTTGAAGGGTGGAACGATGATATCCAATTCCCGTCCCTCGACATCGAGTTGGAACAACTAAAGTAAAAAATACGTCAAAAAATTGACAAAATGTTCGTGTAGTTATTTTTTTGCTAAGTTGATAGAGTAATGATCTCTAATAACTCCATATTTTTCTTTTTTCTCAATAAGTTGCATACCCACTTTTTGTAGAATACGAATTGAGGCAGGGTTATCCTGTCTTACGGTGGCACAGATCATGTCGAGCGGCTTTTTATCTAAAAGGTAGCCTTCCGTCACTGTTGCTGGGGCATACTCTTTTACGACGGCCGTTACACTCTCACTCCCATACCCTTTCCCCCAATAAGCGTGATGAAAGAGATAAGAGAGTTCTGATCGGCCTGGAGCGCCGCAGTGATCTAAAACTATATGACCCAAAAATTCGTCTGTATCTCTTTTAAATACAGCTAGTCCAGAATAAGGATTGTGCTGGTACCACCGTTGTGCCCAAAAATTACTAACCCGTTCTTTCATTTCTTCTAGGGTTTTTGTTTCCCCTGCAGCAAACTTTTCCATAACCTCTTTACTTCCGAAAAGAGCGGCATATCGATCATATTCCTCTTCTTTAGCTTCAACAGAGCGAATATGGCAACGCTCTGTGTCAATGGTTACGGATAAACCTTCTTGGTCATCTGAGAAAAAATTGATTTCCGCTTCTCCATGATAGGTATGTGTCCTAGAAGCTACTACAGATATAGACATTAACGCCTCCCGAAAAATCTAAGAAAAGCATGATAATCTCTGTTTAAAATGAAAGTAAAGGTCTTTTAAAATTTTTCTACCTAACGTAAAAAATTTAAGGAAAATGAAGAGCCTGGTTCTGTGATAAGAAGGCCTACCTGAAATGTAGGTTTTACGGTCCCCCTGAAGAAACCATTTTCTGTGCATTTACATTAAAATAGGTAAGTGAGAAAATTGTAAGGCTAACTGACAAAAAGAGCTTATCAATCTGAAACGGGGTTGTATGAGTACTATAGTACCTTCTGAGGTCAGGAGTTTCTTAGCTCCAGATATTGCTGAAAGAGTACCTTTTTCCGACTCGCTGCTCAATAGGGTAGTTCAGAACATTTTTCAAATAGCCTCTTACCTCACCGATCCGGTTTGTAAGATCCGTGAATACTACTGGCGTCTCGCCATTGTGGATTCTTTAAATCCAATAGCCTATAAACTGAGCAATCGAATCAGAAAGTTGGCTCTTTGCATAGGAATTTTTGGGTGGGTCTCACTAGCGGTAGTAACTTTCGTACCAGGGCTTGGGTTACGAACACTGGGAATTTTCCTACAAAAAGAGTCTTTCATCCATCTGCAAGAATCTAAAGAAGCACAAAAACTTCCTCCTAATCGTTCTTTTTCTCTTCTCTCATGGAATGTATGCTGTGTAGAGGCTGGATATTCTATCAGCAACGGCGGCGTGTTGCCTTGGAGCTTTAGGATAGATAAGATTATAGAAAAAATATTTGAAAAAAACGCTGATGTAACCTGTTTATATGAAGTCTTTGATCCAAAGACTGCTTTTTATATCAGTTCACGCCTCAAGCAATACGGTTATGGTCATTTCTATTTTCATATGAATCCTAAAGCTATCGGCCTACCATCAGGAATCTTCGTCGCAAGTAAATATAAGACTCACAACCCTGAATTTTTCCCATTTCCCCAAGATAGCTTGGTAGGAACAACTAAATATGCTTCAAAAGGCGTCTTCTCCTGTACCCTGAAGAGTCAAGGTGAAGATTTTGCTCGCATTCTGTGCACCCATCTTCAACATTCCGAGATACCACAGAAGCCTACCTGTGAAGAAATAGAAGCGCGACAAAAGCAAATGAAAATTGTTGTAGATAGGATAGATCGCTGCAGGGTTCACTGTATCGTCGTTACAGGAGACCTAAATCTCGAGAATAAAGAATATAACAAATCTTCATGGCAAGCTCTTTTTCAAAAAGGGGATCGATTTGCAAACGAACTCAAAACATGGGACGGAGATACCTTCTGTGCTCAATTGGTAGGACAACAAGTCTCAGCTCCTCTCAATCTAGATCATACTATGATCTTGAAAGATACAGCCAAAACCATTGAAACAAACCTCGTAGAAACGGGATATGAAGCTGCAATTTTC
>Ga0187894_10007555_pt1 | contig 10208 bp, 7 predicted proteins | sample GBC1701081metaG_FD_136650 | JGI IMG/M metagenome (GOLD analysis project Ga0187894, IMG submission 136650) | White microbial mat communities from a lava cave in the Kipuka Kanohina Cave System on the Island of Hawaii, USA - GBC170108-1 metaG ... | reverse complement strand
GTTGCGTTGCAGTTCATCGGTTTTCAGGGAGATCAGCCATTCGTAGTTCGCTTGCAGGAGCGCGTAAAGAATTCCGGGCCGCCCATCCAGAATCGCGCCACGCCAGAACAGCATGTAGAGCAGCTTGATTAATGGGCGCGCCGGCAATCGGTAGAACCATTCCTTTTGGTGACACCGGCGTTCGTTGAAATCACGCGCTGTCAGCGCCCGCCACCACGAGAAACTCGTTTCACCACGCCGCGCCGCCAGCACCAGTCTGGCCTCCATGCTTGAATAGCGATTGTGCTTCTCGATCCAATGGCTCAATCCTTTTGAGAACGGAAAGTGATCGAAATGCGCCGCCAGTTGGCCAGTCACTCCATCGACCTGCACCATTTCGTTGACCTCACGGGTGTATTTGACCCGACCACGCCTTAGCAAGCGCACGAAGAACGGCGAAATCTGCGCATGCTTGAGCCAGCGTCCCATGAAGTAATCGCGCCGCCGGATACGGAAAGCACCGATCTCCTGCGAAGCCGAGCGCACGGCTTCGCGCATTTCCTGCCGCAGTGCTTCGGGCACCCGTTCGTCGGCATCAAGGAACAAGACCCAAGGATGACGCAGCTCGCGCAAAGTCAACGCAGAGTTGCGATGGCTGGCGTAGTTATCGAAACGGCGCTGAGTAATCGTCGCGCCTGCGGCCTGGGCAATTGCCAACGTTTGATCGGAACTGAACGAATCGAAAACGTGGATGTCGTTACACCACGCGACTGATTCCAGGCAGCCTGGGAGATCGCGCTCCTCGTTCAGGGTAAGAATGACGACAGAGATCATGTCATTGTTTCCGACCATGCATGATCATGGAACAAGCCAGTGGTGGCACTCGTCCCACTCGCGCGGATTGCTTCACTTCAAAGCCTTGTTCTCGAAAAAGCTGCGAGAGAGTCTGTAAGGAAAAGAATTTGACGTGGCCGTGGTCGCGCAACGGGTGCCAGTGCTCGTCAAACTTGCCGGCGAGTGCGAGAGCAAGGTTTTTCCAATAACTGTGATAGGGCGTCGTCACGAAGAACGCCCCGCCCGGTCGCAAGGCTTCACGGGCGCGCTGAAACACTTGGCGCGGTAGCAGCAGGTGCTCGACGACTTCCACCGCAAGCACAGCATCGAACGAATTCAGCAGCTCTCGTGGAAAGGGTGTATCCAGGTCGGACTGAATAAGCCGAACGGTCGGGCAAGCCCGTCGGGCAACAGCGATGCCGGATTCGGACATATCCACGCCGACGACGTCGTATCCAGCCTCGGCCAACGCCCCGGTGAAGGCGCCGTTGCCACAGCCGAGATCTAATACGTTGCGCACATGCTCGGCCTCCAGCCATCGGATCAATCGCGGAAAAATCCATTGATGGGCCTCGGTCAGTCCAGGTTGTTCCCAGAGGAATTCCTCCGCGGCCAGCGAAAGTTCAGCATCCGTCTTCGCTCTTTTCATAGTGACGGACAACACAGCACGGATTTCCAGCACACACGGTCCACGCCGGGAGATCGTGCGTTACGACGCTACCAAGTCCCACCACGCAACCCTCACCGATCGTGATTCCCATCTGGATCATGGCCCGCGCCGCCACCCAGGCGTGCGGTCCGATGAGAATAGGTTTGCTGATGAGCGGGAAAGTCCACTGGCGATAGTCGTGAGACGCAGCGCAAAGATAGGCACCCTGCGAAACGATTACGTAGTCGCCCAGTTCCACGAGCGCCGGGTTGTAAATCTCCGCGTCGTCGGCGATGGCCGCGACTTTTCCGGTGCGCAGATTCCATGGCGCCCAAATGCGGGCTCGAGGATATACCCGTGATCCCGGTCCAATCTCTGCGCCGAAACATCGCAGCAACAACCGCCGCCAGCCATGCATCGGTCGGGGACTCGCGCGAAACAAGAGCGCATACGCGAAGCCCCACAACACCCGCCCGGCGCGGTGCCGTAAGGAGTACACTGGCCCGGTGTGGATTCTACGAGAACAGTCTGAAGAACGCGGCGGGCCGACAATGCACTCTGAATTCAGCTTCAAAATCAAATGCTCTGATCTGGAACGACGTCGTCCTGGCTCCTTAGAGAACCTCTATTTCGGACGCGCCGCAAAGTGATCGCTGCCACTAGGCGAATGCCCGGAACCGGCGTCGCAGCGCTCCCAACACCACCGCTCCCAGCAGAAGCCCCGCGACAGGCCAAGCAGTCACTTCGGGGACTGCGACGAACAGTTCCACGCCCATGTCTGCTCCAGCGGAGCCACCGTCAAACAACATGGAAAGGGCGCCAATGCTGGCGAAATTCGCGCCGCCCGAAGGACCCACGGGGATGAAACTCAGGAAGGGCACATCCACCAGCGCAAAAGTAAAGCTCGGATCCGCAGGCACAGCCACGGTGGCTTCCGAAACATGAGTGGCGTCTTGATACACTGTGATCTTCAGCGAACCGCCCAGGTCGGAAGTCCGGCTTAACCGAAAAGCTGTGTTGGCACCATTCTGAGTCAGGTCAAATCCGCCCAAACCCGTGGGCGCGATCACTGCGTTGCCGTCCACTCCATCCCATACGATCAACCCATTGCCGGTGGTACGGATGCCGGAGTTGTAGCTGGCAATGCCGGATCCGGCGCCGGCAACCTCCACCGCCACCGTGCCGCTGTTGGCGGATGTGCGTTCCACGTAAACATCCCTTTCGCCGCCCAGAGCATTAGCGGCAGCAATCGAGGCGAATGCGAACTGAAAACCGGGTGGCGGCCCCGAAACCGACACGTTCTGATACGTCGTAAATCCATCAATTAACACGGCCGAATGCAGCGGATGGCCAGCCAGCAGCAACAGGACTCCCGTCGTGGCCATACGCAGGGAGGAGAGGCAAATGGTTTTCACGGTTCTTTTAGGGTTGGCTGCTTCGAAATTCGTCCATGAACTTAATCCCGGTGCGCCATCCTTCGGCTAGCTGCCATCGGCCAATGGCCGTCAGTTTCAAGCCACGGCGTACGGTCACAGGCGGAAGGGGTTTGTGGCATTCCGGCGCATCAGACGATCCGCGTCACGCAATTGCTGAACTCTGAACCAATCTGTAACCGGCGCGTTCCTCGCCAAAGGACGACCTGTCAGATCGCTTTGTCCTTTCACTGCAATGCCGCCAGCAGACTCAACGCGGCCTGTTCGATTTCAAACCTTCCAGCGAAGCAGCCTTGGGCGCGGTGGCAAAAGCACTCCCGTTCGTTTGTGTTCATCGTGGCCCATTGCCTCAGCGCGCGACACACCTCTTCCGCATCGGCTGCGCAGGCCCAGCCGGCGCGATCCTGCACGATCTCGCGCCAAATATTTACGGACGTGCTGACAACGACGGGCACGCCGCAGGCGAGCGCTTCCACCACGGCGATGCCGAAATTCTCCTGGTGCGAAGGCAGCACAAATAACTCGGCCTGACGAAAGGCGCCCCATTTCAATTCGCCTCGCAACATTCCAGTGAACGTGACACGCCCGATGAGTTTCAACCGAGCTGCTAAAGCTTCCAGTTGGCGCTGCCAGCCATCTTGGTCCGGCCCGGCCAGAACGAGATGCCACGAATCATCTCCTTGTTCTCTCTGCTCTGATTCAAATACGTGGAATGCGCGGAGCAGCACGTCGCAGCCTTTCTTGGCGTGCAGTCGTCCCAGAAACAGGACGACCCGCCGGCTGCGCAGTTCCGGGAATTGTTCGAGGAACGTGGCCTTTTGCCACCAGCGATCCGCTGGTGGCGCCGCCGTACCATAGTTGACCACCCGCTCATTGCAGCGGTAGAGCCAGAAGGATTCGCGAGCCAGTCGGCGCTCTTCGTCGCAGGTGAACAGCACCGCTCGCGCGTCACGCAACACCCGATATTCAGCCCAAGGCCAGTAGAGCCATTTCTTGAGATGCTTCAGCGGATGGGCACGCTTGAACCACGGGTCCAGCATCCCGTGGGGAAACACGAAATAGGGCACGCGGGCCCCACGCAAAGCCTGCCAAACGCCGTAGCTGTGAAACTGCCAAAGCCCGCTCACGATGATGGCGTCATAGTCATCTTGATGCCGCCGCAGCCAGCGCACAAACTCTGGGGCGTAACCATAGTTGCGCCCGCCACGGCCCCGGGCGTGAATTTTCAGCGAACTGTTCCGCACCCAAGAATCCTCCGGGGTGTCCAGAGAGAGCATCTCAACGCGATGGCCCAGCTCGTTCAACGCCCGCGAAACTTGGATGATCCCTTCGATGGGGCCGCCGCCCTCGGGATTAACGGAACGGATGGTTCGGAGAATGCGCATGAACACGCCGCACTTCACCAGGCCACAGCGCGATAGATTCGCGCCGTGTTGGTCATCAATACAGGATCGACAAATGTCATCGGTGAACTCGTGAGCTCGAAAGGACCAATGCGCCGCCATTCGCTGGAAGTTGTCAGGGCATCCGTGTACTCGAGCCCGATCCGGCAGGGCCGCGATGCATGGATGAACAGCACGGGCGCCCCGCTTACTTGCTGCAAGGCTAGTTCGGGTTGCGGTGCTGAATCCGAAACGGAAAGTGCCTCCATTGGCCCGATGGCGGTGCGCGGAGCAAAGCGGGTTCGCCAGTGGAAATCGTATTCAAGCGGCCAAGTGCCATCCACGAATTGAGCGTGGCCAGAGATTAGCTCGGAAGCCGCGTCGGGAATCGCACCGGGCAAGACCGGCGCGCCTTCCAAGCGCCACGGATCGGCATCGTAACCGTCCGGACCAGAGTTGGTCGTAAAGCCGCCGTAATAGTTATTGGCGAGAAACTCAGCCGTGTTTACACAACGCATCCGCACGGCCGTGCCGCTGTCTTGGTAATTCACGCCATGAAAGGTCAGCACGCAGTTCTTGAACGTGTTCTGACTGATGGCCGCGGAACGACCCACGTAGCCAAAAGATCGGCCCGTGCCGAGATTGGCGTCAAAGTGACAGTTGTAAGCGCTCAGGCCGACGGTTTCCCAGGCAATGTTTGGCGTGGACAAGTAATAGTCATCGGCGAGCGCCGTGTAGGTTAGCCCGCAATTCAGCAAGCGCGTGTTCGCATACGTGCCGTTCAGCAAGGGCACCCAGTTTCCAGCAGCCCACAGCAAAGTATGGTCGAACCAGCAGTTGACGTAAGTGGTGTTAGACACCAAGCCCGGACGCAACAGGCCGGAGGTGTTGTCGGATGATGGTTTGGTGCGATCGAAAAAGGTCGGGGTGCGCCCGGCGTAACGGTCTTCCACCACAAAGGAACGGCAGTCCCTAATGTTCGCGGCGGAAGGCAGATCGGTAGGGCCGCAATGTCCAGCCATCGTGTAGGCTGGCACAGTCCTGCAGCGGTAACTGATGAACAGACCGACTTTCTTGGTTCCGCCCGAGGTATGCGCGTGATGTGAGTAACCTGCGATGGCCGAGTTGCGCGCGTAGGGTTTCACTCCGTGCAGCACGCCACCCGCGCGGTTCACACATTCGTAGAACAACGACTCGTTCTCTCCGCCCCAGGCGTAACTGACGGCGCTGCCACCCTCGACGCAATAGCCCCAGGAACACCAGGCAGCCGTCCAAATGCCCCCTGCGTGCGCGGTCACGTTGCCCATGCAATGCCGGTTGTTGTAATAGGCTTCACAACCAGTGAAGGCGACGTGGTTACTCCCACTGGCCGTGGCCCGAAAGCCATAGCCGCCATAGTGCCTCTGGTCACCCTCGCCCGAAGCCTGCGCTGTCATGCCCCAGCCGTCGGCCACGACCGCGTCGATGCGCACGTCATCCACGTCCGCCACGCACACGCCGTCCCAGCGGTTTTCGAGGACGTATTCGTAAGTGTTCAAGCCGCCGGTCATTGGTGTGTCGAGCCACTCATGCGCCCAAACGCGGCTACCATCCGCGAACCAGGTGCCTGCGCTCGCTGCGACTTCGTCCACTGAATGCACGCGACGGAAACTTTCGTTGAGCACGCCCATCGTGCGAATCCACGCCACCGGCTGATTGATCGTAAAGCTGTAGGCGTTGGTATGGCCATCGCCGCGAACCGCGTGATCCTGCCATGGAATGGCCGGCACGAACCGCGTGAAACGCACTTTGCCCAGCGCTGGCTGGCTAGGTTCGTGATAACTACTCACTGTGACATGCGGCGAAGCGATCATCAGCGCGCACTCGAAGTAAATTTCTCCGTGGTCACTGGAAACCGGTTCCCATTGGAGCATCAGTTCTCCAGTGGCCGGGTTGTAAGACCTGGCTTCGATACGTTCGGTCACACTGCCGCCGCGCAGTTCGTAGGTAAAGGACGGCTGCGGCGACCAGTCAGGTGCTGGAGAAAGCAAAACTTTGACGCCGCTAATGGACGCGATAGATGCGCGCAGAACCACGGGTTGCCGCCAGATGTCGCCACCGCGAAATCGCAAAGACAAGCCCGAGGCATTCGTCGTTCGGGCGTGCTGGTTGAGAATAGACTGTGCTTTATCGAGTGACTTCCAAGGCGTAGCAATGCTGCCATCCCCAATCAGGTCATCACCCGCTTGTGAAAAGTAATAAGTCATCGACCGATCCGGCGGCACGCTGGCCAGACGAATGGCCACGAGCCGATCGAGCCAACTCTTGAAGGCCAAGCTGGTTGGGACCGGCGGTTCGCCTACCGCATCTTGATAACGCAATGCCGCTGCGAGCGGATGGCAAACAGCGACGTTTAACAACGCGCCACAAATCAGGCCCAAAACGAATTGATGACTGCGACGTGACACGCCACAACCGCGAGAATTTGAGGTGGAGTTCATGGATTGAGATCAACTACGGAAATGCGCTTGAGTCGCCCTTGGACCAATTCAGGCGCGACTGAGCGTGTCTCGGTCCGGTGATGGCGCGCGAGATGTTTCGCCACAGCACCTAACACTTCGCCTACGGTGATCGAAGTGAGGGAGCGTTTCGCCTGTGGCTGATGATAAAGGACTGTGTGCTGTCGTCCGCGCGGAAACCATTGACCAGGCCGGGCGTGGGTGGTAAAAATGGCGACGCATTCCGTGCCAACGCTGGCCGCAAGATGCATTGGGCCGCTGTCGTGGCCGAGAAAGAGCGCGGCCCGTTTCAGAACCGCTGCGCTGATCCGAGGTGAAGTTCTTCCGCAATAGTTGGCCTTGATTCCCGGCCAAAGCGCGAGCAGGCGTTCAGAGCGTGCGCTTTCCTCTGTCGCCCCGACGGCCACCAGGGCCAGATCGTAGAATTGATCCGCGATCCTTCGCATGAGCGCTCGCCAGTTTTCTTCACCCCAATCCTTGGCTTCAACTTTGGTGCCGACGCTCACGGCCAGAAACGGCGGAGTCACGCCGGACTGGTCCAGTAATTCTTGCGCCTGATGCTCTTCGACCCGGGTTAGATGCAAATCCCACCATTTGTCAGCCTCCCAATTGATCGATTCATGAAGCGGAAGACGGTGAAGCAATCGCTGGGCTTCGCTCACGTAGAAACCACTGCCATGATTGCGATGGCATTGAAGATCCGCGCGGCGGAAGGGAATTCCAATAATTTGTTGGGCACCGCACCAACGGAAGAAAAACCAGTCACGGAGGCTTTTGGCCAATCCACGCGAAGCAGTCAGGGAGATGACCGTGTGAAACCGGCGGGCAGCGATGGCATCGCGCAGCCGCTTCAATTCCGCGAAACGCCGGAGCTCAACCGGATAACTCATGAAATCGTCCACCAGTCCGGTATTCTCCAGAACACTGGCCAGAGGCGGCGCTTTGCTGTGAACTGGTTGGTTGGTTAGAGCCGTGATGCGCTCACCACAGTACTGGTTGCGAATCCAGTGAAAGGCAGGCAACGCGACCACCGTATCACCCAGACTGCCCAACCGATAGATCAGCACTCCGCCGGATCGAGCGCCACGGGTTCTTTCGCTAGCTTGCATGGCTCGAAGCGTTCGCGTGTTTCAGAACGTTTCCATCAGGCGCAGCCCGCCACAGCCGCCAGCCCGCGCAAGCGAGACGGACAAGAAGATAAATCGCAATCAACCAGATGGGCCGTCGCAACACCGACAAGGTCATGGCGGAGATGGTTTGCTCGGCGAAGAAATGCTGATACTCGGCAAAAAAATAGATGCACCACACGTTGCGTTCGAGCGGGCCGACAAACCAGTTAAACAGGAGGAAAAAGAAAAACGTGAGCACGCCCGGAATGAGCACAGCCCCCAGCCAGCCAAATGCACTGAAAGCGTCGGCAATGAACCCGAAGGAAATTTGCGTGCCCCAATCGTCCTCGGAGATCACGCCGGCTTTTTTCCCAAGGTAGGTTCCGGTGTTGATCGCTGGCTTGTGCGGATAGAGGAAACGGGGCAAGGCCATCTTGAGGCCGTGGGTGACCGTATCCCACTCGGACCAACCGCTTCGGTGAGTTGCCGCCACCAGCAGATCGACCATCTTAATCAGCGAGACGCGTTCAAGCAGTCCGACTGAGTCTTCGTAGTAGTGAGTGAGGTCAGCCTTCTCCTCTGCGTCGTTGTATTGCTGGTGCAACTGTTGAAAACCATCCCAATCGGTCAAGTGCTTCGCTGCGAACTCGCCTGTGGCTGTGAAGGTTTCCTTCATTTCAAATCCCCGCGTGTAGTTTCGAGCCACTTGTCCGAATGGAAATAAAAGCCCGACGGCGAAGACCAGGAATCCGGCGGCCAAGACGAGATGCATGGCCGAAAAACGGAATCCAAAGGCGATCGCGGTCAAACCGATCAGCAGGAATGGCTCGAACATGCCCTGCTTGCTGGCGGCCAGCACGCCGAGCAGAAAGAATAATCCCACCGGGACCAGGTTGAACGCGCCCAGCAGCCGGGCGCCGTTGGATTGTTGAATCACATACGCCGTGCCGAATACAACGGACAGGCTGAGACAAAATGATAATTGGCGCAGCAGGCCAGGCACTCCCCCCACGAGCAGTGCGCCATCTTCAACCCCAGTGGCCATCACGCCCAGATGGCTTACCGAACCAATGGCAAAGGTAATCATGGCCGCCACCTTCAATGCGTCCGGTGAGGTATCGGTGCGAAATAAATGATGACGAAATCGGACCATCCGCGAAAACGCGGTGGCAACGGTCATTCCAGCAAGACCCGCGAGCAACACGCCGATTGTCGCGACCGGCACTTCCAGACGGCTATCGCCCGGTTCGCCGTACAAGCTCTTGGCCAATTGGGAAATGACCATCAGCTTCAGCGACATGACCGCGATGCAAAATCCGCCCAGGCGCGACAATCCACCGGCCAGATTGACGGCAACCGCGGAGAGAACAATGAACAAAAACACCAGTTGCGCGAAGACGGCGGACGTTCCAAGAGAAAGCTGCGTCACCAACAACATAGCCGCGCTGAGAATCGTCCACCCCAGGGGCACACGATTTGGCAGCGGAATGGTGAATCGCAGCGAAGCAAACATGGGAAACAGAACGGGCCTAATGAGTCGTAGCGACGATCTCGTCGCAGTAGCTCACATCAGCCGGGCGGTCCAGTGGACGCAGCCGGTAGCCGCAATGCCGCAGAAAATCGCAACACGCCATGTGCAGTTCCGCCCCGTGAGTGGCGAGAAAAATGGCCGGGCGAAAACGCTTTAGGAATTTCTCGCCACCGCGCAGCACGGCAAACTCGGCCCCTTCAACGTCGATCTTCACCAGGTCCGCCGGCTCAATGCGACCGCTTGCGAATAGATGATCGAGCGTCGTTGTTGATACGCGGAGGCCGCCGGATGAATCGAGCCTTCCTTTGTAACTTCCGCGATCATCTGCGAATAAGGCTTCACCCACCGAGTCCGAGAGGGCCACTGCGCTGACCTCAACATTGGCCAGGCGGTTCAACGCAAGATGACGCCGCAGCCACCGCAGATTCGCGGGTTGTGGCTCAAACGCGTAAACGCGGCCAGACTTCACACGACGCGACATCAGCAGAGAATAAAAACCCGCGTTGGCGCCGACATCGAGCGCCACCATGTCGGGTTCCAGGTGCGCCTTGATGGCCTTCTGCTTGCGGCGCTCATATGTACCCAACCAGCAACGGTGAAGGCCGGCACCGACCACCCATTGCATCCCCTGCAAAGGGCCAGTCAGGATCGGCAGAGCCATCTCTCGAGGCAAGTGATCTAAAGGCCAGCGCAAGCTCCGGCCCAGCCAGTTTTGGCGCGGCAGCAAGCGATCAAAATCGTTCTGTCGTGTAGTTTTCAAAACCGGAATTTTGGGTGCGAACAAAACCGGACT
>Ga0187894_10007554_pt1 | contig 10209 bp, 7 predicted proteins | sample GBC1701081metaG_FD_136650 | JGI IMG/M metagenome (GOLD analysis project Ga0187894, IMG submission 136650) | White microbial mat communities from a lava cave in the Kipuka Kanohina Cave System on the Island of Hawaii, USA - GBC170108-1 metaG ... | reverse complement strand
GTTCGAGGAATTCAACTCGTACGGCGCGCGGCGCGGCAACCACGACGTGATGATGCGGGGCACCTTCGCCAACATCCGCATCAAGAACGCGATGGTGACCGACGAAGCCGGCAACGTGATCGAAGGCGGCCTCACCGTGCACCATCCTTCGGGCGAGCGCATGGCCATCTATGACGCCGCGATGCGCTACCAGAAAGAGGGCCGCGACCTCATCGTCTTCGCCGGCAAGGAATACGGCACTGGCTCTTCGCGCGATTGGGCGGCGAAAGGCACGAAGCTGCTGGGCGTGCGCGCGGTCGTGGCCGAAAGCTTCGAGCGCATTCACCGCTCGAACCTGATCGGCATGGGCGTCATTCCGCTGCAATTCCTGGAGGGCCAATCCTGGAAGAGCCTCGGCCTCGCCGGCGCGGAAACCGTTTCAATCGACGATGTCGCCACACTCGGCCCGCGCCAGAACGTGACGCTCAGAATCGCCCGCGCGGGCGGGGCGGTGGATCAGGTTGAGGTCCGTTGCCGGATCGATACCGAGAACGAGGTGGAATATTTCCGCAATGGCGGCATTCTTCACTATGTTCTCAGGGGCTTGGCGCACGCCTAGCTGCGTTCTTCCCCGGCGTAACGGGGGTTTGATTCGAATGGCGGGCGGCGGGCCTCCATGTTTTCGGCCATGAAGGCTCGCCTCCTCGCGGCCGTCCTCCTCGCGTGGGCGGCGCTGGGCTCGTTTCTGGCCCCAGCCGCGGTGGCGCAGACAGCCCAGCGCGCGCCGGTGGTGGTCGAACTCTACACCTCTCAAGGGTGCTGGCATTGCGCGCGCGCGAACCGCTTTCTCGGCACGCTGGCGCGCGAGGATAACGTTCTCGCCCTCACCTTCTCCGTCGATTACTGGGACTATCTCGGTTGGCGAGACACATTCGCCGAGCCGGAATTCGCGCAGCGCCAGCGCGACTACGCCGCCACATTGCGCGGGCGCCGTTCGACGCCACAATTGGTGCTGAACGGTCAGCGCCAGGTGAGCGCCGTCGATTGGGACAATGCGCGCGCTGCGATCGATCAGGTCGCCGACGCGCCGCGGCCCGCGAGCCATCCTTCTGTCTCCGTGCAACGTTTGCGCAACAACGTCGTGCGCGCGGTGGTTGGGGCGGGCAGCGGCCAAGCGGACGTTTGGTTTATCGCGTTTGATCCCGGCCCGGTCTCGATCAACGTGCTCGCAGGTGAGAATGATCGCCGCACGCTCTGGCACTACAATCTCGTGACGCGCATCGATCGAACGGGCGCATGGAACGGAACAGCCACATTTTATGAACGGCCGCGTTGCTCGCCCGAGTGCGCCGTGATCGTGCAGGCGCCGAACGGCGGACCGATCCTCGGCGCGGCTTTCACCTCGCGTCGCCGCCGCTGATTATTGCGGCGGCGCCTGTGGCGGCGGCGGCGCGGGCGTAGCGCTCGGCACAAGCGTGCTCAACGGCGCAACCAACGTATCGACATCAAGGCTGCTCAAGGCATACGCCCAGGCCGCCGAGCGATTGTTGATCTCGAGCGCCGCAGGCTCCTGCTCCGGCGTTTGCGCGCGGGCGACGAGCTTGATCCAGGTCTTGCCGTCGCTGTCGATGAGTTCGCCGTCGATCAGCACGCCGTCAAACGTGATCGCCCGCACGCGCGCGCGCGGCGCGCCTTGGATTGCCGGCGCTTCCATCACATCGGTGGGCGTGAGCGCGGTGATGCGTTCGCCGACATTGTTCACGCTCGATTGCGCCACCGCCGCCAACCGCGCCGGCAGCACGATCTGGAAATCCTGCCCCTGTGCTTCACGCGCCAGCGTGTAGGGCCGGCTCGCCGGCGGGACGATCTCGACCCGCGCGAGGGTCGCTGGATCAAGCGCCAGCGGCTGCAGCTCCAGCCACGAGGCAATGCTCCTGAGCGGCGGCAGTTCGCCCCGCGCCGACCACACCTGATCTTGGCCTGTGCGGCGCACATACATGCCGCTGCCGTTGGGCTCGATGCCGAGGATGAGATCCACCAGCAGCGCCCGCGAACCGTCTTCGACTTGCACCAACACACCGCGTCCGCCTTCGCGCGGATCGCCGACGCCGAGGCGTTCGTGCTTGCTCGGGTCGCTGGTCATGCGCCGCACATATTGAAGGCTCTGCAGCCCTTCCGTCAGCCGTGCGAGAGCGGCGGCGTTGACGGGGAAATTGCCGCGGTCCTGCATCGCCCATCCGCGCTGCGTGCGCTCGATGCGATAGCTCGCTTCAGTGCTGGTGACGATAATGCGTTGCGCGCGGCCGATGCTCTCCTCGAGCCCCGGCACAACCGGACCCGATGCCGTGTTTGGACGCGAGGAACGCGCGTCGATCGCCACCGTGATCGCGGCGATCGCAGCGAACGCGCCAGCGAGCAGCGCGAGCCCAAGCGCGCGGTGCTTGCGGCGTTCAGCGAGTTCGGTGGTCATCGCCGCGCCCTCCCCGCGCGCCGCTGCCGGCGCCAGAATAGATAAAGCCCAACGCCCGCCACCAGCAGCGGCGCCAACCAGACATTGATGAACACGATCAAAGCTTCGAGCCGGTCGATATCGCCGCGCAGCGCACGACCGACGGAACGCAGCTCAGAGCGGACAGCGACGACTTGCTCGCGGAAACGGTCGATTTCGGTGCGCTCTTCCGCCGTAAGCTCGGCGCCCAGATCACCCGAGAAGAAGCCCGATCCGCGCCCGCGCTCCTGCAAGCTCGCAAGCCGCTGCTCGGTTTCCGCGAGTTCAGCCTGCAATTCTTCCTGACGGCTTTCGATGCGGCGCTGCGCATCGCGCTCCATCGCATCGACCATCTCCATACGCCGCTCCGATGGAGCGCGGGCACGCAACGACACGAGCGCATCCGAGCCGGACAAAATGTCGAGCGCGTTGAGCGCGAACGCGCCGTTGTCGGCGGCGGGCACGCCATTGCCGGCGACGTAGAACGCGTCATCCAGGAAATCGACGTCGGACACGATCACCAATTCCGCCGGTGTCGCCGAGCGCGCGAGAGCTTCGCCGGTTGGCGCGGCGGGCGCAGGCGGCAGCACGCCCTCGGCCGGCGTCACAGGCTCCGGTGCTGGCGCGCCATTCGGATACGCCGTCTCCAGATTGCCGGAAAGGCGAAGCGCCAAGGTTTCGATGCGCCCGCCCGGCGGCCAATCCATCAGCAACTCGAAAGGCGCCGGCTGCAACAGTGCGCGCTCCGCCGCGATACGGCGCGTGCGGCCGCTGGTGCTGACAAGCGGCGTGATGGTGACGCCTTGGCGCTCGCTCCACGTCAGCGCGCCAGCGAGTCCGAAATTCATGTCGCGCGGCAGCCACGCGGTCAGCATGTCGTCAGCGTCGCGTTGCGCCGCCGGCACGCGGAAGAAAAGCGGCTGCGGGGCGTTCACCGGCTGACCGGTTTGCGGGTCTTGCGTCTGCACGGGGAGCGCGCCGTCGAGATCGAGCACAACCTCGCGCGTCATCGCTACACCCCAGCGCTCCAGCAACGGATCGAGGTTCGATGAGGGCGGCGCGCCGCCCATCATCGCGAACGGATCCATGCTGCCGGCATTGCGCTGGGCAGACATCGACGCTGGGTCGAGCGCAATGAAGGCGCGGCCATGACGCAGAATGAATTGGTCGATCGCGTAAAGCTGCGTCGGAGACAACGGCCCCGGATGAAGGATCGCCAACACATCGATTCCGTCCGGAATCGCCGTGAACCCCGGATCGAGCTTCTCGACGTTCATCACCCGCCCGAGTTCGGTTTCGAACAAGGACTGACGCTGGCCGAACATCGCCGCGTTCGGATCGCCCGGATTCATCGGCAACGAGGTAATCAGGCCGATGCGCGGCAGATCAGGGCTCTCAAGTTCGTAGATCAGCCGCGTGATCTCGTATTCGAGAAACGCTTCGCGGCTCGGATCGAGGAAAGAGATCGGCACCTGATCGTCGATCGCGTTAGCGCCGGAGAGGCCCATATAGATCGGGTCAGCGCCTTCCATCACTTGACGCGGCTCAATGCCCGCTTCGACAGCGGCGTCTTCTTCTTCCGAGAACGGCTCGACATTGACCTCAATGAACCGCACGCGCCCGTTCGAGCGCGCCTGGAACGTCTGCAGCATCTCGCGCACGCGCGCGCCATAAGTCTGCACAGAAGGGAACGCCGCGGCCGCATCGCGCGAGAAATAGAAACGCAGCTCCACCGGCTCGCTCAGTGCATCGAGCGTGCGCACGGTGCCGTCGCTCAGCGAGTAGAGCTGGTTCTCGGTGAGATCGAGCCGCCAGGTGCGGAACCACGTGTTGGCGATCAGATTGCCCGCGATGAAGATCACGAACAGGGCGAGCGCTGCCAAAAGCGCGAAGCGGCGTCCGCTCATCGTCAGCCTCCCCGTCGGGCATCAACAGCGAGCGCGTTGAGCGCAAGGCACAACCCGATCAGCGAGACGAAATAGAACACGGAGCGGAACTCCACGACCCCGCGTTGGGCGGCGTCGAAATGGTGCAGCAGCGAGAAGCGCCCGATCGCTTCCGCGGCCGGGCCGCCGACGAAGCCAGAGAAGAAGTCGCTCACCAGCGGCAGGCCCAATGCTGTCAGCACAAACGCGACGAGCACAGCCAGCACGAACGCCACGACTTGCGCCGGCGTCAAAGCGGACATCATCGAGCCAATCGCCAGATAGGCGCCCGCCATCAGCAGGCTAGCCAGATAACCGGTAAAGATCGCCGCGTTGTCGGCGTGGCCGAGCACATTCACGGTGATCCAAAGCGGAATCGTCAGCGCGAGCGCCGCCGCCGCCACCGTCCACGCCGCCAGGAATTTGCCAAGCACCAGCGACCAAGTCGGCGCCGGCAGCGTCAGCAACAACTCGATTGCGCCGGAGCGGCTTTCTTCCGACCAGAGGCGCATCGCCACCGCCGGGAGGAACACCATGAAAATCCACGGATGGAACGCGAAGAACGCCGACAAATCCGCGCGCCGCGCATCGAAAAAGCCGCCCACTTGGAACGTGAATAGGCCGATCGCGAACAGGAACACGGCGACGAACACGTACGCTGTCGGCGTCGTGACGTAAGAGAGCAGCTCGCGCCGGTAGATGGCGGTCATGCTGGCGAGACCGGGGCGCTTTTTCACTGCCGTTCCTCCCCGCCTGTCAGCGTTCGGAACGCCTTTTCCAAGCTGCCGAATTCCTCCGCCAGCGCCGCCGGCGTCTTGTCGACGATGATGCGGCCCTTATCGATCAGGATCGCGCGCGTGCAGACGGCCTCCACCTCTTCGAGGCTGTGCGTTGAGATGATGAGGCCGCGCTCTTCGCCCAAGCGCTTGATGAGGTCGCGCACCGCGGCGCGCTGGTTCGGGTCGAGCCCGTCCGTCGGCTCATCGAGGATCAGCAATAACGGATCGTGCAGCAACGCTGCTGCAAGGCCCACGCGGCGGCGGTAGCCCTTGGAGAGCGTGTCGATCGGCCGATTGATGCTGTCGCCCAGGCGCGCGTCCTGTGCGGCGCGCCGCACGGCGTGGCGGGCGGCTTCCCGGCTCATGCCGCGCGCTTCGCCGACGAAGCGGAGGAAGGACCAGGGCGTCATCTCGCCGTAAAGCGGCGCACCTTCGGGCAGATAACCCACACGCTCCTGCGCACGGCGGCGATCCTGGGCCACGTCGATGTTGAAAACTTTGGCGACGCCATCGTCGGGCTCGAGATAGCCCGCGATCATCCGCATGGTGGTGGTTTTGCCGGCGCCGTTCGGGCCGAGGAAGCCGACGATCTCGCCGACATCGAGTGAGAAACCGACATTATCCACAGCGGTGCGCCGACCGAACGTCTTGCGCAGTCCGTCGACCTGCAAAAGCATGAGGCCCCTCGAAAACGAGCGCCGCTCTTAGAGCCGTTTTGCCCGAAACGCCATCGCCTAAATCGGCGCGCCGACGCGAATCACTCGGCGCTGCGATTCGCGTGATTCTTGCCACTTCATGAACGCGCGCGACGAACGCCCCACAAGTCGCGACGATCGGTTCTTGCGTGCGCCGATGCACTTCGATACACGACGCGCCCTCCGACAACGGCGCTAATTCTGATTGATTTTACGGCTTTTTCCGTGCGCCGCAGGCAACAAAAAACCCGCGCATTGCGCGGGCTGTTTGATGAGTGTGTGGCCGACCGAAGCGCGGACCCAGGGGGCTGGGGGGGCTGATGGATACTGGATCCGTGCCTTTCTCCGGCCGACCACATTGATAGGGTCGCGCCCGAATGAGGCATTCGCAAGCACAAAATCAGGCCGAATGCCGACTCCGACGCATTGTTAATGTAGGCCAAAAACTTATCCCCAAGCGCATTTGTCGAAAAAGCCGAATGCTTCCAAACTGACCGCCTCGACCTATACACATATGCACAGGGCGACAGGCGAACCGCGTGAGCAATGTACGGCGCACAATCTTCTTCGAACGCGCTGAACTTGATCGATTGCTTGGCTTTTACGGGCGCATGGTGGCCGCCGGCGAATGGCGCGACTACGCGATGGACGCCCTGCCCGACCGCGCCGTGTTTAGCATCTATCGCCGCGCCAGCGAAGCGCCGCTCTATCAAATTGAGAAGCGCCCCGAGAACGCGCGCAGGCAAGGCGCCTGGGCGGTGATTGGTATGGGCGGGCAAATCCTTAAGCGCGCTCATGACCTCACCCGCGTGCTGGACGTACTCGAGCCGAAGCGCCTCAGCGTCGTCCGTGACTGAAATCTGGGACTGGAAACGCAAAACGCCCGGCCGAAGCCGGGCGTCCGCGTCCACTGTCGTTCTGAGCGTCAGTCTCGCGACATGAAGCTCAGCAGCGTCTGGAAGATCGCCACGAAGGCGATGTAGAGGTTGAGCGCGCCGTAATTGGTCATCACGGCTTGGCCGCGCTGGTCGTTCGCCAGCCAGAAATAGGCCTCGCGCAGCTGGTTGGTTTGCGTCGCCACCAGCAGCGAGAACACCACCAAAGTCACCGCCTGCATGATCAGCTCAAGCGTGCCTGATTTGAACAGGAAGAAGTTCAAGGCGCCGATGATCACCATGCCGAACGTGACCATCACGAGCATCGAGTGTAGCCCGCTCAGGTTGCGCTTGGTCGTGTAGCCGAACAGCGACAGCGCGCCGAAGGACGCCGCCGTGATCAGGAACGCCTTGGCCATCGCCTCGAACGTCACCGTCAGCGTTTGGCCGCCCACGGTCTGCGCGCTCACCGCATTCGCCGCGAGATAGACCCAAACGCCGAGGCCCGCGCCCATCAGCGTCACGACCGCCCAGTAGAGAATCCCGGACGCCGTCGGCGATGCATTGCGCATGAAGAAATTGGAGCCCAAGAGCAGCACCAGCGGGCCCCACTGGACGACGTAAAGCATGGGCGCCGTCAGTGTGAACGCCGTCACCGCCGGGATAGTGCCTACCGCATAGGCAAGCACCGCCGACCAGGCCAGGCCCAGGCCCATTTTCATGTACACGCCAAGCATAAACCGGCGCAGACCCGGATCCATGATTGCGTCGTCGCGCTCGATGGTCGTCGAGCGGGTACGACCCAAGGATTCGTTCATCGAAACCTCCTTAACGCGGGCGATCTGCCCGCGAAGCAATTTGAAATATGGCGACGGGCGCCCCCTCTCGCAACAAAAACCGGACATTGGCCACCAGTTGCGGGCCCGCCCGGCGCGGCGCAGAATAGGAACCGCGAGGGATCCCGGGGGTTGGCGCGTCGCGCGCTTCACGCCTTACCGCCGCTGCGTCGGCAGCGGGGGGCGAGGCGGAGAATCGCGCTAGAGCAGCGCGGAAGGATAGACCGGGGTGGCTGACGAGAACGAACCGGACCGGCCGGAGGACGATCTTCCGCCGAACGCGTCCGATCCAGGCGCGCCAGAACCCGGCGACGGCGAGACGCCGGCCGAGGATTTAAGCGCGCGTGTCGAAAGCGAAGACGAGACGCCCGCGGCCGAACTGATAGAGAGCGATCCTGAAGCTGCTGGCGAATGGAGCGTCCGCCGCATCTTGCCGGGCGATTTGCCGCCCGATGCGCCGGTGCACAGTGAGCCGGTCGTGTCGGACGTGTCGGACTTTGCCACTCCCTCCGAACCACCGGCGCCGGTCCAGGTCGAGCTAGCTGCGCCAGAGCCGGAACTGGCACCAGGACGATTGCACCCGCCGGAGGCACAGGCGCCGGAGCAACCAACGTTTGCGGCACCGTCTGAGGCCATGGAGAACAACGCGGCGCAGCAGGCTGAACCGGTCCAATACGCGGCCGAGCCGCCCCCGTTCGATCAGCCCGACGAAGAAATCTTCGAGCCAGCGCAAGAGCCCACATCAAGCGTCGTGGCCGAACCGGAGCTAGCGGCGCAACCAATCGACGGCGAACCGGAGCCGGCGCCAGCCGAGCCGGAGGAAATGCTGGTCGCTGCGAGCGAGCCCGAACAAGAACCAGTTCCCGCGGCGCCCGAGCCGGAGCCCGAGTTCGAGCAAGTGGTCGTCGCGGCGCACGAACCGGCCGAACCGGCGCCCGAACCGGAACCCCTGGCTGTCGCCGCAAACGAGCCGCCGGTTGAACCGGATGTGGCGCTGCAGATCGACCCAGAGCCAGCGTACGAACCCGATCCGCCGGCGATCGCCGCGCGCGAAGAAGAGCCTGTGACGGCGCCAGACCCAAAGCCGGCTATTCCCGCCGCCGCATCAGCGCCAGCAAACGATCTGCCCAACAATTATTTCCGCGCCGCCGGCGATCCCGATGAACCGCCGCCAGAGCCGGACACGTCGTTCAAAGGTCAGGTGAAAGCCCGCTGGGACAAGATCCGTGAGCAGGCCAAGCCGCACGTCGATCGCGCGCTCGGTCAAACCCAAGCGGTTGCGACCGAAGTTGCGCGACGCGCCCGCAACATCAAGCCGCCGCGCAATGTGCGCGAAACAGCGATCTGGGGTGGCTGGCTCGCCGGCGGCTTCGTCGCGTTCGTGCTCGGCTTCTTCGTGTTCGTCACCTGGGGCATGCCCTCCACCGACGATCTGTGGGAAGCGCGCAGCGGCCAATCAATCACTTTCTATGATCGCAACGGCCACGTGGTGCTGCGCGAGGGCGCGCAAAACGCGCCGCCCGTCGATCTTGCCTCGCTGCCGCCCTATGTCGGCCAAGCCTTCATCGCCATCGAGGACCGGCGCTTCTATCATCACCTCGGCGTTGACGTCGGCGGCATGATGCGCGCCGGCGCGGAGAATTTGCGCGCTGGGCGCGTCGTGCAAGGCGGCTCGACGATCACGCAGCAACTCGCGAAGAACCTCTTCCTCACCAACGAACGCTCCTGGCGGCGCAAGGCGCAGGAAATCGCGCTGGCCATCTGGTTGGAGGGCCGCTTCACCAAGGAAGAGATTCTCGCGCTTTATCTGAGCCGCGTCTATTTCGGCGCTGGCGCCTATGGCGTCGAAGCCGCGGCCGAACGCTATTTCGACCGCCCCGCCCGCGAACTCACGTTGCTGCAATCGGCAATGCTCGCAGGCCTCGTCAAAGCGCCATCGCGTATGAATCCCGCGCGACAAGACATGACCTCGGCGCGCGAACGCGCCGAAGTCGTGCTGCAGGAAATGGTCAATGAGGGCTTCATCAGCGACACGGAGCGCCAAGCCGCGCTGCAGGAAGAACTCGTCGTCTCGCGCCGCAATCCGGCGGGCATTCTCGGCTATTATCGCGATTGGATCGATCCGATCCTGAACGAGGTCATTGGCCAGGAGCGCGACGATTTCATCATCGAAACCACGCTCGACATCGCAGCCCAGCGCGCTGGCGCGGAAGCGATCGAGGCGGTGCTTGCCGAACAAGGCGAAAGCCGCCGCGTCGGCCAAGCCGCGCTCGTTGGCGTCGACGCCGAAGGCGGCGTGCGCTCAATGGTCGGCGGTCGCGACTATGACGTCAGCCAATTCAACCGCGTCACCCAGGCGCGCCGTCAACCCGGCTCGTCGTTCAAGTTCTTCATCTACCTCGCGGCGATGGAGAACGGCTTCACGCCGTGGACAGTGCGCGAGGACGCGCCGATCACGATCCACATCGAAGGCCAACCCGATTGGTCGCCCGGCAATTATGAGGACGAATATCACGGGCCGAGCGAACTCGCCCGCGCCTTTGCCGCCTCATACAACATGGTCGCGATCCGCGTCGCCAACGAAGTCGGCGGCCAGAACGTCATCGACGTCGCGCGCCGCCTCGGCGTGCGC
>Ga0187894_10007553_pt1 | contig 10210 bp, 10 predicted proteins | sample GBC1701081metaG_FD_136650 | JGI IMG/M metagenome (GOLD analysis project Ga0187894, IMG submission 136650) | White microbial mat communities from a lava cave in the Kipuka Kanohina Cave System on the Island of Hawaii, USA - GBC170108-1 metaG ... | reverse complement strand
GTCGTTCGAGGATTTCGATTCAAGGGGCTACCACGACCACATCGCCATGGTGGTTGCAAGACTCCTCACCAGAGACATTCAAACCCGAGGTGGCAAATAGCTCTCGGGGAATTACATTTGACTAGTCATCTGACTAGTCGTATGATGCTGCGAAGAGGACCAACGGAAATGCGTTCGTGGCAATTGCAGGAAGCCAAAGCTAAGTTCAGCGAATTGCTCAACGCGGTGCTGCGCCGCGGGCCGCAGGTGGTCACGCGGCGCGGCGTGGCTTTGGCGGTCATCGTTCCGATCCAGGAGTGGCAGCGTTTGCAGGAAGCCTCGCGCCCCAGCCTGAAGACTTGGCTGCTCGGGCCCGGCCCGCGCTTCGAAAATATCGCCCCGGAGCGCGGCCGGCGCAGGCGGCGTCCGCCGGTGGTGTTCGAGTGACCCGCTACCTGCTCGACACCAACGTTGTGTCGGAATTGCGCCGCGCGCGGCCGCACGGCGCGGTGCGGGCATGGATCGAGAAGCTGCGCGCCGAACAGATTCACATCTCCGCCGTCACCGTCGGCGACCTGCAAGCCGGTGTGGAGCGCACGCGCCGCACCGACGCGGCCAAGGCCGCCGAGATTGAGGCCTGGATTGACCAACTGCCGGAGGCCTTCGAGATTCTGCCGATGGACTTGCGCTGCTTTCGGGAATGGGCGCGACTGATGGAGGGCAAGCCGGAACAAATCCTGGAAGACGCCATGATTGCCGCCACAGCGCGCGTCCATTCACTCACCGTTGCTACCCGCAATGACCGCGATTTCCGCGCCCTGCAGGTGGAGCTCTTCAATCCGTTTCGGGCCCAGTGACCCTGCGCACGGCGTGACATCGCGATGCGCCTTTGGCGGGTCGCGTGAAGCATGCCGCTACACGTGGCGACGCACCGACCCGGTGGTGATTGCGTTGGTGTATCATGCCACGAGCGGCGGCATTCCACCTTGGAGAGGGAAAAATGAACGGGAATTTTCGTGCGGCGGTGGCGCTGGCGCTGGGATTGGTGCTGGCCTCGGCTATCTGGTCGTGGGCGTTTCTGGCGGGGAAGAAACTCGATGAGCGCGTGAAGGTGACCGGCTCGGCGAAGATGCGCATCAAGTCCGACCTGATTGTGTGGCGCACCTCGGTGACGTCGGAAGCCGCCAGCCTGGCCGATGCCTACGCCAAGCTGAGCCGCGACTTGGAGAAGGCGCGGACGTTCCTGACGTCCCATGGCGTGGCCGCGAACCACATTGTCACCTCGGCGGTGGCCACGACTCCCATTCGCCGCGGCGCGCGCGCCGGCAGTGACAGCGAGTACGGCGGAAGCGGCGAGAACCTGAGCGGGCCGATCACCGGCTATCACTTGAAGCAGTCGCTGGAACTGCGCTCGACCGAAATCGACAAGATCGCCGCCGTCTCCCGGCAGATCACCGAACTGGTGAACCAGGGCATCCTGCTCGAGTCGGAAGAGCCGCAGTACCTCTACACCAAGCTGGCCGACGTGAAAGTAGAAATTCTGGCCACCGCCGCCAAAGACGCGCTGGCCCGCGCCCAGCAGATCGCCTCCAGCACCGGCAGCCGCGTGGGCGAAGTGCGCTCGGCGGATATGGGCGTGCTGCAAATCACCGCCGCCGATTCCACGGAGATCTCCGGCTACGGCATGAACGACACCAAATCGCTGGAGAAGGACATCACCGCCGTGGTGCACCTTACGTTCGCGCTGAAATAGCGGCACGAGCAAGAGCGGAAGGCCGTGCTGGAGCACGCCGCTACATGTGTCAACTCTTAGCGATTTGCGGGCTGCTGTGCCGTGGCGCGGCGGACTTCTGCGGCCCAATTGGTGGCCACCACCAGATCTGTCCGGGCGGCTTCCTGACTGAGCGGGATGGCCTGGAGGATGCGCTTTCCGTCCCGGCTGAGTGAGAAGCTGGAGCCGGAGATCGCGTTAAAAGGCGATCGTCCGGTGTCAAAAAGAAACCGGGGAGAGCCGGCGCGCAGCGTTGACCCGACTTCCACCGTCACGCCGAAGAAACGCCCGCCAAGGCTGAAGATGATCTGCTTTCCGTCTGACGACCAGCGTCCCTCCCCGCCTCCCTCGCTGGAGATTTGCCAGCGTCCGCCGCCGGAGGGGAACTGCTTTACGTACATCTCGTAGCGGCCGGTTTCACTGGACGAGTAGAGCATCCAGCGTCCATCCGGGGAGAAGATGCCGACGTGTTCGTCGGTTGGGGTCTTGATGAAGGGCACGGCCTGGCGCTGACCCGCCAGCGGCATGACATAAATGTCGCGCTGGTTCTGCGGATCGAACACGGTCAAGGCCAGCCACTTACCGTCAGCGGAGGCCGAAGTGGGCGCAACGCCGCGATCCAGCGCGTAGAGCACCTCCTCGTCGCCGGTACCATCCGCCAGGCGCCACACGACCTCATACTTTCCGTCGGGCAGTTCTTTCGTGTAAATCACCCTGCGGCCATCGCCGGACCAGATGGGCGCATATTCCGAGGCGGTAAACGTCAGGCGGCTCGGCGTCTGGCGCTCGATGTCATATACCCAGATGTGAGTTGCGGCTCCCTCGGTGACGTCCATGACAATCTGGCGGCCGTCGGGAGAGAGTTTTGGCTCCCAATACAGTCGCGGCGGCATGGGCAGTTGCGTTTGCTTCCCCGTGAAGTCCACCCAGGCCACCAGGCGATCCGTGAACGCCTGCGCGCCCGGCACCAAGGCAATGGTTCCGGTCTGTGAGAGAGAAAAGAAGGACGCGCCGGTAGTCTTTTCGCCCAGAACGCCCTGTGCGACGATCGCCGGGTTGCCGCGTGTCGCCAGGCGCTCGGCGTCGAAGGGCAGCGCGTAGAGCGCGTCTTCGCGCGCGAACACCAGGTGCCCGGCGGCAGGAAGGTACTGGGCCATTCGCGCGTTGGCGAGGATCCGCTTGCGCACGCCGCTGGCGACTTCCACTGCATCAATCTCGGCGTCGTCATAATTCTCGGTGCTGTTCTTCGTGCCCACGGTGAACAGCACCACGCGGCCGCCCGGCAGGGCGCAGGGCCAGCGATGCGTGCGTTCGTTTTTCTCCTCGACCGGTCGGGTCAGCACCTGCGCTTCGCCGCCCGAGGCCGGGAAGCGCAGCAGGCCGCTGGTGGGTCCCGGCGAATATACGATCGTGTCATCCGCCAGCCAGGCGCCTCCGCGATGATCCGGCGCATCGGCCAGGGACACCGGAGTGCCCCCGGGCAAGACGACTTTCTTCAGCTTGCCTCCGGCGAAAAACGCGATCCACTGCCCATCCGGCGAGAAAAATGGGCTCGCGGCCCCGTCACTGCCGGGGACCGGCGTCACCTCCAGGGCATTTATGCGACGAAGGTAAAGTTGCTCCTGGCCTTCACGGGACCCGACGAAGACAATCAACTGGCCATCGGCAGAGATGGCGATATTCGGAGCCTGCCCGCCCGCAAGCCGCACGTTCGGCGGCATTACCACGGAGAATCGCGCCGGCTGCCCGGATGGAACAGGAGCGGGCCGGAAATACACGGTAGCCGCCGCTACCAGCGCCAGCACCGCCACGGCCCACGGCAAGTAACTCCAGACAGCGGCACGCGCCTTTGCAGCGCCGGGCGCCGCCGGCGCCTCTGCGTCCGTTTCCGAATGGGCCAGCTCCTGCTCAATCCGGATGCGGGCTTCGCCGATGTCGCGCAGGCGCGACTTGGAATCTTTGGTCAGGCAGCGCTGCAGGAGCTCACGGATGCGCCGCGGCACGCTGCCGGGCAGCGCCGTCCAACTCGGATCGAGCGTGATGACCGCGGCCATCGAGTCCGATGCTGTTTCACCGGGAAACGCCTGTTTACCGCCAAGCATTTCGTACAGCAGCACACCGAAGGCCCAGATATCCGCGCGACGGTCCACCGGTTTCCCCTTGGCCTGCTCGGGAGACATGTACGCGGCGGTGCCCAGAATCAAGCCGGCGCGCGTTGCCCCCATGGTCAATGTGGGGGAAGAGGAAGGGTCGCCGCCGGAAGCCGAATCACCCTGCATGGCCTTGGCCAGTCCGAAATCAAGGATCTTTACGCTGCCGTCGGGCGTGATTTTGATGTTGGCGGGCTTCAGATCGCGGTGAATGACGCCGTGTTCATGGGCGTACTCGAGCGCTTCGGCAATCTGCCGGGCCAGCGTCAGCGCTTCCTCCATGGGCAGCGGCCCCTGCGCGATGCGCTCGGCCAGTGTCGGGCCTTCCACCAGCTCCATGGCCAGCGCGCGCACGCCCGCGGACTCTTCCAGGCCATAGATGGCGGCAATGTTGGGGTGGTTCAGTGAGGCCAGCACTTGCGCCTCCCGCTGAAAGCGGGCCATGCGGTCGGCATCGCTGGCAAAGGCGACCGGAAGGACCTTCAGCGCCACGTCGCGATGCAGTTTGCTGTCGGTGGCGCGATAGACTTCGCCCATGCCGCCCGCGCCCAGCTTGGCGGTAACGCGGTAGTGCGCGATGGTTTGTCCAATCATGTCCTGGGAGCAGCGTTGCCCGCGACCCGCACCCGCAGGCTACGGATGCAGATGGAAAACCTTGCTGATGATCTTCCACTCGTCGCCGGTCTTCAGAAGCGTGAACATGTCGGTGAAGCGATGCCCGGACCAGTTGTCAATCTCCACACGTGCCGTGGCCACCGTGCCGGCCACATCTACGCCGGTCACGCGGGCCTGCATCTCCGCCGCCGGGCCGTTCTTGTCGTTCCAATCATAGAGTTCCTGAATCGGCCCTCCGAACAGGTCCGCGCCGACGTAGCCGAAGATGGTTGCCCCGGGATGAAATGCGCGCTTCATTTCCGCGCTGTTTCCGGTTCGTCCGCCGGTCAGGTAATGTTGAATCGTCTTGAGGACGGCGTCGTACTCTTGCACCGGGCTGATGCTTGCGGCCTTCGCTGCTGTGCTCATGGTGCGCTGCCTCCTGTTGCTATGGCCGGGAAACGAATGGGACGCGGACAACGGGCGGCATCTTAGGTTCAGACCCGCGCCAAGTCAATGCGACCGGGCGGAGCGACGCGAGGGGCTCGAAGGATTTGGGCTTTCAGGAAGCCCGGTAGTTCGGCCAGACGCCGGGTGTAGCCAGCTCAACAAGATGGTTTTCCGGGTCGCGAAAGTAAAGGCTGCACCCGCCCTGCGGCCATTGGATGATGCTCTCAATGGGAATCTTTCTGTTTGCCAGTTGCCGCTGCCAGGCCTCCCATGCCGATTCTTCAATTGAAAATGCCAGATGCAGAGGCCCGCTGCCGTCATGGGTGGGAATCTGCTCTTCGCCCAGAGAGGCGCCGCGTTTGAACAGCAGCAGGACCTGCCCCGGGCGAACGCGCAGGGCGCGAATACGCTCATTGCCCACCATCACTGTGAATCCGAAGAGGTCTTCGTAGAAACGCGCCGCGCGGTCCAGGTCATCGAAGTACAGCGAGCTTTCCAGCAACCCCGTTACGGCCGGCATCGTTCCACCCATTGGCGTCAAAACCCCTGCTCGACCAGCTTTTCCACGGTGAGCCGCGATGGCGCCGGCATGGTGCGCGTTTCGAGCAGACGCTCCACGTACTTCGCCAGGCAATCCACTTCGATGTTCACCGCGTCGCCCAACCGTAGATGGCGCACGCTGGTCGCTTCGTAAGTGTAGGGAATGACGGCGATGTCCACAACGCCGTTGCGCCAGCCGGCGATGGTGAAACTGATCCCATCGAGCGCGATGGAACCTTTCATGGCTACATAGCGGGCCAGCTCATCCGGCACACGCACGCTGAGCCACCAGTTCTCGCCTTCGGGCTTGAGCGATGCGACGCGGCCCACGCCATCCACGTGCCCCTGCACAAAGTGCCCGCCAAATTCGTCGCCGGCGCGCATGGGCGGTTCCAGGTTCACTCGCGCACCCGGCTTCATTTCGCCAAACGATGTGCGCCGCAGCGTCTCGCCGCTCAAATCCGCGGCAAAAGTTTCGCCGTCGCGCGCCACCACGGTGAGGCAGCAGCCGTTCACCGCGATGCTGCCGGATACGTGCAGCGCCGGGGCAATTTCCGCCGAACGCACCACCAGCCGCCCCCCGTCCCCGCGGGTCTCCAGCGATTCGAGTGTCCCCAGGCCTCTAACGATTCCCGTAAACATCCCGCAAGTATCCCTCCATCAGAAAGTCCCGCGCAATCTGCCGCGAGTCCAGATTTCGCATGAGCTCCATTTTTTCCGACTCGCCATGAAGCCCTTCAGCAAACACCGGCGCCGCCTTTCCCAGTATCTTCGGAGCAAAAAAAAGCGCAAGCCGCTCCACCAGCCGGGCCTGCAGCGCCGCGCCATTCACGCCCGAGCCGGCTTCCATCATGACGCTCAGGATGTTCATTCGGCCCAGCTCCGCGAGCACAGCGCGCAAGTCAGGACGATTCGCGCCGGTGATGCGAACCAGTTCGACGCCTGCCAGGCGCAGCGCCGTGGCCCGCGCCGATTCCAGCGGCTGCGTGGTGAACACCAGAACATCGCCCCGCGCCGATTTCACCAGTTTCGATTTGAGCGGCAGGCGCAGTTTCGAGTCGAGCACCACGCGCAGCAGCCGCCGGCGGCGCGGCTTGCCGGTGCGATCAGTGAGCAGCGGGTCATCGGCCAGCACCGTGCCGATGCCGGTGAGCACGGCATCATGCGCGTGCCGCATCTTCTGCGCTTCGCGGCGCGACTGCAGCGAGCTGATCCAGCGATTGCGCGCATTGCGCCGGTGAGCAGCCGGAGCGATTCGCCAGTCCAGCGAAAGCGCGGATTTCAGCGTCACCAGCGGCATTCCCGTGGTCACCCACTTGGCGAATGCGGAGTTCAACCGGCGAGCCTCGGCCTGGCAAACCCCAACCTCAACGGCGATTCCCGCGCGGCGCAACCGGCTGATGCCGCGGCCGGCGACGGCCGGATTGGGGTCGCGCATGGCTGCTACCACCCGCTTCACCCCGGCGGCGATGATGGCCGCAGTGCACGGCCCGGTGCGCCCGGTGTGGCAGCACGGTTCGAGGTTGACGTACAGGGTTGCCCCGCGCGCCCGCGCGCCGGCCTTTTCCAAAGCCACAATCTCCGCGTGTTTCTTGCGGTCGTAGACGTGGAATCCCTCGCCCACGACGCGACCCCTCCGCGCGATCACACAGCCCACCATCGGATTGGGGCTGGCCAGGGCCTCGCCGCGGCGCGCCAGCTCCAGCACACGGTTCATCCAACGCGAATCGTCAGTCATGGTGAAAGAGGCCGCCACCTGCCGCGGCGCGCTCCAGCGCGGCAGCCTTCGAGCGGCGTCGGCCATCTGCCGCCGTTCACGACGCCGCCACCTGAGCCGCTACCTTCAATCGAAAAGGGAATTCACGAACGTCTGCGCATCAAACGGAACCAGGTCGTCAATCTTCTCGCCGGTGCCCACGAAGCGAATCGGCAAATTCAGCTCGCGCGCGATGGCCACCACGATGCCGCCCTTTGCCGTGCCGTCGAGCTTGGTGAGCACGATGCCGGTGACGCCGACGTGCGAGGTAAACTCCCGGGCCTGCGCCAGTCCGTTCTGCCCGGTGGTGGCATCCATCACCAGAAAAATGTCATGCGGCGCCCCGGGGATTACCTTGGACGCCGTCCGCTTCATCTTCTCCAGCTCCTGCATCAGGTTGGATTTGGTGTGCAGGCGGCCGGCGGTATCCACCAGCACCACGTCGGCGTTGCGCGCTTTGGCCGCGGCCATGGAATCGAACACGACGGCTGCCGGATCGGCTCCTGATTTCTGGCGGATGATCTCCACCCCGTTGCGCTCAGCCCACACGGCAAGCTGCTCGACGGCGGCGGCGCGGAAGGTATCGGCCGCGCAGAGCAGCACGCTGCGCCCGTCCTTGCGCAGGCGATTCGCCAGCTTTCCGATGGTAGTGGTCTTGCCCGTGCCGTTCACGCCCACAATAAAAATCACGTGCGGAGCAGCGGCGCTGCGACCGTTCCTGCCGGAGGGCGGGGCGTTCAGGATGGCCAGGAGCCGTTTCTGCAGCTCGTCCTTGAGCTGTGCGCCGTCATTCAGGGATTTGCGTTCCACGCCATCGCGCACCGCGTCCAGAATTTCCCGCGTGGTGCGCACACCCAGGTCGGCGCCGAGCAGCGCCGTTTCCAGTTCCTTCAATACCGAAGGGTCAATCTGCCGCTCGCCGGTGAGGAGCGTTTCCACCTGCTCGGCAAGCTGCGAGCGCGTTTTGCCGACGCTCTCCTTCAGGCGTTCGAGCAGCGTCGGTTCCGGCGGTCCAAACAGGGTAATCATTCGCGGTGGTTGCTCTCTTTCGGAATCCTATCTTAACAGACGTGGCTGCGCCCTTCCGGGCGGCGCTGGCCGGTTGATGGCGCGGCGAGGCGCTCAGGTGCCTGGTTTTGCCGGAAACTTCTGCAGGATGCCGTCCTGCTTCATGGCCCTTTCGATGTCATCGAGCGCCGAGGGCAGGAAGTCCGTGAAATTCTCGACGCCGCTTGCCGTCACCACCACCACATCCTCATAGCGGATGTACAGATTCTCTTCCGGCACGCGCAACTGCGGGTCAATCGAAAAAACATGGCCCGGCTGCAGCGGGTTACGAATGTACTCGCCGTCATCGTGCACGGCCAAACCGACCGGATGCGAGAACACGCCGCCGCCGGATTCCACCAGCCTGCGCGCGGCTTGTTCGTAGATGGGCTTGGAGAATTTCCAGCGGGCGAAAACCGCGTCCATGTCTTTCTTTGCTTCGTCGCGGATTTGCGCGGCGGTCACGCCCGGGCGGATGCGTTTGATGATGGCGTTGCGATATTCCAGAACCAGCCCCAGCAGCTCGCGCTGCCACGGCGCGAACTTGCCGTTCACCGGCCACATGCGCGTCACGTCGCTGACGTAGTAGCGGTAATCGGGCGCGTAGTCGAGCAGCACCAGGTCGCCGTCCTTCAGCGTGGCGGTGTTGCGATAGTAGTGCATGTTCCAGATGTTGTCTGTGCCGGCGGCGCTGATGGAACGATAGGCTTCCAGGCGCGCGCCGTTCACCAGGAAGATGTAGCGTGCCGCCGCATCCAGGTGATACTCGGAGATTCCGGGCCGAGTGCTGCGCATGGCTTCCAGAATGCCCATGCCTGCCAGTTGCGAGGCGCGGCGAATCAACGCAATCTCCCGCTCGCTCTTTAGGCTGCGCATCTGGTCCACGATGGGCGTCAGGTCCTGCACCTGCGCGCGCGGCGCGCGCGCCCGCAACAGGGCGGCAAAGTGCGCTTCCCGCGGCAGGCGGCCGTCCCAGTAGTCGGCGGCAATGGCCGCGTTGGCGGCAACCAGCTCATAGCGGCTCTGCGCAGTGCCCTCCGCGGGGCTGAAAAAAGTGTAGATGACGCGCGGCGCGCCTCCGGGAAGGCTGCCGAGCCAGTTGCCGCCCATCGCGTCGGTGCTGGCAACTTCGTCCGCGCCGGTCAGGCGCCTGGCCAGTTCGGCGTCATCGGCGGAGAGCACCTTGCCTTCTGCGGCTTCCAGGCGCGCGTTGCGCGGCGGCAGGTACAGCGTGACTTTCCGGCTGCGGCCATCGAGCAGCAGATAGGATCCCGGCGTTTCCACCCCGCACAGGTAGTAGAACTCGTTGCTCTGGCGCGGGAAGATGAATCCGTTGGTCAGCGAAGCGCCCTGCACGACGGCCACCGCTTCGCTGCCGATGCCCGCGAAGAGCTTTGCCCAGCGCGCCTGGAATTCTTCCGGCGGAAAATCGGATTGATAGTGCGGAGCCGTCTGCGCCACGACGCGCGGCAGGCACAGGGACACGAGCAGCGCCAGCAGGATGATGATTCGCTTCATTTGAGTCTCCCGGCGACGCACGATACCGCCGCGGCCAGATGGGCGCAAGCGCGCCGGGAAACGAAGCAAAGCAAAACGAAGGCCGGCCCCTGAAGAGTGCGATTCAGGAGCCGGCCTTCTGACGGCCCAGCGAGTGAGATCGTCCGGCTGCTACTCCTGCGGCGCCTGGGGCGGCGCAGGACGCGGCCCTCGGCGCATCTGCGGGCGCTGCGCCGCCGTGTAACCCGCGGGAACAGCGAACAGGGTGACATCCGGCTCGCCGCGAGTAATTCCGGTGAGTTGATAGGTGGAAACGCCAAAGCGCGGATCGTTCATCGTCTCAGAAACGGTGACCTGCAGATCCGGTGAGTACCAGCGCTCGACGGTGATGACGATGGGATTGGCGTTCCCGAACTCGCCGGCAGG
>Ga0187894_10007552_pt1 | contig 10211 bp, 11 predicted proteins | sample GBC1701081metaG_FD_136650 | JGI IMG/M metagenome (GOLD analysis project Ga0187894, IMG submission 136650) | White microbial mat communities from a lava cave in the Kipuka Kanohina Cave System on the Island of Hawaii, USA - GBC170108-1 metaG ... | reverse complement strand
CTCTCAATCTCTCAATCTCTCAATCTTTCAATCTCTCAATCTCTCAATCTCTCAATCTCTCAATCTCTCAATCTCCCAATCACCCAATCTCTCAATCTCTCAATCTCTCAATCTCTCAATCTCCCAATCTCCCAATCTCCCAATCACCCAATCTCTCAATCTCTCATTTACTTTCTTCTGTACTTTCCGATGATTGCAGACAGGCTTTTGGCTGTCTCTTCGGGCCATAATTCCGGCTGGGTGAAGATTGCATTCTTTGTTGCGCCCGCGAATTGATTCGGTGTTTCTTTTGCCGCTACGCGCTTTACAGCCTCTTTCATAACAAGCTGTGCGTTGCGGACGTTTCTGTTCAAATACTCAATTACCATTTCAACCGAAACCGAATCGTGGTCTTCGTGCCAGCAATCATAATCTGTGACAAGCGCAAGCGTGGCATAAGCAATTTCAGCCTCTCTTGATAATTTTGCTTCCTGCAAATTTGTCATGCCGATAATATCCATTCCCCACGAACGATAGACATTTGACTCGGCTTTTGTGGAAAAAGCGGGACCTTCCATACAGATATAAGTTCCGCCGCGATGAACCGTAACACCAACTATCTCGCAAGACTCTTCCAGAATATCGCCGAGTTCATTGCAAACGGGATGTGCGAAAGTTACGTGTGCGACTATGCCGTTTCCGAAAAATGTTGATTCGTGTGCGCGAGCGCGTGTACGGTCAAAAAACTGGTCGGGAATTACCATATCCGTCGGCGCGTATTTTTCCTGCAAAGAACCAACCGCAGATGCGGACAAAATATATTCAACGCCCAACAATTTCATTGCGTAGATGTTGGCTCTGAAAGGCAGTTCCGTCGGCGTGATGCGATGCCCGCGCCCATGACGCGGCAAAAAGGCAACACGCTGATTTTCCAACGTGCCGATAATAAAAGCATCCGAAGGCTTCCCAAACGGCGTATCAACTTCTACTTCTGTTATATCCGTTAATTCCGGCATCTGGTAAAGACCACTGCCGCCTATGATTCCGATTTTTACTTGTTCCATTTATTAAGTTCCTGGTTTTCAACTTTGTATTTGTCTAATATCTCAGTCCATTTTTCCAAATGAAAATTCTTTATCTCTGTTGAATATCTGGCATCGCGTATCAAATTTTTCGTGTAAGTTTTGATGAATAAATCGTAATCGTCAATAAAACGCAAATAGTATTTTAGAGTAGTAATAATTCCGTTGGCTATGATGTCAATACTTGAGATAGCTTTAATTTGCAAAATATAGTCCGTCACGCTCTTTTCTTCTTTTTGATTCACAAAGCCGTTTTGAAAAGTTGTCAGGATATAGTAGCGACTGATTCTTGTGTTCCGCGTTTTCTTTACAATATCAAACACAAGATGTCTGTTTACAGGGATGTTATGTTTAACCTCAACTACCTCGAACGGCGTATTGTCTTTGTTGTAAATTTCAATATCGCCAAACCCATGTTTATCCGACGATGTGTGAGTTTGTAACGGCAACAATTTTTTGTTTTTGTATCTTTCGATTTTTGGTAAAAGAATTTCGTAAATGGAGTAAATTGCAATCACAGGAAGACGTGAGCTTAATTTGTCTTCAAAGTGTTCATGCAACATTTCAAGAATCAAATTGATATTAAATATATCTCTTTGATTAGTATAAGACTCCATGCTTTGAAACAGTGCTTCGTCTTTTTTTGCAAGCTGAATCAATTTTGCAAAAAGATAATCCAGATAATCCTTAGGGTCTTTTTTGTTAATCTCAATTTGCTCAAAGACATTCAAAAAACTTTCTTTGAGTTTTTTATCTCTGATTTTTAGATTGATGCCTTCTCTTTTTGTCCAGCGAATTTTTTCTCTTGTAGCTAAAGTTAAAAAAGAGCTTTCTTTATTCGCGTATTTTGGAAAATGGTCTTTGAAAAAAGGTGAAGTAAAATGGGTGTCTAAACTTCGTGCGGAATAACCGCCTTCAAAATCCTTTCGGTGTAACCGAATATCTTGCGAAGGTTCTATGATTTTCTTTACCAAACTTGTTACTAAAGCAGAGACAAGAGATTTGTTACTATCAATTTTGTAAACAAGCATATCTACATCAGCTTTGATGAATGGCGAAACCTTATTTAGCTTGTTGCTTTCAATGAGTTTCATAGCCTCTTGAAAGGCTTTTTCTAAAACTGCTTCCTCAATCATACAAAAAGTTCTTGCTGAAAATTTGCTTGTTGTAATCTCTCGTTTGCAAGAGCAACATACTCAGAATTTATTTCGATACCCAGATAGTTTCGCCCCAAATTGCCGGCAACAAGACAAGTTGTTCCGCTTCCGCAAAAAGGGTCTAAGACAGTATCTCCTTCTTTGCACAATAACTTTATCAATTCTTGAACAATATATGTTGGATAAACCGCAGGATGTTTATTGTCTTTGGTTATTTCGACAGGGCTTTCAATAATATCTTTCTTCATCCGGTTACCGAGAATTTTGATTATAGTAAAGCCGTTATTTTTTATTTGATTATTTCTTCCACCCTCTTGCCCGCCATAAGCCAGTTTGTGAATGCCTTTGATTTTCATTCTAAAGCCAACGATTTCGCCGTTATGAATTGATTCAATCGTTTCCCGCAAAGCCTTTCTGGCATTGTCTTTTTCTTGTTCGCTTAAATCCGAGTTGCTTATCAAATCAAAGTATTTTTTACCTAATTTATCAGAATGATTGTTCTTTCCGTTTTTGTTTAATTGGTCTAAATGATTTAAGTAGTTTTCCAAATCGAAATAGTATTCTTTTGATTTAGCAAAGATGAAAAAAGGTTCTGTTGATTGAATAAGTTTGCGTTTTTCCTGTCGTGGTGTCGGGTTTAACTTCGACCAGGTAATCTGATTGATGAGAAATACTTTTGTTCTTTCGGTTGCCTTTATCGCAAATTTGTACGGCATCAAAGAAAGGCTACCGTTTAAGTATTTATCGCCAATGTTATAAACAATTGTGCCTGTGGCTTTTGTAACACGCACACACTCTTCAAAAACTTTCAAAAGGTTTTCAATATATGCGGTTTCGGTTTCTTCATTGCCTATTCCTAAATCACCATTGCCATAATCCCTTTGTTGGAAATAAGGTGGTGACGTAATAACCAAATCAATTGAGTCATCTTCTAACTGCCTGAGAAATTGCAAGCTGTCGCCGGCTATAATTTTATTCTTAAATTCAAAACACTTCTGAACCTGCATAAATCTCCTGACAATCTCTTAGTAATTCTTAGTCACCTTTATCTTCCCATCTTCTTCAATCAAATTACAAAAAGGCATTTCAGCATCGTGATAAAACAAACACATCCAATCTTCTTTTATAGCTTGCGGCAAAAGTTTTTTCTTTGCCTCTAAAGTCTCTGTCGGGTAAAGGTCGTAACCCATAATCCAAGCGAATGGAAGATGAGCAGTTGTAGGAATTAAATCCGCGAAACCGAAAAGCGTTTTTCCGTTTCGCACTAATCTAACGCATTGCATTGTGCGCGAGTGTCCCGTGATTGTTTCCATTCGCAAACCTTCAATGACTTCGTAATCATCTGCTTTGAACTCGATTTGTCTTGTCTCAATCAAAGGCGTCCAATTCTCTTTCAAATAACTTGCTCTATCGCGTTCGTGCGGATTTTCGGCATGTTCAAATTCCGAACCCGAAACGAAATAACGCGCATTCTTAAAAGTCGGAACAACTTTTCCACCTTCATCAAGCCTAGTGTTGCCGCCCGCGTGGTCAAAATGAAGATGCGTGTTGATTACGATTGTTATTTCATCAGCAGAAACATTTGCAATCGCTTTTAATGAATCAGACAACGAACGCTCGCGTTTGATGCCGTACATTTCAGTTTGTTTCAAAGACCATTTATCGCCAAGCCCTGTTTCAACCAAAATCTTTTCGTTTGGAGTTTCGATAAACAGACAATTCGCGTTAAGCCGAACACGATTAAACTCATCAGGCTTGGAAACTCGTTCCCACACAACACGCGGGACGATGCCAAACATCGCCCCGCCATCAAGCCAAAATTCTGTATCAGGAATTATCTCTATTCGATAATCAGCGAAAAACATTCAAGTAAACGGTGAACAGCGAACAGTGAGCAGTAAACTGAATAATTTCTGCTCACTGCTCATTGCTTACGGCTCACTTAATTTCCTTTCTTCGTGCCACCCTTTGGTTTTTCCGCAGGTTTCTTGGATTCAGGTTGTTGTGGTTGTGACTGTGGTTGCGGCTGCGGTTGTTCCGCTCCACCACCTTGCGGCTGCGGTTGTGGCATCTGCTGTCCTTCGCCCGGCATTTGTGCGGGGATGTCAGGCACAACAACATCGAAATCATCCGGCAAAGAAATAGCGTGTTTCGCGGCTATCTCTTTGACAAATGTTTCGCGTTTTTCTTTTTCGATTTCCTGTTTGGCTTTCTCTTTCAGAGGAACTTCGCCGCGTCCTCCCGGACCGCCGCTTGCGTCTTTGATCATTGTCGAAATAAGAATGTGACGAACCTTTACCTGTTCTTCTTCTTTGCCGTCAGGACCTTTTTTCTTCTCTTTTCCTTCTGACTTGATGATGTGATAACCGTAGGGTGTTTCGACCAATTCGCTGACCTGTCCGGGCTGTAAGTTGAATGATGTTTCTTCAAAATTCTTGTCCATCTGCCCGCGTCCGAATTCATAAAAGCCGCCCTGCAGTTTTCCTTGCGCGTCACGATTGCCCGGGTCATCCGTGTTTTCGTTTGCAAGCGTTGCAAAGTCTTCGCCGGATTTCGCACGTTTCAAAAGTTCTTCTGCCTTGGCACGTTTCGCTTTCGTATCAAACTCTGGATGAGCGGCTATCCATTTGGCAATATCATCTTCCGAAGCCGTGAACTTGTCTTTTTCTTTCTCTACATTCTTTTCGCTGTACGCACGTGCAAGAACGACTGCCTGTTGAATGGCAACTTGAAGTTGCGTCTTGCGGTCTTTATCCAAACCCGCTTGAATGGCTTTTTCTTCACCTATGAAAACTCTTGCCCATTGTTCTTTAAGTTGACCTAGCTGTGCTTCCTGCATTTCGCCGGGCGGGAGTTGTCCTGCTTCCTGCGCTTCTTTAACGAATGCTTTGAAACGCTCGTCCGTACCGGGTCTTTGCAAATAAGCGTCTATTTCTTCTTTCTTGAAATTGCCAACGCTCGGATCTGTCGGATTATCTTTCTGAGCCTTTGCCAAATAGGCGTTCATCAAAGCCACAGATTTGTTAAGCGACATCTGAGTTTTGATTTTCGGGTCTTTATCAATTCCCGTTGCACGCGCCTCTGCCGCAAAAGCAAGAAGTTCTCTCAATTGGTTGATGACGTTCTTGCGTTCCGCAGGGTCATTCTTCAAACGCTGTAACGCTTGCGGCGAAGCCCCTTCTACCAGCGTTGCAATATCTTCTTTTGTTAAAGATGCAATAGCGTCTTTCGGCTTGTTATATTTTGCTTGCCATAAAAGCAATCCGCCCGCCAGTACGATGGCAACACCGATTGCTATCCAAGCTTTTTGTATAGAGCTCAATTTTTTATCTTCCTTTCAATGCTTTGAATCTTCTGTATATTGTACGAGTTCCAACAAAACTCCGTTTGTAGATGTCGGATGAACAAAAGCGACAAGGCAACCGCCCGCACCAATACGCGGTTCTTCGTCTATAAGCCTTGCACCTTCACGTTTCAAACGCGATAAAGTATCACGAATATCATCAACGCGCACGGCTATATGATGAATTCCCGCGCCTCGTTTTTGTAAAAATTTTGTTATGGGCGAATCTTCGCTTGTCGCTTCCAATAGTTCAATTCGCGGTTCGCCAACAGGCAACATCGCAACGCGAACCTTCTGGTCTTCAACCGTTTCAATATCTTTAAGTTCAAGCCCGAGGGCATCACGCCAGAATTTTAACGCTTCATCAAGCCCGTTCGTAGCAATTCCAAGATGGTCAATTTTCATTTTTCTTTTCAAGTATTCCAACTAAAATTCTTACCACTTCTTCCGTATCTGACAAAATCGTGAATAAGGCTGTGTTTTCAGTGATGATTTTCTCTTTTCTGTTTAATTCTCCGAAACGCCAAATATCGCCCGTTGTAACCGCGCCGTAGAGATATTCTTTTGCGTCCGATTCTTCTGCTTTATCCAAAGCAATTAGCTCAACTGCCAATTGTGTAAAGCCTTTTGTCAAATCCGCGTTTTTTGCTTCAACAACAAGAAAACTTTGACTCGACGGCAAAAGATAATCAAGTGCGCCCTTGAGTTGATGACTCACGTCCAACCAATATTCGATTTTTACTTTAATGTCGGCGTAATGCGCCACTTGCAAAAGAATCGGAGCAATAAGAACTTCGCGCCGCGCCATCTCGCTGGTTAAATTTACGCGATAAATCCCTTCTTCAAGACGCGCAAGCAGATTATCAAGCCCTTCAAGCGTCCGTGTTGTGCTAGGTAGATTCAGATTTGCTTTTGTATATGAATAACCGAAGTATGATAAAACATCTTCAATTTCAGCATTCAGCTTAAAGTAATCCCCAAAAGTGTATGAAGCGTCCGGCGATATAACTTGCTTTTTCATTTTCAGCATTACCTCATTCAGCAAACCTTAGACTTTGGGAATAAGCACATCACGCTAAAATTTTAATGCTTCATCAAGCCCGCTGGCAGAAACCCGATATGATTAATTTCACAGTATTTATTTACCTGATATTACGCAATTGACATCAGGTAAATAAATTTTGTTTAGTCTTCATGTATTCACCTTTGAACATAAACACGCCCAAGGTCAGTGTTTGGCTGCAATGTTTGTTTTACTCAAGAATGCCTATTAAAATTCTTAACAAATCTTCTACATCTGCCGGAACGCTGTAAACATTAAGGTCTTGAGTAACTTTTTTTCCTTTGCGGTCTAATGTTCCAAACTGCCAGATATTGCCAAGAGAAACTGTGCCATAGAGAAGATTTGTATCTTCATCCATCAATTTATCTATGGCTAATAATTCAACGGACATCTGCGTAAAGCCTTTTGTTAAGTCCGCATTTTTGGCTTCAACTACGAGCAGGTTATTCTTTGACTTTAAGAAATAATCCAGAGAGCCTTTGAGTTGCGGACCGGCATCCAACACATATTCAACTCTGATTTTCGCTTTTGCATAATGCGCGGCTTCGGAAATAACCGGAGCAATAAGAAATTCACGACGTGCGGTTTCATTTGTCATTCCGACAAGAGAGAAACTTTCTTCCAGTCGGATAAGTAGGTTTTCCAGTCTGTCCAGTTCATGTTGACTGTATGGTAGTTTGAGTGATTCTGTTTCAAATGAAACGCCAAAATACTCTAAAACTTCCTCTGTTGTGGCATCAAGCTTGAAGTAATCAAAAAACGTATAAGACGCATCGGGTGAAATCAATTGTTTTTTCATATTGCGTTTTCCCTCTTAATAGTTTCGCTCTACGCTTTAATCTTCAAAATTTCATCCACTGCCGAATATGGGTCTCGCTCTTTATTTGCTACCTCAATCGCCAATGCTTCTATCTTTTCTTTCGTTCCATTTTCTCTCAAAACTTTCGCCAACAAAGTCTCTCTTAATAATTCCATGATTCGCCAGCGTGCGATTGATTGACGGCGCAGATTGCTTTCGGGAGTCTTTTTTTGAAAGTCTTTGTAAGCTTGAATCGCCGCAGCTAAATCTTCTATACCTTTATTTTCGATTGCGACAGTTTTGACAATTGGAGGATTCCAGTAATCCGGACGCATTGCTAAAGTCAGTAGTGCCTCTAATTCTTTTTCTGTCCTGAGGACGCCTTCGCGGTCAGCTTTGTTGATGACAAAAACATCACCTATTTCCATTATTCCTGCTTTGATTGCCTGAATGTCATCGCCCATTCCTGGAACAAGAACCACAACGGAAACATCTGCTGTCTTTACGATTTCAACTTCGTCCTGTCCTACACCAACTGTCTCAACAATGATTTTTTCGTAGCCCGCTGCGTCCAAAATCGCAACGGCATCAACGGTAGCCCGCGATAAACCACCTAGATTTCCGCGTGTAGCCATCGAACGAATAAAAACGCCTTTATCAAGTCCGAGCGTCTGCATTCGGATTCTGTCGCCCAAGATAGCTCCGCCCGAAAACGGACTCGACGGGTCAACACAAACAATTCCGACTTTTTCGTTTTTGTTTCGATAATAAAGGGCGAGTTTATCAACAAGCGAAGATTTGCCGGCACCCGGCGAACCCGTTATGCCAACGATAAGCGCATGACCTGTGCGCGGAAAAATTTCTTTCATCAATGCGGCGGCATCACCGCTTCCGTCTTCAACCTTTGAAATCGCACGTGCAACTGCATGAACCTCGCCGTTAAGAATTTTCTCAATCATGTTTTGAAGTTGTCCTGCTTCATTTTTCCTCAACATCTTTGTTAAAAGCAAAGAGCGACGAGATATTTTATCTTCTCGTCGCTCTTTAAGTTTAGGATTCAGGTGAAATTTACATCTTGCCTTCGTCCGCTGATGGACCGTAAATCTCAGGAACGGGTATCTCATTCAAACGCAAATAAACTGTAAGTTGACCACGATGATGAAAGATATGATTGAAACAAAACGAGCGCACCACCGCCACTTTCAGCATAGTAAAATATACTTGCTCACCATTTCGCAAAGTCCAATTTTGCATCAGTCCTTCATCCGAAGCTGATTCAAGAGCTTCCCCCGCTTCTGTGATGTGCTTATCAAAATAATCAAGTAATTCTTGACTGCTTTTTGGTACAAAAGGCTCGTAATTTCCTGCCGCAAAATCAAGCTCAGGCGTTTCAACAGTCGTTTTAATCCAACTGAACATCTCCGCAACGTGCGTGGCAAGCCTTAGCATACTCATTGATCTTTCATGCGGCTTCCATTCCCACGTTGATTCGGGAATACGCTCTAAAACTTTTCTTGTAGTGGCGGCTTCATGTTTTAATTCCGCTAGGAAAGCAGTGTTCATGCCCATAAATTTTCTCCTAAGAAGATAAGCTTTGAGTACCGACTTTAGTCGGCTTCTTGGCTCTGAACGAAAGCCGGCTAAAGTCGGTACTCAAGACCTAAGAAATGATTTCAAATTGCGTGGTGAATATACCATGCACGTTGCACAGATGCAACGCGACACACGATATGAAACAAACGATTTTTTATTTCTCATTCATTATCAATACTGTTCTGGCAGTTGCATAATTGATATATGAATCAGCCTCTTGCCTCGTTCAATTTTTCTTTCCCGGAAGTCCACCAAATCTCAACCAGGTTCGCCATCGGTCCGACAATAAACAGCGCATAATAAGGCGCGTGTACGTTCTCGAAAAGACGGAAAATCATTTCGGCTAAAGCAACAAGAAAAGCTACGACACACTGCGCCGTTTTTGATGAACGTACAGTTGTCTTGGGGTCTGTAATCATAAAAAAGATGAAGAGTTGATACATTGCGCCCGTTATCGGCGCGATTTCCGCAAGAAATGCGTGACCTGTAAACCAACTCCGCAAGAGACTAAAAACCATAAACGAAACAACATATGTAAACGTGATGTGAAAACGTCCCAAGCGATAGATAATCACAGAACCCAAAACCCAAATCACAACCATAGACAAAAGGTTGTTTCCCCATTGAATGCTAAGGCTTGCAACGGCAAATGGCGCAAGCAGTAACATTGCACTGATACCAAAGTTTGACGGATTCCAGATGTGCCGGTCTTTGATACGGAAGACGTATTTTGACGTTATCGAAATTGCGCTACATAAAGCGTAAGGCCAAATTGCGGGCGAACGAACCAAGATGCCAACACTGATTCCTGAAATATAAGCACTAGCAAGATGAGGAAACTTTCCGGTAAAAATTTTACCGAGAATCATTTCAAGAGCAATCGCAGTCAAAATCGCCAAAGCCGTTTTCGGATAGCTTTCCAGCATTCCGAAAGAAAACTGCCCTACAAGTAAAATCAAAGTGATAAGAATCGGTGCTATAAAACGATGGTCTATTCCGAACAACTTCGACGGTTTTTGAATTTGTATCGGCGGATTTGCGGTTACAGTTGCACTCATAGTTTCTTTTAGCCGGGAGCGCAGACATCTTGTCTGCAAAAGCTTGCGACAGCAAGCTTAAAAAGCTTCAATAAAAATTGATTTAACGTAAAAGTTATTAGCTGGGAGCGCAGACATCTTGTCTGCAAAAGCTTGCG
>Ga0187894_10007551_pt1 | contig 10216 bp, 7 predicted proteins | sample GBC1701081metaG_FD_136650 | JGI IMG/M metagenome (GOLD analysis project Ga0187894, IMG submission 136650) | White microbial mat communities from a lava cave in the Kipuka Kanohina Cave System on the Island of Hawaii, USA - GBC170108-1 metaG ... | reverse complement strand
TCGTCGGGCAGGGTGCCGGACAGCGGCTTGATCATGTTGTAGCCCCAGTCCTGGCGCAGCTCGACGGCGCGGATGCGCACCTCCAGCACCTGGCCCGGCCTGGCGCCCTCGACCGCGATCGGCCCGGTGAGGATATGGCCCGGCAGCATGCGCTCGGCACGCGCATGGATGTCGGCCAGCTCCGGCGGCACGTGGAAGCCGTTCTTCGGCACCGCGTCCGGCGAGCCCGACACGGTCTCGACAGTGACTGTATCCCCGCTGCGTACCGTGAGCACCGGCGGCACCTTGGCATCGAAATAGCCCCAGTGACAGGTCTCGACGCTGGCCTTCAGATGATGATGCACCACGGTGCTTCCTCCCCCTCCGCAATCTCTCTCCCGGCGCTGCAGAAGATGGAACCACAGAGAGCACAGAGCACACAGAGGAAGAGATGAACCACGGAGCGGTGCGTCACCGAGTTAGGATTCAAGTGCGCCTTCGGCGCGCTATTGAACCTTCTGTCATGTGCACCGCTGCCTCTGCCGTTGGTCTTCCTCTGTGCTCTCTGTGTGCTCTGTGGTTAAATCTTCTAGGCGCCATGAACGGCGATCCTGTCTCTGGCGAAACGCGGTTCTAGGATGCCGCCGCCTGCGCCGCCGCGCTCCCCTCCAGCGCCGGCCAGGTGTCGAGGAGGCCCAGCGCGCGCTCCAGCGCCGCGCCGATGCGCAGCACCGTCGGCTCGTCGAACGGCCGGCCGACGATCTGCATCGACAGCGGCAGGCCCGCCTTCGAGAAGCCGGTCGGCACCGACATCGCGGGGTTGCCGGTGACGTTGAACGCCATGGTCTGCATCGGCCAGGCGGTGGGCCAGCCGTCGCGGTAATCGGCGAAGGGCGGCGCCGGCGCCAGCGACGAGGCGGTGATGACCGCATCGAACCGAGACAGCACCCCGGCGTTCAGCGCCGTCGCCAGCTCGCGCCGCAGCCGGAAGGCCTGCGTCAGGTCGGCCGCCGAGATGAACGCGCCCATGATGATGCGGGCGTGCGTCATGCGGGCGTAGTCGAGCGGCCGCGTCTGGAAGTCCTGCTCGTGGATCGCGTAGGCCTCCGAGCTCAGGATGATGCGGCCGCAGGCGTTGAAGAGATCGTAGTCGGGCAGGGTGATCTCCTCGACCGTGGCCCCCAGCCTTGCCAGCGTCTCGGCCGCGCTGTCGATGGCGGCAACCGACTCGGCCGACACGCCCTCGGCCTTGACGTAGAAGTGCCGCGGCACCGCGATCTTCAGGCCGTGCACGCCCCAGCCCAGCCCGCGGCTGAAATCGGGGACGTCAACTTTGGCGCTAGCCGGGTCCAGCGGATCGTGGCCGGCGATCACCTGCATGGTGAGCGCGCAGTCCTCGACGCTGCGCGCCAGCGGCCCGCAGTGGTCGAGCGTGTAGGACAGCGGGAAGACGCCGCGGCGCGACACCAGCCCGTAGGTGGGCTTCAGGCCGACGATGCCGCAGTAGGCCCCCGGCCCGCGGATCGAGCCGCCGGTGTCCGAGCCCATGGCCATGCGGCAGAAGCCCGCTGCCACGGCCGCGCCGGAGCCCGACGACGAGCCGCCGGGGATGTGATCGCGGTTCCACGGATTGCGCGCCGGCGGGAACGGCAGGTCGAAGCTGGGGCCGCCGATGGCGAACTCGTGCGTGCCCAGCTTGCCCAGCAGCACGCCGCCGCCGTCCTTCAGCCGGGCGGCGACCACCGAGTCGGCCGGCGGCACGTTGTCGACCCGCAGCCTGGAGTGGCAGGTCGTGCGGATGCCCGCGGTGTCGTAGATGTCCTTCAGCCCGTAGGGGATGCCCTGGAACGGCCCCTTGTCGATGCCGGCCTTGAAGTCGGCGTCGGCCGCAGCCGCGTCCGCCATCGCCCGCTCAGGCGTCAGGGTGATGAAGGCATCGAGCGCGCCATCGAAGGCACCGATGCGGTCCAGCGCGGCGCCGGTCAGCCCGGTCGAGGTCAGCGTGCCGGCGCGCAGCCTGGCGCCGGCTTCGGCGATCGACAGCGCATGCGGGGATTTGGTCTCAGCCACCTCAGCTTCCCTGGCGCTGCGCGACGAGCGAATAGATGTTGGACGGCTCTGCCGCCGCGGTGCGCGGCTGGCGCAACAGCGCGACCATGCGCTTCTGCTCCTTGTAGCTGGCCAGGATCACCTCGAAGCGCTCGGCCGGAATCGTCAGTCCGGCTTTCTTCGCGGCGGCATCGAGCTCCTGCTTGAGGTCGTCATCGGACGGTGAGGCTGGCATCGCGGCTAACTCCTGTCCCGCCGCGGCGGCGGGGTGACGTGTCAGGATCAATCGTAGGAGACAGGGCGAAGAAGAAGCAATGCATATGCCAGCAGCATTGCACCGTTGGCATGGTCGCGATCCGACCTGATTGCTCAAACCCTGACCGCCGCAAAAGCGTGCACCGCAGCGTCGTTGCTTCGCTTCACGTCATCGCGCTGCACAATCGCGCGCTTGCACAATCGCACAGCATGTTGGGCACGCACGCTTGATTTCAATCATCGGCTGGCACGCCTGTTGCACCGCACAATGTCACGATTGGCCGGAGGCAGCGCCTTTGCGAGGGCACCGTCGCGTTCGCCACGACAGCGGGGGTACGATGACGATCAAGCGGCTGGGCCGATTCCTTCTCGCTGCCACCATCGGCGCGATCAAGCATGCCTTCATGGTGAGCTTGTCGAACCATGAACGTCCCGCACGGACCGCTTCATGGTTCGACCCGGCAAGACGCGAAGCGTCTGTGCCTGTGCTCACCGTGAAGCGATCGTTCTGTCGTGCTGCAGCGTCAAGCCTCGCGATCGTGCTCGGCCTGCAGGCCGTCGCACCGGCCCCGGCGGCCGCGGAAAGCGTGCTGCGCGTGGCGATGACCGCGGGCGACATCCCGGACTGGACCGGACAGCCCGACCAGGGCTTCGAGGGCTCGCGCTTCGTCGGCTGGAACCTCTACGACGCGCTGATCAACTGGGACCTGTCCCGCTCCGACGTCGAGGCATCGCTGACCCCGGGCCTCGCCACGAAGTGGTACGTCGATGCCGACAACAAGAAGAAATGGATCTTCGAGCTGCGGCAGGGCGTGAAGTTCCACGACGGCTGCGTCTGGAACGCCGACGTCGCGGTCTGGAACATCCAGCGACTGACGCTCGACAAGGTGCCGCAGTTCAACCCGCTGCATTTCGCCCGCGTGCGCTCGCGCACCAACAACATCGACAAGGTCGAGAAGGTCGACGACTACACCATTGCCATCTATTCGAAGACGGTGGAGTCGCTGTTCCCGTACAACGTCAGCGTCCTCTTCATGATCTCCAGGTGCGCCGTCGAGGCCGCCGGCAATGACTACAAGGTCTACGCCAGGGCGCCGTCCGGCACGGGGCCCTACAAGTTCGACAAGGTGGTGCCGCGCGAGCGCCTGGAGCTGGTGAAGAACCCCGACTACTGGAACCCCAGGCGCGTGCCCAAGCACGACCGCGTGGTGTTGCTGCCGATGCCCGAGGCCACGACGCGCGCCGCGGCACTTCTCGCGGGGCAGGTCGACCTCGTCGAGGCGCCCTCGCCCGACACCATCCCGCGGCTGAAAGCCGGCGGCATGACCATCGTCACGCTGACCTATCCGCACAACTGGGACTACCAGCTGAACTTCCAGCGCGGTCCCTTCAAGGATGTGCGCGTGCGCCGCGCCGCCAACTATGCGATCAACCGCGACGAGATCGTCGACATGCTGGGCGGGGTGGCCATGGCCGGCTACGCCACCTTCACGCCCAGCCAGAAATACTACGGCAAGCCCTACAGATATGAATTCAACGCCGCCAAGGCGACGGCGCTGCTGAAGGAGGCGGGCTGCTACCCGTGCAGCATCACCGTCGGCATCTCGACCTCGGGCTCGGGCCAGATGCAGCCGCTGCCGATGAACGAGCTGATCAAGGCGCAGCTCGAGGCGGCCGGCTTCAAGGTCAGGCTCGAAGTGATGGACTGGAACGCGCTGATCACCTCTTTCTTGGGCGGCTGGGAGAAGACGCCGCAACTCGACGCCGTCAACGTCAGCCTGTCGACCATCGATCCGGCGTCGGGTTTCATCAAGCACTACACCACGGCCAACCGCTCGCCCTCCGGCCTGAACTGGGGCTGGTACGAGAACAAGGAGGTCGACCGCCTGACCGACGCGGCGCTCGCCTCCTTCGACGAAGCCGAGCAGACGAAGCTGCTGATCCGCGCCCACGAGCTGGTCAACGAGGATGCGGCGCGCGTCTTCATCGCCCACGACCTGAACCCGCGCGCCCTCTCGCCGCGCGTGAAGGGCTTCGTGCAGGCCCAGAGCTGGTTCCAGGACCTGACCCCGATCACGATCGCGGCCCCGAGCAACTGATGCCCGCGCCACCGCCACCGTGCCTCCGATCACCGCACCTGCCCGCGGCGGTGCCGAATGAAGCGCCGCAGGAAGACTTCAACACAGAGGCACGGAGTACGCAGAGAACACAGAGAAAGCTTTGTCGCACGCCGGCACGCCACCACCCGCTCTCTCGGTGTGCCTCTGTGTTCTCTGTGTCTCTGTGTTGAAGTCTTCATGATTCAACCTGCCCGCTCGCCTGCTTCGAAAGTCTTGGGAGAACCTTGATGACCACCACACCGCTACGCGCCGCAGCGCTGGGACTTGGCCTCGCGCTCGGCCTGAACGCCGCTGCGCCGGCGCCGGCCGCCGCCGAGTCCGTGCTGCGCGTCGCCATGACGGCGGGCGACATCCCGGACTGGACCGGCCAGCCGGACCAGGGCTTCGAGGGCTACCGCTTCGTCGGCTGGAACCTCTACGACGCGCTGGTCAACTGGGACCTGTCGCGCCCCGATGTCGAGGCCGGGCTGACGCCGGGCCTCGCGAGCAAGTGGTACATCGATCCCGCCGACCACAAAAAATGGATCTTCGAGCTGCGCCAGGGCGTGAAGTTCCATGATGGCTGTCCGCTCAATGCCGACCTCGTCGTCTGGAACATCCAGCGCCTGACCGACGACAAGGCACCCGGCTTCCACCCCGTGCAGTACGCGCGCCAGCGCGGGCGTTCGGTCAATGTGCTGAAGGCCGAGAAGATCGACGACATGAAGGTCGCGATCTACACCAGGTCGGAGGACTCGTTCACGCCATACAACCTCAGCGTCTGGTACATGATCTCCAGGTGCGCCGTGGAGAAGGTCAACTACGACTACAACGCCTACGCCAAGGCGCCGTCCGGCACGGGGCCGTACAAGTTCGACAAGGTGGTGCCGCGCGAACGCATCGAGCTGGTGAAGAACCCGGACTACTGGAATCCCAAGAGGGTCCCGAAGCACGACCGCCTGGTGCTGCTGCCGATGCCGGAAGCCACGACGCGCGCCGCGGCCCTGATCGCGGGCCAGGTCGACTTCATCGAGGCGCCGTCGCCCGACACCATCCCGCGGCTGAAGCAGGGCGGCATGACGGTGATCACCCGGCCTTACCCGCACAACTGGCACTACCAGCTCAATTTCGTCGAGCCGCCGTTCAACGACGTGCGCGTGCGCCGCGCCGCCAACCACGCCATGAACCGCGACGAGATGGTCGAGATGCTGGGCGGCGTGGCGCAGCCCGGCTACACCATCTACCCGCCCAGCTCGCCGTTCTACGGCAAGCCCGTGAAGTATGAGTACGACCCCAAGAAGGCGACGGCGCTGCTCAAGGAGGCGGGCTGTCATCCCTGCTCGGTGACGCTGGCGATCTCGACCTCGGGCTCGGGCCAGATGCAGCCGCTGCCGATGAACGAGCTGGTGAAGGCGCAGCTCGAGGCGGTCGGCTTCAAGGTCAAGCTCGAGGTGATGGACTGGAACGCGCTGATCGACGTGGCGCTGAAGGGCCGCGAGAAGTTCCCGCAATACAACGGCATCAATGTCAGCCGCGCCACCCAGGATCCGCCCAACGCCCTGCTGCGCTTCGTCATCAAGCAGCAATTCTCGCCCGCCGGCGGCAACTGGGGCTGGTACAGCGACCCCGAGATCGAGACCCTGGTGGCGCAGGCCATGAAGGAGTTCGACGAGGAGAAGCGCGCCGAGCTGCTGGCCCGGGTGCACGAGATTGCCAGCCGCGACGCTGCGATGATCTTCGTCGTGCACGACCTCAACCCGCGCGCGCTCTCGCCCAAGCTCAAGGGCTTCGTGCAAGCCCAAAGCTGGTTCCAGGACCTGACGTCGATCACGGTGGGGAACTGACCCGCATGTGGCTCTACATCGCCCGGCGCATCCTCTATGCCGTCCCGATCGCCATCGGCGTCACGGTGATCTGCTTCGGACTCGTGTTTCTGGCGCCGGGTGATCCGATCCAGCTGCTGCTGCCGCCCGACGCCTCGCAGCAGGACGTGGCCTACCTGCGCAAGCTCTACGGCTTCGATCAGCCGGTCCCCGTGCAGTACGCCAAGTGGCTGGCGCGCGCCGTCACGGGCGATCTCGGCGTCTCGCTGCAGACCAGCCGCCCGGTGATCGGCGAGGTGTCGCGGGCGCTGTCGAACACCATCGTGATCGCCGCCGGCGCCGTCCTGGTGGCCTTCACGCTGGCTTTCGTGCTCGGCACCCTGGCGGCCTGGAACGCCGGCAGCCTGGTCGATCGCGGCATCACCGCGGTGTCGGTGTTCGGCGTCAGCGTGCCCAACTACTGGCTGGGCATCGTGCTCATCATCATCTTCTCGGTCGATCTCGGCTGGCTGCCGGCCACCGGCATGGGCTCGAAGGGCTCCGACAGCTTCGACATCACCAAGTGGGACCAGGTCAAGTACGCCATCCTGCCGATCGCGACGCTGTCGATGGTTCCGCTGGGCATCATCATGCGCAGCACGCGCTCGGCCGTGGCCGAGGTGCTGGCACATGACTTCGTCCAGACCCTGCGCGCCAAGGGCCTGGGCGAGGTCGCCGTGCTGCGCCACGCCGTGCGCAACGCCCTGCCGCAGATCCTGGCCGTGATGGGCCTGCAGTTCGGCTACCTGGTCGGCGGCTCGATCCTGATCGAGACCGTCTTCACCTGGCCCGGCACCGGCTTCCTGCTCAGCAAGGCGATCCTGACCCGCGACATCCCGGTGCTGCAGGGTGCGATCCTGATCCTGGCGCTGTGCTTCGTCGCCACCAACCTGGTCGTCGACCTGCTGCAGACCGCCATCGACCCCCGCATCAAGCGCGCGTGAGGAAGTCATGACCGCTTCGACCAGTTCGTCATCCCGAGCGCAGCGAGGGATCTCCCGCGAATGGCGCACCGTGCGCCTGCATCGGGAGATCCCTCGCTGCGCTCGGGATGACGGGTTGGCCGGACGACAAGAGGCCACGCCATGACCGACGTCACCATCGGCCCGGCCCTGTCGACGGCCGTCGAGGACGAGGCGCCGGCCGCCAAGGTCCGCGGCTACTGGGGCACGGTCGCCTACCGCCTGCGCTACGACTACGTGACGGTGTTCTTCGCCGCCCTCATCCTCGTCATCGCCGTGGCGGCGATCGCGGCGCCGCTGATCGCGCCGTTCGATCCGACCAAGACCAGCATGGCGTATCGGCTCAAGCCGATCGGCTTCCGCAACTTCCTGCTGGGCACCGACGAGCTGGGCCGCGACATCCTCTCGCGCCTGATCTACGGCGGCCGCATGTCGCTGATGATGGGCCTGCTGCCGGTGCTGTGCGCGACCCTGATCGGCGGCACGTTCGGCGTCGTGGCCGGCTTCGTCGGCGGCCGCGTGAACATGCTGATCATGCGCACCATGGACATCTTCTACGCCTTCCCGTCGGTGCTGCTGGCGGTGGCGATCTCGGGGATGATGGGCGGCGGCATGGTCAACGGCCTGCTGGCGCTGACCCTGGTGTTCATCCCGCCGCTCTGCCGGGTCGCCGAGACCGCCACCACGCAGGTGCGCAACCTCGATTTCGTCGAGGCGGCGCGGGCCAGCGGCGCCCCCACCTGGTCGCTGATCGTGCACCACGTGCTGGGCAACGTGCTGGGCCCGGTGTTCATCTATGCCTCGAGCCTGTTCTCGGTGTCGATCCTGCTGGCCGCCGGCCTGTCGTTCCTCGGCCTGGGCGTCGAGCCGCCGACGCCCGACTGGGGCCTGATGCTCTCGACCCTGCGACAGGCGATCTACGTGCAGCCGCTGGTCTGCGCCCTGCCGGGGGTGATGATCTTCATTACCTCGCTGTCCTTCAACCTCTTCAGCGACGGCCTGCGCCAGGCCATGGACGTGCGGCTATGAGCGGGGAGCGCATGCACGCTTCATCTCGTCATCCCGAGCGCAGCGAGGGATCTTCTGCGAAAGAGGACTCCCTCCCCGAAAGATCCCTCGCTGCGCTCGGGATGGCGGACTGGCCGCTATACCAAGAAGACCCGGTGGCCCGTTCGTGACCGTTGCCGTGATGACGACCACCCGCCCACCCTTGGTGCCGGTGCCCGAGGGCGACCCGCGCGACCGCGGTGGGCCGGCGCAGCCCCTGCTGACCGTCACCGACCTGAAGCGCCACTTCGCCATCAGGGGCGGCATGATCGGCCGCACCATCGGCCACGTGCGCGCCGTCGACGACGTGTCGTTCACCGTGCTGAAGGGCGAGACGCTGGGAATCGTGGGCGAGTCGGGTTGCGGCAAGTCGACCCTGGCGCGGCTCCTGATGCACCTGATCTCGCGCGACAGCGGCGACGTCGTGTTCGACGGCGAGGCGGTGGGCAGCCTGCACGGCCTCACGCTGCGCGAGCTGCGCCGCAACCTGCAGATGGTCTTCCAGGACAGCTACTCATCGCTGAACCCGCGCCTGCCGGTCGAGGATTCGGTGGCCTACGGCCCGCGCGTGCATGGCATGCCGGCGGCCGCTGCCAAGGCCAAGGCGCGCGAGCTGCTGGCCAAGGTCGGGCTGAAGCCGGAGATCTTCGGCCCGCGCTATCCGCACGAGCTGTCCGGCGGCCAGAAGCAGCGCGTCAACATCGCCCGTGCGCTGGCGCTCGACCCGCGCATGCTGATCCTCGACGAGGCGGTGTCGGCCCTCGACAAGTCGGTCGAGGCGCAGGTGCTGAACCTGCTGCGCCAGCTGAAGCGGCACTTCAACCTCACCTACATCTTCATCTCGCACGATCTGAACGTCGTGCAGTACATCTCCGACCGCGTGCTGGTGATGTACCTGGGCGAGGTTGTCGAGATCGGCCCGGTCGACGCGCTCTACGCCGCGCCGCGACATCCCTATACGCGGGCGCTGCTGGCCTCGCGGCTGTCGTTCGATCCGGCCGAGCGGGTCGACGAGGCGCCGCTGACCGGCGATCCGCCCAACCCCATCAACCCGCCCAGCGGCTGCCGCTTCCGCACCCGCTGTCCCTTCGCCGAGGCCGTCTGCGCCGAGCGTGCGCCAGCGCTGCCGAAATCCATGACGTCCAACACGCACGCCGCCGCCTGCCACATGGAAGACGAGCACTCCGGCCACAGCCAGGCGGTGGCGACGCAAGCGCCGACGGTGTCGGCACCTGGGAGCGCCGGCTTCCAGCCGGCACCGGCGCGGAGCGCCGGATCATGATGCTGGGAGCGCGCCACTCCAGTGGCGCACGACGCCGGGCGGCCTCGATGGCCGACCGGCGTCGATCTTGGCAACGGTTGGGTCGCCCTCCGCTTTCGCTCCGGGCGATGCGCCACTGGAGTGGCGCGCTCCCGGCATGAGGATCGCTCGATGCAGCTCCAGTCCCTGACACCAGAAGCCGCCGCTCCCACGCTGCGCCCGCTGGTCGAGGTCGAGGATCTGACGGTGAAGTTCGTCAGCCGCGAGGCCACCGTGTCGGCGGTCAACGGCGTCACGTTCTCGATGATGCCCGGCGAGGTGCTGTGCATCATCGGCGAGTCCGGCTCCGGCAAGTCCGTCACCATGCGGGCCCTGATGCGTCTGCTGCCGAAGCACCGCACGCGCATCGGCGGCCGCATGCGCGTGGGCGAGCATGACATCCTGGGCCTGTCCGAGCGGGCGCTCAGCGACATCCGCGGCTCGACCGTGTCGATGATCTTCCAGGAGCCGATGACGGCGCTGGACCCGGTCTACACCGTGGGACAACAGATCGCCGAGACCGTGGTGCGCCACGACGGCTGCTCCTACGCCCAAGGCCTGGCTCGGGCGCTCGAACTGCTGAACCTCGTCAAGGTGCCGTCGGCCGAGCGGCGGCTGAAGGCCTATCCGCACGAGCTGTCCGGCGGCCTGCGCCAGCGCGTG
>Ga0187894_10007550_pt1 | contig 10221 bp, 6 predicted proteins | sample GBC1701081metaG_FD_136650 | JGI IMG/M metagenome (GOLD analysis project Ga0187894, IMG submission 136650) | White microbial mat communities from a lava cave in the Kipuka Kanohina Cave System on the Island of Hawaii, USA - GBC170108-1 metaG ... | reverse complement strand
CAGGCTTTAGCCAATCTGTACGCCCCGTAAACGGGGCAGGAAAATCAGGGTGAACATTTATCCCCAACCGTGAACGGTCGGGCTAATGGAAAAGATATTAAATTGTCACCCTTGATTCGCATTATCAACACACGCCCTTACTGTATGCGGGCTTTCTGCGTTCGTTATTGAGGTATGTAAACAGAAGCGACAGGAATGTCACCATTTGCACCGAATCCTTGAATCAATGTTCCTCCACCCGATTTCAAGACAAACCATGTCGTCGCTGTCGGGCGGAAAACCCCAAAGTCTGTTTTTCCGTCAGCATCATAATCGCCCGGTACAGGTATGTCTCCATTCACTCCAAATGGGGCTGCATAAAATGAATTGTCTTCACTCCTAAGCACAAACCAGTTTCCTGTTGAGGGTCTCCAGAATGCAACATCCGCTTTACCGTCTCCTGTGTAATCTCCCTGAACAGGTTTATCAGTTGGCAATCCAAACACTGTTGCAAAGTTTCCTGCTGTGGAGCGAATCATCCACCATTCTCCGTTTCCTGTTGTCTGATTCGGTCTGAATACGGAAATATCTGCATGTCCGTCCCCGTCATAATCTGCAACTGTTGGAATATCATTTATTGCTCCGAATGTTGTGATTTGAACTCCACCTGTTGTTTTGTTTATGTACCAAGTCACTTCTGATGGACGAAAGATTGTGAAATCAGCCAATCCGTCACCATCGAAATCAGCAGGTGCGGGTTTATCAGTTGAATTTCCGAAAGGTGCGCCGAAAAATGTTCCGTTTGATGAACGAAGGACATACCAGAAACCCGTTGAAGGACGGAAAATAGCAACATCGGTTTTACCATCGCCGTCATAATCTGCCGGAACAGGTTTGTCATTAACTGCACCAAATTGAAAAGCGTTTGTGTTTCCCGTTGAACTTTTATTGAGCCACCATTGCCCAAGCGATGGACGATAGATTGATATGTCCGTCTTTCCGTCGCCGTCGAAGTCCGCCGTCAGATTATTAAGGCGCGAAGTCGTCGTCGTAACATCGAGCGTCCAGCCATCGAAACCGCCGAAATCCTGTGCTTCATCGTCAACAGCATAGAGTTTCCATTGACCGTTCGGGTTTGTGCCGTTAAAGACATCTAGATTTCCCACACCGTAGTTTTGTGAGCCGGGACCGGGCGATGGGAAAACGTCAATTTCGCCGGGTTCGAGTGTTGTTGGTCCGGCGAGATTTGTCGGTTTGTAAAATCCGAAGTTATCGGTGACGGGAATGGGAATCGTATTCGCGGCGGATTGGTCTATGATAATCGTTTTATTGACGAAACCCTGACCTGAGCCGCCGCCGGTATCGGACATCAACATGGTGCGGACACCGGTCGGGCTTTCGAGCATAATGTCGAGGTCGGCAGGAAAGGTATGAGTGATTTTGTTGAGCGAAACACGGATTTTGGTAATGGTGCCGGGTAAATTGCTGACGGTTACAGTCGAAGTATTGAGAAACGGCGGATTCGTGCCGTTTCTATCTTCCAGCACGATTCCGGTTTGATTTGTCTGAACGGAACGCGGGTCGCCTAACAATCGGGACAAGAATATATCGGGTCCTTGAGACCCTGAAACTATGATTTTGCCGTCCTGCTGAATCGCAACCGCCCTTGCATAAGTGTTTGTGTAGTTGGATGCGGGAAAGGTAAATTTCCCGTTGCCGTGAAACGAAGTATCCAATGAGCCGTTGGAATTAAAGCGGATAAGGCGTGTATTGTTGAAATCTATCCGTTCCGCAACGATGATTTTGCCGTCGGGCTGAAGTGTCGCGCCGCCAGTCGAATCGAATGTTATATCGTTCGATATCGCTATTCCGTTAACGCCGAAACTCGTATCAATCGAACCGTCCGAATTGTAACGAACTGCCGCAACATCGGTTTGATTAATATTTTGGGTTCTGCCGACGGCGATGATTTTTCCATCCGGTTGGAGCAACAATTTACTGAGAGCGTCATTTACCCCGATAGAAGTTGTCAGCTTACCGTCGGTGTCAAATGTCGTATCGAGTGAACCGGTTGCGGTGATACGAATCAAAGCGAATTCAATATTAGCACCACTCGTATTTCCGCCGGCGACGATCTTTCCGTCGGTTTGAAGGGAAATAGACCTCAGGTCATCGTTGTTGTTAAATGATACCACAACGAGTCCGATGCCCGTCGGACCGAACGCCGCATCCGGCGTTCCGTTCGCGTTAAAGCGGACGACCATAAAATCCCGAATCGAGCCTGTAGGTCCGCTATTGCCGCCAACGATTATTTTACCGTCCGGCTGAATCGCAATGTCTCTAACAGCTTGGGTGTCAGATAAAACCAAAGTGGCAATGCCGTCACCGTCGAATGTCGTATCGAGCGAGCCGTTGCTGTTAAAACGAGCCAACGCTATCTCGCCGCTTGCATCACCGACAACGACTATTTTGCCGTCGGTTTGAATGGCGAGCGCGTTTGCTTGAGTTAGACTCGGAACTTGCGCCAATCCATCGCCGTCGAAGGTGTTGTCAGGCGTGCCGTTCACATTGAAACGGGCAACCTCGAAACCACTCATCCCGACAACAACCGCTTTGCCGTCGGGCTGAATCTCGATGTCGCCGTTTCCGTTGGTTCCGCTGACTGTGCTGTAAAAAACCTTGCCGCCGCTGCCGAAAGTCTGGTCAAACTGGCTCGCCGCCGCTTCCGCTTTTGTCGGCGCAAACAGCACAATGCCCGCCAACATACTAAATCCGACAGCCAGACTGACGGCTTGTTTCATCAAACGGGAAATTCGATTGTCGCTCATTTTATTCGTTATCATAGTTTTCTCTCTGTCAGAGCCTGCGTAAGCAGGCTGTTAATTGTTGGCAAACTTTGACCAGCCCGCTTACGCAGGCTGCTCTGACCTTGCGTTACTCCGAACTATCATTTCCAATTCAAAAAGATTATCTTTCAAAACAAATCCGCTTGCTCCCGCCAGAAATGCTTCGGTGCGAATTTCTGCATCTTCAAAAGCCGTAACCATACAGATATTCGCTTTTGGATATTCGGCGATGATTTCACGAATTGCCGTAATCCCGTTCATATTCGGCATTTCCCAATCCATCAAAACCCAATCGGGCAGATGTTTTTGATAAAGCGCAAACGCAAGGCTTCCATCAGCACACTCAAAAATTTCATCAACCTCAGCGGGTAGATAATCGCGCAAGAGAAGGCGGACTTTTTCGTTGTCATCAACAATTAAGACTTTCATCTGTGTCATAAATAAGAAATGGGTTGTCATAGTTAATTTGGAAAATCAAAGGTCAAAAGCGCATGATGAGATTCGCTCTTGACCTTTGATTGAGATTGCGGATTTATTTATTGCTTCGTCCAGACGAATCCGTTTGACCAGCGGATTGTTCTTCCGTCGGCGGAAACTGTTGCCGTTAGTCCGAAAGATGTGAAAGTTGAACCGTTAAGAGTTCCGTTTGTAACAGTTCCATAGCCATTGTCCACAGTAAGACCGGAACCTTTTTGTGTAATGGTGGCGTGTTTGTCGTATTTCACATTTTTGTCATTAAACATCGCCCACGTTCCCGTGAGATTGGTTTGATTTGTGGCTGTTGTTCCTACCCTCTGACCTTTTACAGTGATAATCGGGTCGAGCATGTAATACATCTCGTCGTCGAGAGGGTCGAAATTGCTTTGCCCCGCTTCATAAAGAAAGATACCGCCAATTCCCCAATCTTTGCCCCAACTATTCTGAATAATCCAAAACGCAGGCGCATCAAACTGTGTTTTTGCAAGTGGCGCAACTAACGGGTCGTTGGGGTCACCGAAGATTGAATGCAATTGCCCAAAGGTTATTTTTCCGCCGGAAAAATAACCGATTACTGTTACTGCGTGACGACCTTTACTTTCATTAAGTGTGTTGATGAGATTCTGCTTTGCTGTACGCATCACTTGTTGGGCATCCTGAGGTATTTGCGGGCTTGGCTCCAACGGAGCGGCAACTATATTTACAAACTTCTGATGATTGTAAACACCGGAATTATATTTATTGAAATCACCGTAAACTCCGAAATCAGCAACCAGCGCGCCTTGCGTGGAAATGAATTTCCGCATTGCGTCATATTTGTCTAATCCTGCCGGAAGCTGTGTGCCACTGTCGATTGAACCTTCTTTGCCTGCTTTAATCCAGAAGTCGGATAAAACCTGTGTGCGCGTCCAACCTTGCTCATTTTTATCTCCGATGATTTGCGACATAAAGACTCCGGTACTTACCATTCGCCCTGTTCCGCCGCTAGTGCCGTTAAACCATGCGTAATTAGGCATATTTTGATTGCACATACGACCTCCCATAACGAAAAACTGCATCGGGTCGGCTATTGTCAGCGGCAACACAGGCGGGTTCGGTTGATTTGCAACTATCGTAGCCAGAGCTGTTGATGTTGCATAAGCCACGCAACTGCCGCAACTACCCTGGTCTAATATCATCGGGCGTTTGCCGATTGGGATGACATAGAAAGCGGGGTAGTTTTTGTCAACCGGAAACGGTAGCGAATTGGCTGTCGCCGCCGAGGGGGCAGTATTGACAGCACCCATTCTCGCCTGAAGTTCTGCCTGCGTAAAATAGTCTGTTTTTCTCGGCGTCGGGTCCATGTAATTCGGGGTTGTCTGTGCGACAACAGATGAATTCAGCAACAAAACCATCAACAATAAGCCTGCAATCGAATAGTTTACTTTCACTTGTTTCCTTATCTTATTCAACATTTTCACTCTCTCCTGTTTCGGGGTTTTTCCCAGTTAATGCACTGGCTGGAATTTAATTTTTGATGGAACGCAGGATAAAGTGATTCGATAGAGATTAACATTCGCACTTCCACGTATTTCGCATACGTGGAACTACGTATATTTAATGTTTTGAGTCCCGCCTTCAGGCGGCTTTTGTACTTGATATGATTCTTTATTTTAACCATGTGCCGCCTAAAGGCGGGACTCAAAACTAAAGCAATTCCGATTTATGTTGGAGTGCGAATTTGAAAAGCGAATGTGCGCCTTGTAAGTTTAATTTTTGGCAGATGTTTTCACGGTGTTTTTCAACGGTTCGCGGGCTTATGAAAAGTTGTTCGCTGATTTCTTTGCTCGTAAGGTTTTCGGCAATCAGTTTCAAAACGCGCCGTTCGGTTTGAGTTAAATCGCTGATGGTCGGTTGCTGTTCGGTTAACTGAACAGCACGGCGACTGCGATTGATAAGAAACGATGTCAGAGCGTGGCTTGTGTAATGATTATTCGATGCCACAGTTTTGATACATTCAACAATATCCGTCAACGCACTGTCTTTCAAAACAAAACCTTTCGCGCCTAAGTCAATTGCTTCATTAAACATATCTTCGTCGCGGTGCATCGTCAGAAAAATTATTTCGGTTGAAAACTTTTTAGCTTTAATCTTACGCGCCGCGTCAAAACCGTTTATCACAGGCATATCAACATCGAGAATCGTAACTTGCGGACTGAATTTTTCAATCGCCTCGATTGCTTCCTGCCCGTTGCTTGCCTCTGCAACAACGCGCAATTTTTCATCCTCTTCGATTGCCTCGCGCAAACCCTTACGCACAATCGGATGATCATCCGCTATAACGATTGTGATTTCCTCATTCATATTTTAAGTTACTGTAAATAATTCGTGTGTGATTCTGATTACATTGTAAACAACCTGTTCTTTTGTTTGCAGAGAGATTAAAAGGTCAAATAACTATGTTTACAATTTACCCTGTATCGTGCGAATCATTTGCAGTATGTATTTTAATGCAACTTAGGAATAGAAATTTTAACTTCAATCTTTGTTCCCCCTTCAATTATCGAATCAATAGCAAACTCGCCTTTGAGTAATTGCGTTCGCTCTTTCAAACCGACAAGACCGAGACCGCCGCCATTGGATTTAACATTGCCCACATCGAACCCTTTGCCGTTGTCTTCGATTGTAATCAGAATCTTATTTTCGCCGCGCTTTATCGTAACAAGCGCGTTTGATGCGTTTGAATGTTTGATGATGTTGTTGACAGACTCCTGAACAATTCGATAGATGCAGATTTCCTGATTTTCCGAAAACAGATTGTCAATCGAATCTATTTCGCAATCAATCTCGACAACGCCCGAAACTTTTTTGCACATAGCCGTCAAGGCTTTCGTCAAACCAAGCCGGTCGAGGAGTTGCGGGCGCAGGTTGTTTGTAATCTCGCGCACTTCTTCCAACGCCTGTGTTGCCGATTCTGAAATGTTGCCGAGTTCTTTTGCCACGCGCTCTTTGTCGTCACCTTTTTTAATTCCGAGCATTGCGCGATTTTTTATGACAACCAGACTTTGCCCGAGTCCGTCGTGAAGTTCCGACGCGATGCGCTTTCTTTCCGCCTCTTGCGATTCAATCAACTGTTGCGAAAATGCAGTCTTCGTTTTTGCAATTTCCTGCAAATGAGAAACGCGGTTGTGATAAATCAGCCAAACAATCAAAGTGATTGCCAAAACCGCCAAAAAGCGAAACCACCAGGTTTGATAAAAATACGGGCGAACGACAATTTTAATGCTCGCGCCATCAGTGTTCCAAACGCCGTCGGCATTGGCGGCAATGACGCGAAAAATGTAATTGCCGTGCGGCAGATACGAATAATTCGCCGTTCGCTGTGTTCCGGCTTCAACCCAATTTTCCTCAAAACCTTCGAGTTTATAGCGAAATTTTATTTGATTGGATTTTATCAAACTTAAACCCGTATAACCGATTTCAAGGTTCGTTTGTCCGGGAGACATTTCGATTTGGGATTCGGGGTTTGGAATTGCCGATTTACGGTCAATCGAGATGTTTTCGATTACGACAGGCGGCGGATTCGGATTAATTTTTTCGGCTTCGGGGTCAATGATAGCGACTCCGCCCATGGTCGCAAACCAGAATTTTCCGTCTTTGGTTTTTATTGCCGACGGAATCCTGCCGCCGTTGCATTCGGCGTTGAGCATTCCGTCTTTTTCATCGTAAGAAACGCTGTTGAGTTTGGGGATTTTACCGTCGGCAAAATCATTTAATTCCCGGCGACTTACGCGATGAATGCCGCGATTGCTGCTCATCCAAAAATTTCCGCGATTATCTTCGAGAATGGCAAAAACTCCATTGTTGAATAGCCCGTGTTCGACGCGGTAATTGAAAAACTTTCCGTTCTTGTATCGAACCAAGCCATCGCCGTAAGTCCCGAACCACAAAACGCCTTCCGCGTCTTCGTAAATCACGCGGACAAACCCTCTCGGAGAGTTTTCGACGTGATTAAATGTCAGAACAGCCTGCGTTAGCGGGCTGGTTTCGCCGTTTGATTGAGAATTTTCTTTGCCATCGCCCGACCAGCCCTCTAACGCAGGCTGTTCTGACAGCATCGCCAAGCCGTCAAAAGTTCCCGCCCAGAGATTGCCGTGGCGGTCAAAGTGAATTGTGATTATTTTGTCATTTCGCAAACCGTCTTTTGCTGTGTAATGTGCGGTTTCGTGGTCGTCTTTATATTTGAATAAGCCTTCTTCCGTCGCTATCCAGATGTTGCCCTCACGGTCGGAAGCAAAATCGGTTGCGCCGTTCGGAAGGTCGTTTTGCCCAATTCGTTTGACGGAAGAAGGTTCTTCAAATCGCCCGAATCCGCCTTCGCCCTGAAAGCCGAGCCAAACCCGTGCGTTGGCGTCTTCCCACAAACCACGCATATAGAGCGGAAACGGAAAGTTTCTGGAGTATTGAAGCCCCGTATTCGTTATTTTTCCGTCCGTGTAACGATTAACGCCTGCAACCGTGCCAATGTAAATATCTCCTTTGCTTGTTTGCAGCAGAGGATAAACTTCATTACTTACTAAACCGTCTTTAACAGATAAGGATGTAATGAGTTGTTGCCGTATGCGCCGCAGTCCGGTTGTTGTCGCCAACCAAAAATTGCCTTCGCGGTCAGTAATACCGGAGGTTCCCGGAACATATTTGCCTGCGTCATATGAAGTGAATTGCCCGTTCTTAAATCTTACTAACTGACTGTTTAATTGCGCTTTAAGGTTTGCCGTCCCGAATAAGAACCAAATGTTTCCTTCCGCATCGTCGAAAATCGTTTGGAGAGTCAATTCTTTCAAAGCGGGGATTTCATTTTTCGTAAACGTGGTTACTTTCGCCTCCGCGAGGCGGTATAATTTGTCATTGACCACAAGCCATAAAGCACCTTGATTATCTTCGTAAGTTCGAAAATTAATCGTACTCGTCAGACTTTCACGCGGCAGACTGAGCGGATAGTTTGTCGTTTGTCCGTCTTTTTGTCGCGAAATACCGTTTTGTTCAACCTTCCATTTCGTCCCTGATTTTCCGTAATAAAACTGTCTTACATTCCTTTCTTTTTGGTCCGCAGTCGGAATAAACCTTCCATCCTGCAAATAATAAAATCTGTCACCACCCTCGATAACGGCATTTCCATCGGCATCCGAAATAATGCCAATCGAACTGTGTAATGTTTCGGGAGGCTGATACGAAATGAACGTACCGTTTTGATAAACTGTAACCACGCCGTTTTCAGCCGCCGCCCAAACCGTGCCTTTACTATCCACGAAAATGCCCGAAAACCGATTATTGATAATGCCTTTGGTGTTTCCTTTATCAAAGATTGTGAACCGCACGCCGTCAAACCGTGCCAACCCGTCAAACGTGCTGAGCCACAAATAGCCGTCCGGCGTTTGCGCCACGCCCGTAACAGTGTTTTGCGGCAGACCATTCGCCGTTGTCCAAAGGTCAAACCCGTACTCCTGTGCGGATGTTTTTGCGTTCAGGCACAAAATAACGAAAAACATCAACAACGTCTGAAATCGGAAATTTCGCCGGTTACGACAAAACATAAATCTGTTCTTGGGTGAATAGGTTTATAGCATATCGGTTGGATTTGGCTAGTTTTTAATCAGTTGGGCTATCAAACCGCTGGAATTTCTTTACGGACAATTATCTGTGGGATGAGGTTAGAGTAATAAAACAGGCTTGGAGTTCAAAAGTTTTGAGTACAGGCTTTAGCCTGCTTGTGATAAGACACAAGCTAAACCTGTACTGAAAGCTGTTTGTTTTGAATCAGTTATCTTCGATTGTTATTGATTCGGTTAGCGACAGACGAAAGACAGTGCCTTTTTCAATTTTCAGGTTGTTCCCTTCGAGCCAAAGCGTTGAACCACCACCCGCAGACACGCTGCCGGATTGAGTTACTCTGATATTGCTCACGGTGCTACCGGCTGTTTTAGTTGTTGTGTTCATAACGCCGCCGACTGTATTTGTGGTTGAGTTGACAACATTTCCCACAGTATTTGTCACACCGCTAATCAAACCGCCTCCGCCCGAATTTGAACCCGATGTTCGCTCAGACGTACTTGAACTTGTTTGTGAACCCGCAAAGATTGAATCATCGTTTGCCGATACATTTGTACGCGATTGATTGATTGATGTAATTGTCGCGCTTAATGGGGCGATTAACGAACCGCTTTCCATTTTTTCAAACACAATGCTTATGCTTGACATTAAATTGCTCTTTGTTTTTTGCTGAACATCCGTGACGCGACCAATCAAGTGAGTGCCTTTTGCCAGAACGGTTCTGCCATTTTCTTTTATTGCCTTTGTTGTTTTAAGAACGACTTCGTCTCCCACTTTCGCATTGCGAACATCAAGTGAGTTTTGAAGTTCGCCTGTTAATTCCGTTCCTGATTCCAAGTTTGCGGAATTATCTTGTTTGCTAACAGTTGTTTTGTTTTTCGCTTTGGTCTTAACGCTTGCGTTTGATTCTTGTGCGAAAGCGATGGTGGCGCAAACGAAAATAGCGGCAATGCTCACGATAAGTTTTCTCATGGTTTTCTCCTGAAAAATTTTCGGGCGTTTGTCGGGTAACGCATGATTTGAACTTGTCGGGGATTAAGATTGTGCCAAAACAAAATCATCATCGTTCGGATAAAAAACGAAGAAACAATATAAACGACAACAGATTTTGTTTTGACGATTTGTTTGACTTTCCGAGTGTGTGCGAAAGTTGTCCCGAAATCAACGCTAAAACTATTGTATTTTTGTTGCGAAACATTGACTTGATACTCACGATTCGGTCAAAAAAAACCGAGTTGGAAGATAAAGTCTTGAGCGGTTAAACTCAAGGGATGATTGAGGAAAATGTATCTGAATTTCGAGTAGAGAGAATAGATGATATTCCGTTGTT
>Ga0187894_10007549_pt1 | contig 10222 bp, 3 predicted proteins | sample GBC1701081metaG_FD_136650 | JGI IMG/M metagenome (GOLD analysis project Ga0187894, IMG submission 136650) | White microbial mat communities from a lava cave in the Kipuka Kanohina Cave System on the Island of Hawaii, USA - GBC170108-1 metaG ... | reverse complement strand
TCAGGTACTTAACGACCTCACTCCACCGTTCGTCTTGTCCCATTTTGCCGCACATTCTGAATCTCATTACACATTCCCGCTTCATCGTTTCAGGGCGTCGCAACGCGACATGAAAGCTCCTCGGAAATCCTCCCAATCATCATCTAAGAAATTTGCATTGATTGTATGTAAGTAGGCAAGCGTTATTGGAATAAGCAATGATTATGCCACTATCAATCTTTAGTTAACCCCACTGATATCGTTTCACTTATCGACCCATTACAAATCATTGGACGCACATCTCTCCATAATTCTGAATCAGGGTTTAGATTTCTGAATAGAAAATGGCGGCTTAGAGAGAAATCTACGGCCCATGTCAATTGGCCAAAAAAATTAGACGAAGAGGATTCAGGAGGATCGCCGAGTCGGCAAGGAAGGTTGATTTTTTCTCTAACAAAACCAGCAGCAGAGAGAGTCATCTTCAACAAAATGGTAAAAGCGCGGTGATGAGGTAAATTTGACGGATCGCTAATAAACCGCAGACGGCTAAGTCGTCATTGGCACCCATAATCCAGAAATGTCGAGAAGCGATCTGACCCATGATCAAGCGCCAAGTCACGGCGCGCATGATCGAGATGGACTGCGGACATCAACAGCGTCGCCTGCTCGTCCACTAGCCGCAGCGTCAAAGATTCGTGCTGGGCTTCGCCCGTGAGCAACTCCGAAAGCAGGAAATGCCGGCAGGCGAAAGGCGGGATCACGCCGAGCGGAAGCCGCGTGATCAAACCGCGCGGTCCGAAAAGTTCGACGACCGGGCGCGCTTCCAATCCTTGGTCGTCAATGTTCAGGACGGCGATCAGTTCGTCCATCCGCACGGAATTTTTACTCTTCACCAGGCGCGCGCCTGAGACGATGTAATCAGAGCGCAGCCCGCCGCGCTGTTCAGGCTTTTGATAAGCCCTGGCCGAACGCAGCCCCGGACGAAAATGGGTGAACGCGAATGCATTCCACTCCGGCGCCCGCACTTCGACTTTGAGCAGAGTGTGCGTCGTGTCGGGCGCAACGGCTACACCCAGTCCACCGGCAAAGCCGGGCGCCAGCGAAAGCCGCTTAAAATCGAGCGCGCAGCTTTGCCCGGCGGCGAGTTTGATCACTCCACGCTCGGTTTGAGCGGGCAGGCAGACGGACAGCTTTTCATCTTTGATCGATGACCATACCGCATTGCCGTCGCCGTCAATCGCGAACGGGTAAAACCACTGCGCCTCTTCGAGCGACAGCCCCGCGCTCAGGTAAAAACGCGATTCAAACGTCAATCCGTTCTCGGCGCCGCCGATCTTCTTCTGGTGAAAGAGCAGCGGCGTATAGAGCACGTTCTTCGCCTTGAATTGATTTTGCGCGTCGAAGGGGACGGCCGCCGGTTTGGGTTTGAAGACTCCTTGATGAATCGGATGCTCAACGCTGAAACGCCCGCGCAAATCCTGCCCGCGTGAATCTTGCCCGCGCGGCCCCTGCTGGATCATCAGGTATCCGAAACTCTTCGCGGTTCCCTGCTCGTTGGTGACGGCGAGCAATCCGTGGTGGCGACTCCGTTTCGACGCGGTCTTTTCGGCGTCGATTGGCGGCTGGGAATCGCCGGACAACCGAGTCGAATTCAAATCGAAGATCAACGAAGCGCGCGGCCTCAGTTCGTAACGCCTGGCCGTAATCTTTTTGCCGAACGGATCGTAGAGCGCGATCTCGCCGGAACTGCGCGCGTCGTAAGGGTTGAAAAGACTGAAGACGAGATCGTAATCGGCGAGCGAAGGAAACGGCATCGAGTAGAAATAACTCTCGGTGTTCTGCCACTGCGGCGGATCGGGGTTGGCGTGAACGTTGTCGAACGACGACGCGGACTGCCAGCGATTGAACGCCGAGCTGAACAGGTCGCTTGCGTGCGTCGCATGGCGGCCGCGCGGGCGCAGGCGGATTCTCATTCCGCCCCAAAAGCTTTGCCCTTCCCTTCCGGCGCCTGCGATCAAATCGCGCGCCGCGATAACCGTCGTCCGCATCGCAGGCACGGTCAAGCGCCGCGCCACGCCGTCCGCGCCGATTGCCCGCCCCGTCGCGTCGTATAAATAAATCTCGTACTCGGTCGCGTCGGCGCCGTCTTGATGCCCGCGCGCGCCAGCGAAGGTGTCGGAAGTCAGAATGATCTCGGTATGCAGACCGCGCTCAGCGTCTTCGATGATGAACGGCGCGCAAACATCGAGCCAGCACGGGCGGCTATTGGCCGCAAGGATTTTCGAATCTTCGGCGCGAAGGCGTCGAACAGGCGCGAGCGAATCGGCCGCCAGTGTGGCGAGGGAGCAAGAGAGAGTCGAGAGAAAACTGCGGCGATCGAAGGGCTTCATCGTCCGCTCCAATAGGATAGCGGGAGCGCCGAGGTTACGGCGCTCCCGGATTGGTAAAACGGTTAGAAGTTGAACCGCGCAACGAGTTGCACTAACCGCCCGCCCGGATCGTTGGTGTTGGACGGATCCGTATACGCTGTCGTCACTTGCATGAAGCTCGCATTGGACGGGGTGATGAACGCGTTGCCGGTGGGATTGAAGAAGTTGATGTGGTTGAAGGCGTTCAAGAACTCACCGCGCAACTCAAAGTTGAGACGCTCGGTGAGCCTGATCTGCTTCTTGAGGCTCAAATCGAAGCGGGTGAACTTCGGCCCGGTCACAAAAACGCTCTGCGAGGCGCATTGGCCGCTATACACCTGGATGCAACTCGTGTTGCTGGCGGGAGCGATGTAGCGTCCGGTGGGCGCCCCCCCCGTGCCATAACCGGTTGCGCTGGTGGCGCTGACGTTGAAAGCGCGGAAGGTATTGGCAATCACGTCGTGGGGCAGGAAATAGGTCGCGGGGGTCTGTCTGCCGTTGTTCAGCACGGGGTTGCCGTCTAAATCAACAACGACGCCATGACGAATCTTGACTAGGTCCCGCAATTCATCGTTGGTCATACCGACCAGGTTGACGTTGCCGAAGTTAAACAACTGGCCACTCTGGACGCGGCCCGCGCCGTGGAATTCCCAACCGCCGACCAAACGATCAAGCCAAACACCGGCGCCGCCCAGGAACGTTTTGCCACGTCCGATTGGGAGTTCATAGACCCAACTGACCTTGAAAGCATGCCGCAGGGTATTCGTATCCAGGATGTTGATGCGCGGCGCGCGAAACGAGGACTGCACGGGATTCGCCGTGCCTGGAATGTCGGCACGCGACGATTCGAAGGCTTTGGCGAATTGATAATTGGCCTGCACCTGTAACCCATTTGACAGGCGGCGGCGCAAGTCAATCTGTAAGGCGTCGTAACGGGTCCCCCCACCATTGCCCGTAAAGATGGCGCCTCCTCGCAATCCCGGGTTGGTCAGCATGAAATTGGCTGGCAAGCCCGCCCGCAAGGCATTGGCGCGGAACGTCGCATTGTTGTCCAGACTGAAGGCGTAGCTGGGGCTTGTGCCGAAGGCGGTATTGGCCGTCGTACTTGCGCAGCAAAGATTGGGGTTGTTCAAGGCCAGCGTGTTGACGAAAATGTTGCTGGTGAAGTTGGAGTTGCCGGCCGCGGCCGCGGTGGTGTAGTTCGTCGGATTGCCAGCCTGCGAGGCCGGAAGTCCGGCGAAGTAAGCCAGCGTGATCGGCAAAGGCGAAGTGCCAGGCGCGCCGGTGTAAGCGAAGGTACTGCCCCGGCCCGCCGCGATATTGGCTCGCAAGTTGGCTTGCGCCAGCTTGAATTCGTTGAGCAGGCCGTTCTCCGCGATGTTGTTCTCTACGGAGTTGAGATTGTAATTCGTCCAGGCTCCCAGATTGCGCGCGCCGACATAGCGTAGTTCGATGACCGTGTCTCTATCCAGCTCGCGCTGGATGCCGAACGTCCAGGATTGCGAATAGGGGACCTTGATATTCGGGTCGTAAATGTTGACCGAATTCGTCGCTTGGACGAACGGCTCTCCGCTGAGTGGATAGGCCGGCGTGGTCGGAAAGTCCGGCGCCCCAAGACGGCCGGTTTCGCGGAACAAGAGCGGCAACGTCCCCAGACTGCCGCCCACCAGGTTGCCTATTGTTATACTGCGGTTGGTGGTAATGACGACGCCCGGATTGGACGAGGCCGAACCGCGAAAATCACCGATCCCCTGGCGGTTGTACGCAATCGAATACCCGGCGCGCACTACGGTTTGCCCCTCACCGGCAATCCGTTTCAGCCAGCCGTCCTTCGCGTTCACGCGCCACGCGAAACCGAGACTCGGCGCAAAGTTTTTGTAATCGGTGTTATAGGCGGCCGTGCCTTCCTTCATCTGGATGAATTGTGTTGGACGTCCGGCCAGCGTGCCGGGTTTGAAGAGATTGCCCGGCCCGGAGACGCCCCAGATGTCGTCAACCGTGGCGGTTGTGTAACTGCTGTTGTCCACCGTGAAGGGGCGTTGTACCTCCCAGCGCAATCCATAGTTGATCGTCAGGTTCTGGCGCACGCGCCAGTTATCCTGTACGAATAAACCGAACTCCTTCTGGTGCGAACGTTCGAAGGCATTGCCGAGATAGGTGTACTTTCCCGTCTCCTCGACCAGACGGGCGTTGGCGTTAATCGCCGTGACGCGTCCGGTCAGGACGGCGTAAAGGTTACGAGCGTTGTTTAAATCGGTGGCGGAAGCTCCCGGGAAATTGGCGGCGACGAACATGGCGTTCGCCGGATCGTTGGTGTCCACACCGAAGTTGATGGTCGGCGTCAGCGTTATGGCGTTGTACGTGAGTTGGGTATCGATGATTTTGCCGCCGAAGACAAGATTGTGCGCGCCGCGTGACCAGGTCAGCGTGTCGCTGAAATCACGGAACAGCGGGTTGCGGCGAGTGGGGGCGTTGACGGTCGTTGGACCGTTGATGCCTAAAATAGCGATTCCCGTGGCGTTGCCGCCTGGCGCGCCTCCGAGATTGAATTTGGCCTGGTTGGCGACCGAGCCTTCGAAGTCCGCCGTGGTGGCCGACGGATTGAAGCGCGAAGGACCGCCGGAAAGGCCGGTGCGCGCTTCGTTGACCAGCGTCGGCGTCAGAGTCGAACGCACCGCCAGCGAGCCGGTATAACGGTCAGCCGGCTGACTGCCCTGGTTCGGGAAACCGGGGAAGGCAGGCTCCACGTTATTGAGGAAGTCCGGCGCGCCCCTGCCCAACTGATAAGTCCAGGAAAGCTCCACCCGATGCTTGTCCGTCACGTTCCAATCGAAACGCACTGTCGGGCGTTTATTGAGCGCGGAGCCGCTGGGATTGTAGGTGAACCGCTGCAGGTTGGGATCGGTCAATTGCGTGATGCCGCCCGCGCCGCTCGTCGCATTACGAATGTCGCCGAGCAGTTTGCCGATCACCGGATCAATCGTCGGAGTATGACCGTTGCGCGCCGCCAATTCGAGCAGGTTCACTTGCCCACTTGAACCGTACCGGAAGACGCCGGTTTGCGCCTGCGGATGGAGAATCGTCCGCTGCCGGACGACCTGCGTGGGTTGGCGGAACTCCTCGTAGTTGACAAAGAAGAACGCCCGGTTCCGCCCGTCAAACAGCCCCGGAATCCGGATCGGACCGCCGACGCGACCGCCGTATTGATGGAACAGATTCGCGGCGCGCGGCGCGTGGCATTTTTTCGGGTCGAAAGGAGCCCGCACCCCGTCACAAGGCTGCGCCGCCTCTACGTTGTATGGCGTCGTGTCGCGATTGGTGAACCAGTAGGCGGAGTTGAGCGCCGTATTGCGGTGATACTCGTACAGGCTGCCGTGGAATTCGTTGCCGCCCGAGCGCGTGACGAATTTGACTTGCACCGCGCCCATTGCGCCGCCCACCGCTTCCGGGTTGGAAGTCGAGACGGTGACTTCTTCAATGGAATCTAGCGTCGGAGCGACGCGCACGAAGAGACCGTCAGTGGTCTTGTTGAAATTATCCTGCACGTTTATGCCGTCCAGCGTGATGTCGATCGCGCTCTCCGGCAAACCGTTGATGGTCGAGTTGCGAACGTCCCGCGGCGTGTTCACGCCCGCCATCTGGGAGACGAAGTTGACGGGATTGCGCGAGACGAGCGGCAGATTGATGATCTGATTGGTGTTCAGCGTCGTGGAAATGTTCGCGGTTTGCGTCTGGACGATCTGTGCGCCTCCTTGCACGACGACCGTTTCGCTGGCCTGGCCGACTTCCAGGGCCACGTTGGCGGTCGCCGGAGTGCCAGCGTCAATTTCGACACCCTGTAAAGTTACGCTCTTGAACCCCGAAACAGCCACGATGACGATGTATGACCCGGCGCCGAGCGAGGGCACGGTGTAAGTCCCCTGGTTCGATGTGACGGTCTTGAACTCGCTTCCCGAAGCCGCGTTTTTCACCGTGACTGTCGCGCCGGACACCACCGCGCCGTTGGGATCGGTGACCGTCCCTGAAAGCGAAGAAGTCACTTGCCCGAAGGCCGCCAGAGACATCAGCGACATAAGCCCGATGACTGTAATTAGGTTTGGAAATCTGTGTTTCATAGTTAGTTCCTCCGTTTGGGTTGGAAGGCGAAGAGATTGAAACCAGTTTACGCTGCCTACCTCGGCTCCTCCTGCTTGGCGGTATGCAGCGGGGACTTCAGCTTCTGCTTAAGTGTGACTTGTCGGCTTAAAATTCAGACACGCAAAGCCACAGCTTCAGGAGGCGGCGGTTCACTAACCATCTCCGCATAGAAGCGCAGATAACCGCTCTCGAAATTGATAAAGGCTGGTCGTCGTCGATGAAGAAGTATTGAAATCTATATTGGAAAACCGCGCGTCAATACTCCAACTTGCCCTCATACATCATGTCGGAGATTTTGAAGCGCATATTCAGCTTGATGTCCTTGGCCATCTCCGCATAGAAGCGCAGATAGCCGCTTTCGGAATTGATAAACGGCTGCTCGTCAACGGTTCGTGGGAAGACAAACTTCGCGCCCATGCCGTCGTTGATCGGGGCCATGTATTGCTGCAGAAAGACCCTCTTGCCGTCTTTGGTCTCAAGGTAAGTATTGTTTTTGAGCACGCCGATGTTGGAGCTGTTGAAGATTTGCATCGCATTGCCTGAGAAGCGGCGGTCTGAAGAGTCGTAATCAACCGCGACGACTATGAATTTGTCGGTCTGCTGTTCGGCGAAGGCTTTTAGCTGTTCGGCCATTTCCGGGTTTTGCAGTTGCGCACGACGCGCGATGGCCTGGCGAATCGGCTTGGAAGTCAGCAGGCGAATACGATAGTTGATGTTGGTCGCTTGATTGAGCGCGCCTTGCGAGGAGCGGTCGTTGGTGTTCGAGCTTGGAGTGTTGTCTAACGGGCGGTTGGAAGCGCGGCCTTGCGAACTTGGGTTGTAGAACATCTCCGACGTATTGGTTTCGATTTGCGTCTGTCCCCAAGCCGAGTCGTTGAGCACCTTCTGCGTTTCCTTTTCCGACCATTCCGTCCAGGGCTTCATCTTCTTCTGCGCTCCGGCAACGACAACCAAAGCGGAGATGAACATAAGTGTAATTGTGAACTTCCTCATGACCTGTCTCCGATTTAAAAATTAAGGCGTCCAGGCATGGTTAATGGCGAATGAGAACTGAATGAAGCCTAAAGCGCCTCCAGCTTCCGGCGCCCCCAGTAAATTTTTCAGTGGGCCAAAAGCAAAGACGGGGAGGAGCGCTGTTTCAAACAACGCTCCTCCCCACCGATCAGGGGAAACGAGATTAGAAGTTGATGCGGCCGACAAGCTGGATCAGCCGTCCGCCCGGATCGTTCGTCGTCGAAAGATCGCGATAAGCCTGCGTCAACTGCCCGAAGGTCGCATTGCCGAAGCCGGTGATCACGTTCACGTCGTTCGCCGCATTGCCGACGATGAAGTTGGTGTGATTGAAGGCGTTCAGGAATTCGGCGCGGAATTCGAAGTTCACACGTTCGGTGATCTTCGTCTTCTTCACGATGCTCAGGTCATAGCGATCGAAGCGCGGGCCGTAAAGCACCAGGTGAGTCGTGCCGCACTGGCCTACAAAAGCCTCGATGCAATTGCCTCGGCTGGCCGGCGCGATGTACTTCCCGGTCGGCGCGCCTCCGGCGCCGTAACCGCTGGCGCTGGTGGCGCTGACGTTGAAGGCGCGGATGGTGTTGGCAATCACATCGTGGGGCAGGTAATAGGACGCAGGGGTCTGCCTGCCGTTAGTCAGCACAGGGTTGCCGTTCAGATCAACGACGACGCCATGGCGAACCTTGACTACGTCTTGCAACTCATTGCGGGTCATCCCGACAAGCTGCACGTTGCCGAAATCGAACGGCGTGCCGCTCTGCAACCGGGCCGCGCCATGGAATTCCCAGCCACCGACGAAGCGGTCCAAGACAGGGCCGACGCCGCCACCGACCAACTGATTTCTGCCGAACGGAAGTTCATAAATCCAGTTGACCTTGAACGCATGCGTCACGGCAAACGGCGAGGTTGACTTGCTCAAACCGAAGTCACGCAAAGTCGAGGGTTGCACGGACACAGTCGCGCTGCTGGCAAACATATTGGTGGAGGCCTTCGCGAACGTGTAGTTACCTTGCACCAATAACCCCTTTGACAGCCGACGGCGTAACTCGATCTGCAAAGAGTCGTAGGCGGTACGCCCATTGTTTTCGATGGAAAACGCCCCGCCCAGCTTGCCAGGGTTGGCCAGGAAGAAATTGGCCGGCAAGCCCGCTGCGATGCCATTAGCGCGGAAGGTCGCGTTGTTGATGAAACCGCTTGCGCCAATGCCGGTGGCGTTAGCCGGAAAAGCCCCTGTGCCGCCGCCAAAACCGGCGAAAACCCCGGGCGCGGGCCCGTTGATCGCTAGAGCGTTGACAAAGGTCGCATTGGCGAAATTCGTCGAGTTATACAGCGACTGGTCTCCGGCGCGCGCCGTCGGGATTCCACCGAAGAAGGCCAGCATGATAGGCAATGGCGCAGTGCCGGTGCCGGGGCCGAAATACTTATATGTCGGCGCTAAAGCTTGTGGACAGCTTCCATCAGCTCGTGGGGCTACCGGACAGGCGCGCCGGCCTGCCGCCTCATTGGCAAGGAGGTTGGCCTGCGCCAGTTTAAACTCATTCAAGAAGCCGTTCTCACTCAGATTGACTTCATTGAGATTGTACTGTTGCCATAGCTTGACGCCGCGATTGGCGACATAGCGGGCTTCAATCACCGTGTCCTTGTTGATCTCACGCTGAATGCCAAAGCTCCAGGACTGGACGTAACCCAGTTGGAGATTTGGATTGAAAGCGTTCGCCGAATTCGTGATGACTCCTCCATTAGGATAGACCGGTTTGGGGTCGAAGGTTGGCGCCGCCAGACGGCTCTTGTCGCGGAACAAGACCGGCAGCGGACCCAGGTTATTGAGCGCCAGGTTCTTGCTGGCGGTAATCGAAATGCCCGGATTCCCCCCGTAAATGCTGGTGAAAACGTTCAAGCCTTCGCGGTTGAAGGCGACGGAATAACCGCCGCGCAACACGGTTTGCCCGCCTTCGCCGAAGACTTTCTTCAACCAGTCGTTCTTCACGACCGGCGACCAGGCGAACCCGAGACTCGGCGCGAAGTTGTTGTAGTCGGTATTGTAAGAACTGGCGGAAGATTGGAACTGCGTGTATTGGGTCGCTTTGCCGGTCGTAGTTCCAGGCTTGAACAGGTTCCCCGCGCCGGAAACGCCGAACAATTCGTCGAACGTGGTTTGCGAATAGACGTCGGTGAGCGATTTAAAAGGCTTTTGCACTTCCCAGCGCACTCCGTAGTTGAGCGTCAGATTCGGATTGACGCGCCAGGAATCCTGCGCGAACAAACCATATTCCTGCTGCAGCCCGCGTTGCACGTTCTCGCCGAGATAGCTGTATTCCAGCGTCTTTTCGTTCAGGATCGCGTTTGCGGTGACAGCCGTCACACGCCCGGTCAGGACGGCGTAAAGGCCGCGCGCGTTGGCCAGATCGGTGGCGGAAGCGCCGGGGAAGTTGATTGGGTCGAACATGGCGTTGGCCGGATCAGAGGCGTCAACGCCAAGCGTAATAGTCGGCACTGCCGTCTGCGCCCAGCTCCAGAAATTGATATGGCTGAATGTGCCGCCGAAACTCATCGAATGCGAGCCTCGGGTCCAATTGAGCGTATCGGTGAATTGCCAGACCGGCGCATTGCGGCGGCTGGGGCTGACCGAAACCGTGGGGTTGGAAATACCGACTGCGGCCGCAAAACCGCCAGTGCCGACGGCGGTG
>Ga0187894_10007547_pt1 | contig 10225 bp, 11 predicted proteins | sample GBC1701081metaG_FD_136650 | JGI IMG/M metagenome (GOLD analysis project Ga0187894, IMG submission 136650) | White microbial mat communities from a lava cave in the Kipuka Kanohina Cave System on the Island of Hawaii, USA - GBC170108-1 metaG ... | reverse complement strand
GGCGCGCTCGCACGTTCCGCTCGGCTTCTGGGATCTCGCGATCCCGGGCTACGATGAGGATCGGCTGCGCATCGTCGGCCGCATCTGCAAAGCGAAGCCGCGCTCGTTCTGCCACTGGTCGGGCTTCCTCGTGGCCGAGTATCAGGGCCGCCCGGCCGCGGCGCTGAGCGGCTACACCAAACCGTCGGTCGCCGCGGGTAGCCTCCTCTTCGAGGCGATGGACGAAGCCTTCAACGCCGAGAAGTGGAGCGAGGCGAAGCGCAACGAAATGGGCGAGCGCATCAGCCCGTTCATGACCTGCATTCCCGAAACACCGGAAGACGCCTGGGTCATCGAGTGGGTGGCGACATTGCCCGAGTATCGCGGCAAGGGCCTGGTGCATACGCTCCTGCGCGAGATTCTCGCGCGCGGCCGCGAGCGCGGCCACAAGCTCGCCCAGATCGGCGTGCTCATCGGCAACACGCCGGCGCAGCGCGCTTACGAAGGCGCCGGCTTCCGCGTCGTCGACGAGAAGACGCACCCGGACTTTGAGCGCGCTCTCGGTTGTCCCGGCATCCGGCGCCTGCATCGCGCCGAGACCGCGCTGGGCTCGGTCAGATAGTCGCAGAGGCTAGAATCAGCGGAATCGGCTTCAACTGGCGCCGCAGCGGATCCAGGGCGAGTCCGAGCGATTCGAGCGTCAGCGCACCCAGCAGAACAGCATCCGCTGCTTCGCCGAAGATCACGTCGCTACCGCCAACCCGGTCGCCCAGCTTGAACAGCGCGAACCCTTTGTTGCGCCTGATCGTCGAGCCGTCGGCGAGGCGAAACTCCTCGGTCTTGATCGGCCGAATTCCGAGACGCTGCAGCACCACTGCAGGGACGACGGAGTAGATCGCACCGGAGTCGACAATGAACTCCAGTTCCTCGGAACGTCCGTCGGGTGCCGCGATGTCAGCGACGGTGAGTTGTAATACAGTGATTCGCATGCCCTCCTCCTTGAGCTTCCGGCGCCGCCGGAGTGTCATAGTGCGCTTCTAGCATGACCTCCTCCCCCGCGACAGCGGGGGAACCGGAGGGGCAGCTACCAAACGATTCACTTCTCCCGCTGCACGAACGCGTCGACCAACGCGACGAGCGTCTCGGGCGCGTCTTCCTGGCAGAAGTGACCGACACCGGGCAGGCGGACGACCGGACGCCCGGGCCAGATGCCTTCGAAGTCGGCGATCGCGACCTCGGGCGGGATGGCGTGATCGCACATCCCCTCGGCGAGCATCGCCGGCTTCGCCTTGAGCTGCTCGAGACCCGCGATGCCGGCGATCGTGTAGTCGCGAATACGGCCGAGGTGGGCGTCGAGCGGGAACTCGAGCGCGCCGATGCACTCCTCGGGTGTCGCGAAGGGCGCCGAGTAGGCGCGGATCCAGGTGTCGTCGACCGCAGCACTGTTCTCGAAGCCGATGATCTTCATCACCGACAGCACCGTGCTGCCGAGATGGCGCAGCACCGCGTCGGTGCGCCCGTTCTCGAGACCGCCGCCGATCCAGCGGAACCAGTTGGTGTCCTGCAGGCGCGGCAGATCCTTGCCCGCGGCGGTGCCGTAGCCGGAGATGGTGTTGGCGAGAAAGAGGCGCTTCACCCGTTGCGCGTGGCGGACCGTGTACTGCGTCGCGATCGGCCCGCCCCAGTCCTGCATGAAGAAGGTGACGTCGCGCAGATCGAGCGCCTCGATCCAGTGGGCGAGATTCTCGACGTGCGTCTGGAGAGTGTAAGTGCGATCCTGTGGTGTCTCGCTCTTGCCGAAGCCCATGTGATCCGGAGCCAGGACGCGGTACTTCTGCGCCAGCGGCGGGATCATCTTGCGATAGAGGTAGCCCCAGGTCGGCTCGCCGTGCAGGCAGACGATCACCTGTCCGTCGCGCGGTCCCTCGTCGACGTAGTGGAGTCGGAACGAGCGCGCGCCGTCGCGCTCGGGGATCTCGTGGAAGCGCGGAGCAAAGGGCCAGGTGCCGTCGAACGTCTCGCCCGCGTCGATCATCGCCGGCTCAGCCTTCCCAATTGGCGCGCATGAACTCGCGGTTCAAGCGCGCGATGAAGCCGACGCTGATCTCCTTCGGACAGGCGGCCTCGCACTCGTAGGTGTTGGTACAGGCACCGAAGCCTTCCGCGTCCATCTGTGCGACCATCTTCTTGACCCGGGTGTAGCGCTCGGGCTGACCCTGCGGCAGCAGCGACAGGTGTGAGACCTTGGCGCCGACGAACAGCATCGCCGACGCGTTCTTGCAGGCGGCGACGCAGGCCCCGCAGCCAATGCAAGCGGCTGCGTCCATCGCCAGCTCCTGGTCGACCTTGGGGATCGGCAGGCAGTTGGCATCCTGCACGCCGCCGGTGTTCACCGAGACGAAACCACCGACCTGGATGATGCGGTCGAAGGCGCTGCGATCGACGACGAGATCCTTGATGATCGGAAACGGCTTCGCGCGCCACGGCTCGATCGTGATCGAGTCTCCGTCCTTGAAGCGGCGCATGTAGAGCTGACAGGTCGCGGCACCGCGACCCGGCCCGTGCGGGATGCCGTCGATCACCAGCGAGCACGTTCCGCAGATGCCCTCGCGGCAATCGCTCTCGAAGGCGATCGGCTCCTCGCCCCGCGCGGTGAGCTCTCGATTCAACTCGTCGAGCATCTCGAGGAACGACATGTCCGGCACCACGCTGTCCTTGTCGTAGGTGACGAAACGGCCCTTGTCGTCCTCGTTCTTCTGGCGCCAGACGCGGAGTTGCAGCTTCATTACTTGTAGCTCCTCTGAGTGAGGTGCACGGTCTCGAACTGGAGCGGCTCGATGTGGCGCTGCGGCTTCCTGTCGGGCCCCTGATACTCCCATACGGCGACGTGGCAGAAGTTATCGTCGTCGCGTTTCGCCTCGCCGTCCTCGGTCCGGTACTCCTCGCGGAAGTGACCGCCGCACGACTCGCGGCGCTCGAGCGCATCGAGGCAGAGCAGCTCGGCGAACTCGAGGTAGTCGGCGACGCGGCCGGCGCGCTCGAGCGCCATGTTGAGCTCCTCGTTGCCGCCGAGGACCAGCGCCTCCTTCCAGAAACGCTCGCGCAGCTGCGGAATCTCGGCCAGGGCTTTGCGCAGACCGGCCTCGTTGCGCGCCATACCGCAGTACTCCCACATCAGCGTGCCGAGCTCGCGGTGAAACACGTCTACCGGCTTCTTGCCCTTGATCCCGAGGAGTCGATCGATGCCCGCGCGCACGCTGTCGTCCGCTTCCTTGAACGCGGGTGCGTCCGTCTTCGGCCGCTCGCGTTTCGAGCGCGCGAGGTAGTCGCCGATCGTGTAGGGCACGACGAAATAGCCGTCGGCCAAGCCCTGCATCAGCGCGCTGGCGCCGAGTCGGTTGGCGCCGTGATCGGAGAAGTTTGCCTCGCCGAGGACGAAGAGGCCGGGGAGGTTGTTCATCAGGTCGTAGTCCACCCAGAGCCCGCCCATGGTGTAGTGCACCGCGGGATAGATGCGCATCGGCACCTGGTACGGGTTCTCGTTGGTGATCTCGTGGTACATGTCGAAGAGGTTGCCGTAGCGCTCCCGCACGACGTCCTCGCCGAGGCGCTTGATGGCATCGCTGAAGTCCAGGTAGACGCCGAGACCGCCCGGGCCGACGCCGCGGCCGTCGTCGCACACCTGCTTGGCGGCGCGCGAAGCGATGTCGCGCGGGGCCAGGTTACCGTAGCTCGGGTACTTTCGTTCGAGGTAGTAGTCGCGCTCGTCCTCCGGAATCTGCTCCGGTGAGCGCCCGTCTCCCTTCTTCTTCGGCACCCAGACGCGGCCGTCGTTGCGCAGCGACTCCGACATCAGCGTCAGCTTCGACTGATGCTCGCCCGAGACCGGAATACAGGTCGGGTGGATTTGCGTGTAACACGGGTTGGCGAAGCCCGCGCCGCGCTTGTACGCGCGCCAGGTGGCGGTGACGTTCGAGTTCACCGCGTTGGTGGAAAGGTAGAAGACGTTGCCGTAGCCGCCGGTCGCGAGCACGACTGCATCGGCCGCATGGCGGGCGATCTCGCCGGTCACCAGATTGCGCGTGACGATCCCCTTGGCGTGACCATCGACCACGACGAGGTCGAGCATTTCGTGACGCGGGTGCAGCTTCACCTTGCCGAGACCGACCTGACGGCTGAGCGCCGAGTAAGCACCGAGGAGAAGTTGCTGTCCCGTCTGCCCGCGGGCGTAGAAGGTGCGCGATACCTGCGCGCCACCGAACGAGCGGTTGGAAAGCAGGCCGCCGTACTCGCGCGCGAAGGGCACACCCTGCGCGACGCACTGGTCGATGATGTTGGCCGAGACCTGTGCCAGCCGATAGACGTTGGCCTCGCGGGCGCGGAAGTCGCCGCCCTTGATGGTGTCGTAGAAGAGGCGGAAGACGCTGTCGCCGTCGTTCTGGTAGTTCTTCGCCGCGTTGATGCCGCCCTGCGCCGCGATCGAGTGCGCCCGGCGCGGGCTGTCGTGAAAGACGAAGTTCGAGATGTTGTAGCCGAGCTCGGCGAGCGACGCAGCCGCGGAAGCGCCGGCGAGCCCGGCGCCGACGACGATGATCTCGTACTTGCGCTTGTTGGCGGGATTCACCAGCGAGAGGTGATCGCGGTGATTGTCCCACTTCTGCGACAGCGGTCCTTCGGGGGTGCGCGACTTCAGTTCCATCTCAGTGACCTACGACGGGGTACGGCACCATGCCGGCGAGCACTGCGAGCGGGATGGAGCAGTTGCCGATGAAGATTACGGCGGCGACGACCGGACCGACGGCGCGCAGCGCCGTGTTGTACTTCGGGCTGTTGGCTCCGAGCGTCTGGAGCGCGCTCGAGACGCCGTGCGAGAGATGCAGAGCCAACGGCACCATCGCGAGAATGTAGATGAGCGAGATCACCGGATGGCGGAATCCGAGGACGACCATGGCGTACACGTCGTGCCGGCCGTCGGCATCGTGCAGCGCGAACTCCGCCGGATTGGTCAGGCCGAGAGTGAAGTGCGCCAGGTGGTAGCAGATGAATCCGAGGATGATGAGGCCGCCCATCAGCATCGTGCGCGCGGCGTAGCCCGACACCTGAGGCGTGAGCACGGCGTAGGGCACCGGCCGCGCGGCCCGATTGAGCTGAGTCAGCCGAATCGCCGCGGCGATATGGACGAGAACGAGGATGAGCAAACCGAGGCGCGCCACCCAGAGCAGGGGGCCGAAGTCGCGCAGATGCACGGCGTAGCTGTTGATCTGATCGGGCCCGGCAAAGATCTGCAAGTTCCCGAGCATGTGGGCGATGACGAAGAGAAACAGCAAGAGCCCGGTGAGGCTCATCGTCCACTTCATCCCGATCGAGGAATTGAGTGTTCTCTCGAGCCAGTCCATCGCGGGGGATCTCCGTACAATTCAGATAGAATTATGCAAGTGTTGGAGCAAATTAGCAGCGCTCGTAGTTGGAGCGAACGCTGCTAATGGGATTCGGGGGCTGGGCCCCCTCGTTCAAACCAACTCGTCGTCGCGCTGCCACTCGAGCGTAACCACGCGGCGGCAGATGCGCCACCCGCTCGGCGTGCGCAGGAGGGTGTCGAGATAGCGAACCCCGACGGCGCGGTTGTGGCGGCAGTCGTCGCGCTCGAACTGATGATAGGCGATCGCGCTGGTCTCCGACGTCGCATGGTCGCCGGCGAGCTCGATGAGCTGATTGCCGAGAAAGTGCATGGTGCTCGAGTACTGAGTCATGCGCTCGCGCAGCGCCCTCAGCGCGACCTCGATCGCGCCCTCGCCGAGAGAGCCTTTGTAGGACGCGTCGGCAGTAAAGCAGGCCGCCACGCCGTCGACGTCGCGCCGGTCGACGGCGCGGGCGTAGCGCAGCAGCACGTCCTGAATCGCAGCGCGGTCGAGCAGTTCCTTCACCGCGGCTTCGAGCGACTGGTTCATGGCTCGGGCAGGTATTTCCGCACCTCCTCGAGCAGCCGCGCGCGTGTGTAGGGCTTGCCGATGAAACCGTCGGCGCCGGCGGTTCCGGCAGCCTGCGCGATGCTGTCCCAAACGAAGGCGGTCACGGCGATGATCGGGATGCCCTTCGTCTCCGGATCGGTCCGCAGTTGATCGATGAGCTGGACGCCGCTGACGTGGGGCATGGCGAGGTCGGTGAGAATGAGGGCGGGCTTCAGCGTCTTCGCGCGCCGGAAGCCGGGCTCCGCACCTCTCGACGTGGCGACGTGATAGCCCTCGGAACGCAGGATCTCCGCGAGAATGGTGAGCTGATCGGGATTGTCTTCGACGATCAGGATGACGCGGTCCATAGCCACGACTCTGCCCCCGAACCGAGGTCGGCTGCAAGCGCGCCTCGCGGCCGGTGGTACGTGGACGCGCGCTCTTGGCACCGACTCAGCGCCCGAAGATGGTGCTCACGAGGGCTGCCAGATCTTCGCTGTCGACGGTCCGATCGTGGTTCACGTCGCCGCCGTCGCAGGCACCGCCGTCGCCGGAGGGAATGAGCGCCGACAGCGCGGTGAGGTCGGCGACGCTGACGAGTCCGTCACAGTTCACATCGCCGATCGCGAAAACCGGCACCTCGGTGGGCGTTGCCGTCGGCGTCGCGGTCGGGATCGGCGTCACCGTAGGTGTCGGTGTCACGCTCGGTGTCGGCGTCACGCTCGGTGTCGGCGTCACGCTCGGTGTCGGTGTCACGCTCGGTGTCGGCGTCACGCTCGGTGTCGGCGTCGGCGAGCGGAAGATCTCGGTTCGCGTCGGCGTCGACGTGCGGCGGAACGAGAACGTCGGCGTCTCGGTGAGCGCGACCATCCCAGCCGTCGCAGAAGGGCTCGGCGTGTCGGTCGGCGCATCCGTCGGCGCTGGCGTCGCGCTCGCCGAAGGTATTGCGCTCGCGGGCGGCGTCGCTGTCGCGGTCTCGACCGGAGTCGAAGTCGACGTCGCGCTCACCGCCGGCGTCACACTGGCGACGAGTGTCGGCGTCGGTGTGGCGCTGGGTGCAAGCATCGCCGTCACCGTGGCCGTCGACGGCACCGTGAGCGTCGCCGTGGGCGGAGGAGTCGGGGTGTCGGTGGGCCTCGCAGTGGGAGTCGTCGCCGCGGTGAACGGCGGCGTGACGGTAGCCGTCGGCGACGACGAGGGAGGCGCGCTGGGCGCGGGTGTCGCCGCCGCTGTCGAGGTTGCTGTCGTTGAAGCGGTCCGCGTCGGCGTACTCGCCGGCGCGGCGGTAGTGGTCGCGCTGGCGGTAGCAGTGGGGGCGAGCGCGGCCGTGCTCGTCGGCAAAGCGGTCGACGTCGCAGTCGGCGGCAGCGACGCACTCGGCGTGGCGGTGGGCGGCGCCGTCTGAGCGGCCGACGCGGTCGCGGTCCGCGTCGCCGTCTCGGTCGCCACCGTGGTGGCGGTCTGAGCGGCTGTCCGCGTAGGGCTCTCGGTCGCAGATGCCGTGGCCGTGAAGGTCGGCTGTGCTGTGCTCGTCGAGCTTGGCGGTGCAGTCGGGGTGGGCGTCACCGGCGGCGTCATCGTGTCGGTTCGAACCGGCGTGAACGATGAGGTCGGAGTGGGGCTCGAGGTCGGAAACGCAGTGCTCGTCGCGCTAGCGGGCGGCGGCAGTGTCGCGGTCGAAGGCGCCGTCGGGGTTGCGCTCGGTGTGCGGCTCGCGGTCGCCGTAATCGTCACCGTCGGCTGTGCAGTGGCGGTCCGCGTCGCGCTACTGCTCGGCGTCGACGTCGGGGTAGGTGTCAACGTCGTTGTCCGGGGAACCGTCGGCGTCGCCGTTTCGCTCGCCGTCGCGATGCTCGTCCGCGTCGAGGTGGCGGTCGCCGTCGCCGCCGGTGGCGGCGTCGAGGTCGCAGTGGTCGTCGCGGCTGCCGTGGCGGTCGCGCTCGCGGTCGCGGTGCCGGTCCGCGTCGGCGAGGGCGTCGATGTCGCGGTCTGTGTCCGACTCGCCGTAGCCGTGGGCGTGTCAGAAGGCGTCGGCGTAGCGGTCCGTGTCGGGGTTGGAGTCGCGGTCGAGGCCGGCGGCAGAGTCGCGGTGGAAGTGCGGCTCGAGGTGGCCGTCGGAGTGGGGCTGGCCGTCGCCGTCTGAGTGCGCGTCGCGCTATCCGTCGGCGTCGACGACGGCGTCATCGTCGCGGTGCGCGTCCGGCTCGCGGTCGCCGTCGGCGTTTGGCTCGGCGTCGCCGTGCTCGTGCGTGTCGGCGTGCTGCTCGGCGTCGACGACGCGGTCGCGGTCGACGTAGGCGTGCGGGTCTCGGTTGCGGTCGCGCTCGCGGTCGCGCTCGGCGTACCGGTGCGCGTCGACGTCGACGTCGGGGTACCGGTCGGCGTCGGGGTGCTCGTCCGCGTCGGCGTCTGGGTCGGTGTCCGCGTCGGGGTCGGGGTGAGACTTGGGCTCGGGGTCGGACTCGACGTGGAGGTGGAGGTGCGCGTGGGTGACGACGTCAAGCTCGCCGTCGGCGTCAACGTGAGTGTGGGTGTCGCCGTCGCGCTGGCGGTGAAGGTGCGCGTCGAGGTGAATGTCGAGGTGGGGGTGAAGCTCGGCGTCGGCGTACTCGTGGGCAGTGGTGGAGAGGTGAAGCTCGGCGTCGGCGTCGGCGTGCGCGTCGGGCTCGGCGTCGCAGTCGGGCTCGCCGCCGACCCCGGCGTCGGTGTCGACTGGAAGAGGATCAGGGTCGAGTAGGCGTAAGCGGAGCCGGCGCCGAAGGCTGGATCGTCATCGCCGGCGGAGGCGACGACGATGTTGTCGCCGCTGGCGCCGACGGCGGTGCCGAACTGATCGCTGGCAGCGCGATCGCTGGCGGCGAGCTCGGCCTGCTGCGTCCAGACCGTTCCGGCGCGGGTGAAGACGTAAGCCGAGCCGGCAAGCGTGATGCCTGCGTCGTCGTCGTCGGGTTGGCCGACGACGACGCGGTCAGCCGAGATCGCAATCGACTGGCCGAAGTGGAGGTTCGGCCGGAAGTCCGTGGGGATCAGCTTCGTCTGCTGACTCCAGGTCGTGCCGCTGCGCACGAAGACGAATGCCGAGCCGGCATCGGGGTTGGGAATGCTGACGTCGTCGTTGGCAGCGCCGACGGCCGCCGTGTCGCCGCTCAGCGAGACGGCGCTGCCGAACTTCGCCTCGGTGGAGATCGGCGTCGGCACGAGCGCCTGCTGCTGCGACCAGGCCGAGCCGCTGCGGGTGAAGACGTAAGCCGACCCGGCGCTCGAGTTCTTGATCGGCGCGCCGGCGACCAACGTGTTCGACTCGATCGCCACGGCCGTGCCGAGCTCGTCGCCAAAGGCGCGATCGTCGGAGAGCACCTTCTGTTGTTGCGTCCACACCGTGCCGGAACGGGTGAAGATGTAGACCGCCCCCATGAAGTCGGCGAGGCGAGCGCCAACCGCGGCGGTGTCGCCGCTCAAGGCGACGGCGCCGCCGAACTGCGCGAAGACCCCCGGATCGGACGCGACAATCTTCGCCTGCTGTGTCCAGGCCGAACCAGAGCGGGTGAACACATAGGCGGCGCCGGCGGCGCCGTTGGCTGAGATCGTCTCTTGGCTCGCGCCGACGATGAGTGTGTCGCCGTCGACCGCGACCGCGGAGCCGAACTTCGCGCCCGGCACCGGGGTGGTGGGCGTGACCTTCGCCTGCTGCAGCCACATGTTGCCCTGGAGGACGAAGACGTAGACCGCTCCGGCGTCGGTGCCGCCGGTGTCTTCCTGCCAGGCGCCCACGGCGATCGTCGTGCCGTTGACGGCGACGGAATAGCCGAAGGCATCATCCCCCTGGGGATCGGCAGGCCGTATCTTCGCCTCGTTGAAGCTCAACGGCAGCGCCGAACCGACGCGAACGGCGGCGAGTCCGCTCGACACGACGACCAGGGCGGAGATCCAGAGCAGGGGCGTCGTTCGCCGGCGGCGCCAGTTGGGCATGAAATAAGGGAGTCCCTACCCGCCGGATGTTCCAAAAGACGCGCCAAGGTCCTCCTACCGCACGAGCCTCAAACGGGCCCCCGACCAGCGTCACGCATGCGACTTGGCAGTTACAACCTTGGGCGGCCAACTGATCTTCTTCGCCCGCTCCTCGGCGAGGGGCATGTGAACGATCTCGAACTTCAGGCGGTCGGGGCCGCGGAAGTAAAAGGCGTAGTATCCCCCCGGGCCGAAGGGGAACTCGCCGGGGCCGTCGAGGATCTCGGCGCCGAGGTCGAGCACCAAGCCGTGCAGCGCCTCGACTTGTTCGTGCTTCTCCACGTTGAAGG
>Ga0187894_10007546_pt1 | contig 10225 bp, 12 predicted proteins | sample GBC1701081metaG_FD_136650 | JGI IMG/M metagenome (GOLD analysis project Ga0187894, IMG submission 136650) | White microbial mat communities from a lava cave in the Kipuka Kanohina Cave System on the Island of Hawaii, USA - GBC170108-1 metaG ... | reverse complement strand
GGCCGCGCGGCGGGATCGCGAAAAGCGGCGAGGAAGGCTCGTTCCAGTTCGTTCTCCGGCTGGATTTGCCCAAGCGTCAGCGCCGCCTGCGCGTGCGCGAGCCCCGGTAGCGTGGCCGCGGCGAGGCTCCCGGCCAGAAGCGAACGTCTCAGCATGAACTCCCCTTTGGTCCGCGGCCATCCTGCCCGCGAATGCCCTCGCAATGAAGCGCCCTCGCCAGTTGCGTGGCCGATGACCAGGGCCACATAAAGGCGCGATGGAGGAGCTTTATCACCCGCGCGTCCTGGAGCTGGCCGCAGACATCCCTCATGTCGGGCGTCTCAACGGGCCGGACGGGGCCGCCACCAAGGTGAGCCGCGTTTGCGGCTCGGTCGTCAGCGTCGAACTGAAGCTCAAGGACGGTGTGGTCAGCGAAATCGCCGTGCACCCGAAAGCCTGTGCTCTGGGGCAGGCGAGCACCTCCGTGCTCGCGCAGAACGCCATCGGCGCGACGCCCGCCGAAATCCGCGCCGCCCGTGACGGCCTCCGCGCGATGCTCAAGGAGCGCGCCGCGCCGCCGACCGGCCGCTTCTGGGAACTCCGCCACCTAGAAGCCGTGCGCGATTTCCCCCCGCGCCACGCCAGCACAATGCTCGCGTTCGACGCCGCCGTGGAAGCGCTGGAGAAGGCGCAGGCGCATGCGGGCTAGTGTGCTCGCGCTGGCGCTCGCCGCGTGCGCGACGCCGCCGCAAATCGAGCCGTTTTCTGTCGCCGCCTTGATCTCCGACGCACCTAGCTATGTGGCGTCGCGATATGACCGCGCGCAATTGCCCACAGCACTGATCGCCGATCTCACAGCGGAAGAGTTCCACTGCCAGCACCGTGACGCCATGAGCGAATGCGGCCGATCGCGTCGCGCTTTCGCGTCCTGCTTCGATGTCGTAACGGTGCGCATTCGCGCGGGCGCTGTTGAAGCCGAACAGAACCGCCGCTGCATGGGAGCAAGTCCGTCATGAGCGCCTCTGCACCGCTGAAGCATGCCGACGGCAAGGCGCTGCGCAAATCCGCGCTGGCTTATCCCGACACGGTGGAAGACTTCCCGTGGGGGCATTCCGCGTTCAAGGTGGCGGGCAAGAAGGCGTTCTTGTTCATGGGGGCGGACGAGGAGGGCGGCTTTTCGTGCTCGATGAAGCTGCCGTTCCGCAACGAGGAAGCCCTCAAGATCAAAGGCGCGAAGCCCACCGAATACGGCCTCGGCCGCTCCGGCTGGGTGACGTTCTCGTTCAGTGCGAAATCAAAACCGCCGCTGGCCAAGCTGATCGACTATCTCGATGAAAGCTGGCGCGCCGTCGCGCCGAAGAAGCTCTCGGTCGCGCATGGTCCCGTTTCCCCAAAGCGCGCAAAGCGCTAGGCGCGCGCGCGCTTCCCGGCTAGCTTTCGGCCCGGACAGATTGGGTGGGGAACCCAAGCTCGGGGAGAGACGCACATGATCCGGTTGTTGGTGCTTTTGCTGATCATCGCTGGCGTGGCCGGCTATTTCACGCGTCCGCAGGAAGCGGTCATGCGCGAAGCCGCGGAAGCCGTGCTGCAAGATCCGCAGAACATCTCGCAAGGGCTTGAGAGCATCGGCGCCACACTCGCCGGCGACCGCGCCTTCAGCGACTACTACGTCGCCACCAAGTACGTCGTGTCGCTCAACGGCGATCCGGTCGTACAATGCTGGGGCTATTTCCAGCAAGCGAACTGCACGCGCACTCCCCAAGCGCAAGCGGCGAGCTGATGCGGCTCCTTCTGCTGCTGATCATTGCCGGGATCGCTGCGTGGTACACAAACCCCACACGCGCGACGCACGAGGAACAGGCGCGCACGCTGCTTGAAGCGGGCGCGCCCGCCGCGCCCAGCGAGGGCGTCACGCTCGATGACGTCATCGGCTACGCCAAAGGCATGCTGGCCGGCGAGGGGCGCTACGAAAGCTATTTCCTCGCCTCGAAATACACCGTCGACATGCCGGGCTCGTCATTCGTTGAGTGCTACGGCGCCTACACCTTCGTGCAATGCCGTGTAGTCGAGCCCAACGAAGCCGGCGAGGCGGGTTGAGAATGCGCCCGGGCGCCTGTATCTAAGCGGTATGGCACAGCTCCGGCGCCCCACGACGACTACTTGCTAGAGCCGGCGGCGCGAGATCGGGCGCGCCGCAGCGGCTGCGTTTGCGCCCCGGTCATCACCACAACAATCGCCAAATCCTATGTCGCCGAGCTTACCAGCACGGGGCCTCCTGGCCCTCATCCAGCTCTACAAATGGACGCTCTCGCCCATCATCGGGCGGGATTGCCGCTATTTGCCGACTTGCTCGTCCTACGCCGCCGACGCGATCCGCGCTCATGGCGCTTGGGCGGGTAGCTGGATGGCCACGGCCCGCATCTGCCGCTGCCACCCCTGGGGCGGCTGTGGCTACGACCCTGCGCCGGAAACGCTGCGCAAGAATTCTTGGTGGCGCCCGTGGCGTTATGGCGATTGGGCATGGCGCGAGCGCTCCCCCTCCCCGCGAGGGGAGGGGGCAGGGGGCGGGGTGAGCCTCGATCCTCTGCAACAAGGCACGCTGAACTCGCGCGACGATTCCCGGTCGTCGCGCCTCACCCCACCCCCCGCCCCCTCCTCTCAAGAGGAGGGGGAGCAGAGCAAACGATGAGCATCTCTCTCAAATTCCCCGATGGCGCCGAACGGAGCTATGACGACGGGACAACGCCGCTCGCCATCGCCGAGGGCATTTCCAAATCGCTGGCCAAAAAAGTCGTCGCCGCGAAGATCGACGGCGCCTGGTGGGATTTGACGCGCCCGCTCGAAGGCGGCGGCAAGTTCGAGTTGGTCACGCGCGACAGCGCCGACGGCTTGGAAGTTTTGCGCCACGATGCGGCCCACGTGCTCGCGCAAGCGGTGCAAGAACTCTTCCCCGGCACGCAAGTCACGTTCGGCCCGGTGACGGAGGACGGCTTCTATTACGATTTCGCCCGCGACGAGCCGTTCTCGACGGAGGATTTCGAGAAGATCGAAAAGCGCATGCGCGAGATCGTCGACGCCGATCTGCCGATCATCCGCAAGGTCTGGGAGAAAGAAGCCGCGATCGCGCACTTCAAGTCGATCGGCGAACTCTACAAGGCCGAAACCATCGACGAGGTGATCAAGCCGGGCAATCCGATCACAATCTACAGCCACGGCGACAAATGGGGCGATCTCTGCCGCGGGCCGCACCTGCCTTCAACGGGCCGGCTCGGCAAAGCCTTCAAGCTGATGAAGCTCGCGGGCGCCTATTGGCGCGGCGATCAGAAAAACGCGCAGCTGCAGCGCATCTACGGCACGGCCTGGGCCGACGAGAAGCAGCTCGAAGATTATTTGAAGCGCCTCGAAGAGGCCGAGAAGCGCGATCACCGCAAGCTCGGCCGCCAGATGGACCTCTTCCACATGCAGGAAGAGGGGCGCGGCATGGTGTTCTGGCACGAGAAGGGCCTGACGCTCTGGCGCACGGTGGAAGCCTACATGCGCCGCCGCCTGGAGAAGGCCGGCTACATCGAGGTGCGCACGCCGCAAGTGCTCGATCGCGTGTTCTGGGAAAAATCAGGTCACTGGGAGAACTATCGCCCGAACATGTTCGTCTGCGAGACGGTGGAGGGCGAAGAGCTGGCGCTGAAGCCGATGAACTGCCCGGGCCACGTGCAGATATTCAAGTTCGGCCAGAAGAGCTACCGCGACCTGCCGCTGCGCATGGCCGAGTTCGGCGCCTGCCACCGCTACGAGCCGTCAGGTTCGCTGCATGGTCTCATGCGCGTGCGCGCCTTCACGCAGGACGATGCGCACATCTTCTGCCGCGAGGATCAGATCGAGGACGAGGTCGCCGCGTTCATCGAGCTTGCCTCATCCATCCACGAAGATTTCGGCCTGTCGCGCGACCACATCACACTCGGCACGCGCCCGGAGAAGCGGGCCGGCTCCGAGGAATTCTGGGACAAGACGGAAGCGCAACTCCTCAACGCCGCGCGCAAGGCCGGCGTGGAGCCGGTGATCGCCGAAGGCGATGGGGCCTTCTACGCTCCCAAGCTCGATTTCCAGCTGAAAGACGCCATCGGCCGCACGTGGACGTGCGGCACGATCCAGAACGATTACGTGCTGCCCGAACGCCTCGGCGCCGAGTTCGTCGGCGAGGACGGCGCCAAGCACAAACCCGTGATGCTGCACCGCGCCATTTGCGGCTCGCTCGAACGTTTCATCGGTGTGCTGATCGAAAACTTCGCCGGCGCTTTCCCAATGTGGCTCGCGCCGGTGCAAGTCGTCATCGCCACCATCACGTCGGAGGCCGATGGCTACGCCAAGGAAGTCGCTGCCGAGATGAAGGCGGGGGGCCTGCGCGTCGAGCTTGATCTGCGCAATGAGAAGGTGGGTTACAAAATTCGCGAACATTCGCTGGCGAAAGTGCCTGTGATCGCAGTCGTCGGCCGCAAGGAAGCCGAAGACCGCGCCGTCGCGCTGCGCCGCTTCGGCAGCCAGGAGCAAAGCGTGGTGTCTCTCAGCGATGCGCTCGCCGCTTTGGCGAAAGAGGCATTGCCACCGGACCTCGCACGCGCTTCGTGACACGTCTGACAGCCTTGTAACCACAGCTCAGTCACAAAACGCACACGCACCGCCTAGACGGCGCCGCAAAGCTCTGGGCATCATAAGACTCGCGAGAGCGGTGCGGCGGAGTCTGAGGTGGATAAGTTCCCATCACGCGAGCGGTCAGCCGCGGCGGCGCTTGAGCCGCGCGTGACAGCCGTGGTTGTGACGCGGAACGCCGACCGCGCACTTGATCTATGTTTACGTAGTGCGTTCGCCGAACCCTGGATCGATGACGTCGTCATCGTCGATCACGGCAACAATTCCGAAGTTTCCTCGAACCTGCGCGCCCTGCAGCTTGATCGCCGCGACGTGAAGGTCGTGCCCGCCCCACTCGAGCTGAGCCACGCCGCCGCCGCCAATCTTGGCGCAACCAAGGCGCGCGGCCGCTGGCTTTTGTTCCTCGATCCGCACGTCGTTGTGCAGCGCGGCGCCGTTGCCCGCATGGCCGCTGCAGGCGGCGACGCACGCACGCCCTGGATTGTCGGCGGCCGCCTCACCGATACCGATGGGCGCGACAAGCCCGCCGCACGCGCTGGAAGCCTCAACATCTGGTCGGCGGTCGCCGTGGCGATGGACATGCCGGGTCCGCGCCCGTTCAAGGTCTCGAAGCGTCGCCGTCGTCGCGGCGATGCGCCGGAGCCGGCGCAAGTCGCGGCTGTATCGGGCGCATTCATGTTGGTGCCGCGCACTGACTTTGAAACGCTCGGCGGTTTCGACGAAGCCTTCGCGACGCACGCCGCCGATCTCGATCTCTGCCGTCGCGCGGTGGACGCTGGCGGCAGCGTGCTGTTCCAGCCGGCCGCCTCCGGCGTTCAATTCCAGCAGCGCGGCCGCAACGCGCGCCGTGAAGCGCAGGGGCTCGCGCGCTTTGCGATGAAGAACGCCAAAACGCCGATTGAACGCGGCTTCGCGTTTATCGCCGGTCCCGCCTTGGCCTTCTTGTTGGCGGTGCGGGATCTGGTGGGAGGTCGCCCACCAATTCGCCGCTAGATGGCGGCGGGTTCGGCGGACGCTCGGCCACTGTGCCGATGAACAGAGACACGTCGTCGCCATTGCCGATGTTCAAGCCGCGCACCGGCTCTTCCGGCACGCGCGCGAAGATGTAGCCGCGCCCGCCAAGCGCGCCTTCCGTCGCTGGCAGCGCACGGCCTTCGATCATCAACGTGTCGCCAAGCTGCGCCTGCGCGCCAGCTTCCTGCGGCTCCGCGAGCCTAATGTCGGTGCGCGTCATGAACACGAAGCTTGTCTCGCGATAGCCGACCACCCAGAAACCATGCTCGCCGCGTGGCAACAGGCGCGCGCGCGTCAGCGCGCCGACGGCTTCGGATGAAATGTGCAATGTCCGCGCTTCCGGCAGCACGTGTTGGCGCAGCGAATAGGAAAGGATCAGCGCGCACAGCACCGCTGCGCCGACGCGCAAAGCCGGGCGGTGCAGCATCACCAACGCAGTGGTCGCCGCCAGCAACACGCCGCCGCTGACCAAGCCGGCGGAAACCGCGCGTCGGATCGCGGCGTCGGCGTCGCCCGGCATAAATGTGGCGCCGGCCGCCGAGAGCCCGGCGATCGCCGCGCCGGTCAGCACGAACAGCACGATCCCGACAATATGTGTGATTTTCCAACGTTCGCGGCTCGCCGCGAATAGGCCCGCGGCGCAGATCAACGCCAAAGCCGGAAATGTTGGCAGCGTGTAGTGCGCCAGCTTTGTCGGCAGCAACTCAAACACCAGGAACGTCGGCAGCGCCCAGGCGAGCAGGAAACGCAAGCCGGAATAGTCGGCGCTGTCACGCTTCGCCTTGATTGCGCGCCAGCCTAAACGCGCGCCCATCGGCAGCGCGTAGCTCGCCGGGAAGAACAGAAATGCGAACAACAGCAGATGATAGCCCGGCAGCGCGAAATGCCCTTCGGCGCCGCCGGCCACTTTCGGCGCGAGGTCTTCGCCAATGGCTTCGGCGAAGAAGCGCCCGTCCGTCGCTTCGTTGATGGCGAGCATCCAGGGCAGCACGATCGCGACCGCAAGCAGTGGCCCCGGCCACCACGCCAACGGCTTCATCCAAGCCCAGCGCCGCTCCCACACCGCGAGCGCGATGAGCGTGAGCGCCGACACCATTGGCGTCACCGGCCCCTTGATCAGCACGCCGTAGCCGATCGCGAACCAGAACAGCAAAGCTAAGAGTCGCGGACGATATGGACCGCCGGCGCCCTCGCCGGCATGCACGGCGCGGGCCGGCGAGGCGCCGGCGGTCCATAACCGCGCCAGCGCCGCCATCGCCAATGTCGTGAAACCGACGAGCACTGCGTCGGTCTTCGCCGTCATGCCCTCAAAGCCGAGAAGCACGCCGGCGGAAAACAGCGCCGCACCCAGGAACGCTTCGCGCGGTTTCAGCAGTGCGCGTCCGCCCCACAAACACGCGAGCGCGGCCAGCATCGCGCCGAGGGCGGATGGCAAGCGATACGGCCAGATCGCGTTGAGCCTGCCGGTCAGCGGCTCGAACGCCTGCACCGAGGCCGCCTGCAGCCAATGAATGCCGATCGGCTTCTTGTTGCGTTCGTCTTCCTGGTTGCGGATGCGGATGAAGTCACCCGTTTCCAGCATCTGCCGCGTCGCTTGGGCGAAGCGGGCTTCGTCCCGGTCCATCACCGGCAGCCGCGCCGCGCCGAACAGGCCGGAGACGAGCGCGATCAGCGCGATCAGCACATAGCCCCGCCAGCCGCGGGCGAACTGGTCAAACAGGGCCGGGGAAACAGGCTCGCGCATCAGCGGCGGTTGATACCCGGCGTCGCGCGCCTTGTCTTGCCGATGTATCGCCGCCCTCGCTTAAGCCGGGGGAAGTCGCTAAGAGAGCCGGCTGCTAAGGTATTGGACCCCGACTTTTGCCCGAATCCGTTGAATTCAGCGTCGTCGTCCCGGTGAAGGACGAGGCCGGCAACGCCGCCGATTTGGCGCGCGAGATCGCCGCCGCCCTCGATGGACGCGCTTACGAGATCGTTTTCGTGGACGACGCCAGTCAGGACGATACGCGGGCCGAACTCGCTGCGCTGAAAGCGGAAATCCCACAGCTCCGCCTCGTCGGCCATCGCAAGAATTCCGGCCAGAGCCGCGCTGTCCGCACTGGCGTGCTTGCCGCGCGGGCTCCGGTGATCGGCACCCTCGACGGCGATGGCCAGAACGATCCGGCCGATCTGCCGCGTCTGTTGGCCCGACTCACACGCCCCGACGCGCCCACTGATCTCGGCATGGTCGGCGGCGTCCGCGCCAAGCGGCAGGACAGCTGGGCCAAGCGTATGGCTTCCCGCATCGCCAACGGCGTCCGCAAATCCATGCTCAACGACGGCGCGACGGACTCAGGCTCAGGCGTCAAAGTGTTCAAACGTGAAGCTTTTTTGGCGCTTCCGTACTTTGACCACATGCACCGCTACATGGCCGCTTTGATGCTGCGCGAAGGGTTTGCCGTTGAATATTTGAATGTTAACCATCGACACCGTGGCGCAGGCCGGTCGAAATACACCAACCTGGGCCGCTTAGCCGCCAACATGACCGATCTGTTCGGCGTGATGTGGCTGAGAACGCGGGCGAGGTCGCCGGGGGGGACGGACGAGCTGTGAAGGAACGCCTCGATCCATCTGAGCGATTGGTAGTTCAAGAAGCCGCCCGCCGCCGGGGCCGGCCTGGTCCAAGTCAGGGGAGTCCCATGGGGGCAATTTTCAACGTATTTCCGCTGATCCTGATCCCGGTGTTGATCTACAACATCTGGGCGTTCGGCTCGACTGTCGGCGGCGCGGAAGCCGAAGCGGTTCGCCTTCACCTTCAAGATGCGTGGCTGCGCGTGCCGATGGCGTCCGGCGTCGAATGGACGGTGACGTTTGGCGACGTGATGGTGCTGTTGTCGCTGATCCTGCTCTTCATCGAGCTGCTGAAATCCACATCCACCGGCACGTCGGCGATCTTCAATCACGCGCTGTCGATGCTGGTGTTCATCATCTGCTTGGTGGAATTCCTGCTGCACCCGGCGTTCGCCAGCACCGTGTTCTTCCTCATCCTGGTGATGAGCTTGCTCGATGTGCTCGCCGGCGTCGTGGTCACCATCGTCTCGGCCCGCCGCGACGTGGAATTCGCTGGCCAACACTAAGCTTTGCTCCCCCGCGCGCGGGGGAGCTGTCAGCGCGCGAAGCGCGGTGACTGTGGGGGCGCAGCTATCGCCCCCTCCGTCGCCTGCGGCGACACCTCCCCCGTTTGCGGGGGAAACCTCACAAGCACCAAATCCCCAGCCCCAACGCGATCAAGAAGTCGAGCGTTCGGTCGAATCGGAAGAAGATGGCCTGAAGGCGGAACCGGGGGGATTCCGTTGCGGAGCTCGAATGGCTTTGTTCTTCGACGCGGCTTGGTTCGACGCCCGCTTGGCTGACCTCAAGCTCGATCGCGCCGCGCTCGCGGCCGCCGCTGGCTTGACGCGAGAAGACCTCGCTTTGATCTTCACCAATGAACGCGAGGCGAACGGCTTGGAGATGCGCGCGTTCGCTGACGTGCTCCGCACCGACTTGCTGGAAATCTCCATCCGTTGCGGCATCGCTGCGCGCAACACCACGCCCGCCGACGCGGACGCGAACGCGCGGCTCGACCATCTCGATGCGCGGCTGAATGCGATCGACGACTGGATCGACCAGTTCGAACGTGAGACGCGCAAGGCGTCCGGCGGCGGCTGACCTCGCGGCGTTAAGCACTCTTGTTCACCAGCATCCCGCACGGCGGCGCTTTCGGTTCTGGATAGCCGCGCGTGTAGTCCGTCGCTTCCGGCGCCACTTGGTTCACCAACGTCATCGCGAACAGCGGATCGATCGGACGTCGCGGCGCGCGGCGGCTCTTGACGCGGCGCTCGTGTCCGCTGCGCTCTTCGCCCACGCTTTCTGACGCGCTGGGCTCCTGCCAATCGGTGATGCGGCCGGTGTCCATGCGCCAAAAGCTGCAATTCACTTGCCAAACGCGCATTTACGATGACGCTCGTCTTAACCAAGTCCGCTCTCGGAAGGCGGACGCTGCTTAGACAACGACGAGCACGGCCATGAGTTTCAAGGAATACGCCGACTATGACGGACTCGGCCTCGCGAAGCTGGTGCGCGACAAGCAAGTGAGCGCAGCCGAAATGCTGGAAGCCGCGATCGAACGCATCGAGCGACACGATGGCGTGCTTAACGCGGTCGTGCACAAGGCTTGCGACGAAGCGCGCAAGACGGCCGCATCAGCGCTGCCCGATGGCCCATTTAAGGGCGTGCCGTTTTTGATCAAGGATCTGGGTCAACGTGTTGAAGGCTGGCCGCGCACCTCCGGCAGCCGTTTCGCCACGATCGCGGCGGATGTTGACGATAGCGAATTGGTAAAGCGCTATCGCGCCGCCGGCGTCGTGCTGGTGGGCAAAACCAACACGCCGGAATTCGGCATTCCCGGCGTCACGACGTCCGCCAGGCTCGGCGCCTGCCGCAATCCGTGGAATCCGGATCACATCTCCGGCGGCTCGTCCGGCGGCGCGGCGAGCGCTGTCGCGGCCGGCATGGTCCCGCTCGCGCATGCGAGCGATGGCCTGGGCTCGATCCGCATCCCCGCCGC
>Ga0187894_10007545_pt1 | contig 10227 bp, 10 predicted proteins | sample GBC1701081metaG_FD_136650 | JGI IMG/M metagenome (GOLD analysis project Ga0187894, IMG submission 136650) | White microbial mat communities from a lava cave in the Kipuka Kanohina Cave System on the Island of Hawaii, USA - GBC170108-1 metaG ... | reverse complement strand
CGGCGCCGGCGAGCTCGATGAGCCGGCTCTCGCGCAGCTCGCGAAGGCGATCGTTGAGCACGGTCGGGCTCACGCCCCCGACGAATTGCACGACACGGCGCGGGTGAGCGACGCGCTGTGGGTCGAGCTTCAGCGGGAATGGAGCCCGGCGCAGCTCAGCTGGTCGCCCTCACCGGGTTCTACGAGCTGATCTCGTTCGCGACGAACGCCTTTCGCCTGCCGCTGGAGCCGTACGGGGCGCGGTTCCCCGTGGGCGTTCGACTCACCTGACCTTTTCGTAGACCGACATGCCGCTCGTCCGCTTCGAGCGGGCGAACAGCTTCTGCTTGTCCGGGCTGTGCGTGAGCGTGATCGGAATGCTCCGTCCGCCGATCGTGAACGTGATCCGGACTTCGCCGTCCGCCACCACGTACTCACCCGGAGTCCGCCGGCCGTTCGGCGCGATGCTGGTCGCCGTTCCGTCGGGAGTGAATTCCAGCCAGTCCTTCTCGTCTCCCTCGGAGTCCTGCGTCATGTGCCACCGCCCCACCAGCCACGACGCGGCGGAGAGATCGCCTGGCGCCACGGACAACGCGGCCAGGACCGCCATGACGAGGGCCACACGCAAGTCGACCGCGCGCACGGACACCGACCGGAGGAGGCGCGGCGACATGCCGCCGTTCACCGCTGGTACGTGAGGCCGTCCAGGTCGATCTGGGGCATGCGGCTCGTCATCAGATCGGCGACGATGCGCGCGGTGCCGCACGCCATCGTCCAGCCCATGTGCCCGTGGCCAGCGTTCAGGAAGAGGTTCCGATGCCGGGCGAGGCCCAGGATCGGCGGGCCGTCCGGCGTGAGCGGGCGCAGGCAGGCGCGGTACTCGCCCCGGTCGTAGTCGGCGGCGTCGGGGAACAGGTCGCGGGCGAGGCGCAGGATGTTCGCGAAGTCGCGCGGCGTCCAGCTCCAGTCGTAGCCGGCGAACTCGGCGGTCGACGTGAGGCGCAGCCGGTCGCCAAACCTCGACCAGCCCACCAGCCACTGCTCGTCCACGCCGGGCACGGTGGGCGCGAGGCCGCCCGCGCGGATCGGAAACGTCGACGAGTAGCCCTTGGCGGGGTAGATCGGCAGGTTCACGCCGGCGGTGCGGGCGACGATGGGGCTGCCGACGCCGAGGGCGAGCACGTACGTGTCCGCGGTGAGCATGCCCTGGCTCGTCATCACGCCCTCGATCCAGTCGCCCGCGGCCCGCAGCGCCGTGACGCGCGTGCCGAGCTTCACGGTCACGCCGAGCGCCTGCTGGCAGCGGGTCGCGAGATTCTCGACGAAGCGGCGCGAGTCCCCGCTCGAGTCTCCGAGGTCGCGGATGGCGCCGGCGACCTTGCCGAGCACGGGCTCGAACACGGGGTCGAGCTTCGCCAGCGCGCCCGGGTCGAGCACCTCCTGCTTCTGACCGTGCTCGGCGAGCAGCGCCATGCGCTTGAGCGCGGCGTCCAGCTCTCTTGGGTCCCGATGCAGGTAGAGCGCGCCCCGGGTCACCGCGTGGTACTCGATGTTCTCGGCGCGCACCAGCTCCGTCATCACCGCCTGGCTGTACTGGCAGAGGCGAAGCTTGGTCAGCGTGTTGCGGCGGGCGCGCGCCGTCGTGCACTCGCGCAGGAACCTGAGTCCCCAGGCATAGAGGTGCGGGTCGGTGCCGAGCTTCAAGCGGATCGCGGTCTCCGCCCCGCGCAGCGACTGCCACAGCATGCGCGGCGCGCGCGGCGAGGCCCAGGCGAAGGAGTGACCCGGGGCGATGATGCCCGCATTGCCCGCCGAGGCCTCGAGCCCGACGCCGTCCTTCTCCTCGAGGAGCGTGACCTCGTGACCCGCCTTCGCGAGAAAGTACGCCGTCGTGACGCCGACCACGCCACCGCCGAGGATCAATGTCTTCATGTCCGCTCCGCCCTGAATGCGTCTGCCTCCGCGCGTGCGTCCGCCGCTCGGAGTTACCTGTCGCGGGACAGCGGCGACAGTGTACCGCGCCGTCGCGCCGCGGGACCAGCCCGGCGAGCCGCGGCGACGACCGCCGACGCGCGAAGTTTGCCCTTGACACCTCGAAGTGGCCGTCGGTACATCGAGTCGACCACTCGAGATCGACTCCAGGACTTCGCGACGTAACGAAGGAGGCCGCCATGCCCTACGCCGTGATCGACGCCGACGGACACGTGACGGAAAGCTGGGAGCAGATCGCTCGGCACCTCGACGAGCCGTATCGCCGGCGCCCGCTGCAGACCCCGTTCTTCCCCCAGGACGGCTGGGACCGGCGCCTGATCGGCACGAAGGGGAACTGGGCGGGCGACGTCCGCTCGTGGGAGGAGGCGCTCGACCAGGGCGGAATGTCGATCAGCGTGCTGTATCCGACGCTCGGCCTTTTCCTGCCGTTTCTTCACGACGCCGAGTGGGCCGTCGCCCTCGCGCAGGCGTACAACACCATGCTCGCGAAGGAGATCGTGAGTCAGTCGAAGCGGCTCGAGGGCGTGGCGCTCCTGCCCCTCCAGGATCCGCCGGCCGCGGCCCGCGAGCTCGAGCGCGCGGTGAGCGAGCTGGGCCTCGTCGGCGGCATGCTCTCGGCCGACGGCTATCAGCTCCTCGGCCACGCGCGCTTCGACCCGATCTACGCGACGGCCCAGCGGCTCGGCGTTCCCCTGGGCGTGCACGCGTCGGGGACCGACCTGGGCACGGCCGGCTCGGAGCCGTTTCCGAAGTTCATCCAGGCCCACACGTGCTCCCACGCTCTCGCGCAGATGCGCCAGTTCACGTCGATGATCTTCGACGGCGTCCCCGTGCGGTTTCCCGACCTGACGCTCGCGTTCCTCGAAGCGGGGTCGGGCTGGGTCCCCTATTTCCTCCAGCGCATGGACGAGGAATGGGAGAAGCGCGGCCACGCCGAGGCCAAGCTCCTGACCGAGTCGCCGACCAGCGTGGTCAAGCACCATCGCATCTACTTCTCCTGCGAGGCTGACGAGCCGCTGTTGCCGCAAGCGCTCGGCTGGGTCGGCGACGACCGCATCTTCTACGCGTCGGACTTCCCGCACTGGGACCACAGCTATCCGAAGTCCGTGAAGGAGCTGATGGACCGGCCGGATGTGAGCGAGGCGCAGAAGCGCGGGGTGCTGGCGGAGAACGCGCGGCGATTCTACAAGCTGTGATCCGAGCGCGCCAACGAAGCCGACGGCCCCTCCTCGGCGTCCTGGCTACCCGAGGATGACCCAGAGGACACGGGCCCGTCGTCCGCCGACGTTGTCCCACCCGTGCGGTGCCGCGCCGTCCACGAGCGCGCTGTCCCCCTCGCTCATTCGGTGGACCTCGCCGGCATAGCGAAGGGCGACCTTCCCCTGCAACACGAAGAACAACTTCATCTGGCCCGGCTTGATGATGACCTTGTCGGTGGACACACCCCGCGCCCGGCGGTCGAGCGTGGACACCACCGCCCGGACCTTGCCCTCGAAGAGCCCGGCGCCGAGCACCATCCAGCGCTCCGCGCAGTCCTCGAACGACACGATCGGGTGCTCCCGCTTCCGGCTGATGTGAACGCGTCCTCCCCCAGCCGGAGGCTCCAGGAGTTCGGGAACCGATAACCCGAACGCGCCCGCCAGCTTTCCCAGGGTGGGCAGCGTGGGAGTCAACCGGCCGGACTCGATCTGCGACATCATGCTCGCGGTCAGGCCTGCCTTCTCGGCGAGCTGCTTTTGCAGGAGGCCGCGCTCCTGTCTGAGCGTCTTGATGCGGGCACCCAGGGCATTCACGCGACGCAGTATAGGCCGCTCTCGAGGCGTCAGGACGCTTTTTTCCCTCGTCGCGCGCCTGCTCTTGACAACGGGCGCGTCCCCGCCGTAGCATCCGGATTCACCAGAGCGAAAGTTTAATTCGTTCCAGAGAAACTCACCGACTCGGGCCGCCCCCGCGCTCGGCAGCCGGACTGGCGGCCGTGGATCTTGACCAAGGGAGGAGAGGCAGGGAACACAGAGGCGCCTCTGCGGGCTTCTCGAACCGCAGAGACACTGCACATCACCGCTCGGGGTGACCAGGAATCGCGGACGGTCATCGGATACCCAACGGAGGGATGGCCATGGCCACGAGTCGACGGATGTGTCCGCCACGGATGGGCCTCACCGCGTTCGCCGCAACGTTGCTGACCACGCTCACGTCGGCGCCGACCACGGCGGCTGCCCCGCTGCCGAGTTGCGCCGAGATTGGGACCAACCCCGCTCATGGCCTGGCGGGCAATCCGCAGATCAGCGGACTGACGGTCCAGCTCGTGCCGGCCACGACCACACCGCCGATCAGCGCGGCGTACTGCCGCGTGGACTTCACGTTTTCCGGCGAGTCGGGTCCATCCGCCGGATACCTGCCGGGGCAGAGCGAGCAGATCCGGATCAGGGTCGGGCTGCCGCTGAACAGCGTCGACGGCGGGACCGGCGGCGATGAAGGCGCCTGGAACGGCAAGAATCGCGACCTGGGCGGCGGCGGATACGCCGGCGGCGTCGGTGGCGTGACCTCGTCCACGAATCGCGGATACGTGGGAACCTCGACCGACACCGGTCACGACGGGACGGTAACACCGGGCGGAAGCTTCGCGCTCAATCCGGACGGCACGCTGAACTGGGGGCTGATCCGAGACTTCAGCCGCGATGGAATCCGCCAGCAGCACCTCTGGGGCGTGAGGTTGGCCAAGGCCTACTATCGCCAGGCCCCGGAGCGCAGGTACTGGATGGGCTGCTCCACGGGCGGCCGGCAGGGCCACTACCAGGCGCAGAACTTCCCCAAGGCGTATGACGGGATCCTGGCGGGTGCCCCCGCCTTCAACTGGGACCGCTTCATTCCGGCCGAGCTCTGGCCCCAGATCGTGATGAACCAGGAACTGGGCGCTCCAATCGCTGGCGCGAAGCTCACTGCGGTGAGCAACGCCGCGATCGCCGCGTGCGACGCGATCGACGGCGTGACCGACGGCATCATCGAGGATCCGCGCAAGTGCCGGTACGACGCGAACTCGTTCGTCTGCACCGGCGGTCCGGGGGATCCCGCGAACTGCCTGACGTCCGCCGAAGCGGCGGTCGTCAACAAGATCTGGGATGGGCCGGTCGCGACGAGCGGCGGCCATGGGTATCACGGAGGTGGCCGGGCCTGGTACGGGCTCGAGCGCGGGACACTCCTGGGCGCCCTGGCAGGCACCAATCCGTTCTCCATCGCGGTCGACCACTATCGATACTGGATCAAGCAGGATGCCGCGTTCGACTGGAAGACCGTGACGGAAGAGTCGTTCTTCGAGGACTTCGTGGAGTCGATCGAGAAGTTCAACGACGTCATCGGGACCGACGACAGCCTGGAGGACTTCCGCAAGGCCGGCGGCAAGATGATCGTGTACCACGGCCTGTTCGACCCGCTGATCATGCCGCGCGGCACCTACAACTACTACGACGGCGTCAAGGGCGACACCCAGAAGAAGCAGAAGTTCTATCGCTACTTCCCGTACCCGAACGCCGGGCATTGCGGCGGTGCGGGCCTCGACGCGGAGGCGCTCTTCTCGGCGCTCGTCGACTGGGTGGAGCACGGCGTCGCTCCCGACTCCCTGGTGGCGCAGGTGAGCCCCACCCGCACGCGCAAGATCTGCAAGTACCCCGACGTGCAGGTCTACGGCGGAGCCGGCAGCGTCGACGACCACAACAGCTTCACGTGTCAGGTGCGCAAGAAGGACGACAAGGATCTTCTCGCGCAGGACGAGCTCGACAACCAGTTCTTGCCGGATAACTAGACGGCGCCTCTCTGCGGGAGACGGCGCCTCACTTCAGGCGGTGACGCCCACGAGAGGAGGATTCATGCGACTGACACGTCGAACGTTTCTCGCCGGCGCGTCCGCGGCCGCAACGAGCACGGCGGTCGGACCGTGGGTGCGCGCGAGCGGCGCCCAGGGGTCGCCCGTCAAGGTGGGCGTCGTCCTGCCCTACACGGGCGTCTACGCAGTGCTTGGCGAATCGATCACGCAGGGCATGGAGCTCGTCTTCGAGCGCGAGAAGTGGACCGTCGTCGGGCGCAAGGTCGAGATGATCAAGGAAGACGACGAGATGAAGCCGCCCGTCGGCGTCCGCAAGACCGAGAAGCTGATCGAGTCCGATCGCGTGGACATCCTCACGGGGCCCGTGCACAGCGGGATCCTCATGGGTATGCGCGACAAGGTCCACACCAGCAAGACGATCCTCATCGTCTCCAACGCGGGCGCCGACGCCATCTCGCGTGACCGGTGCTCCCGGTGGATCTTCCGGACGTCGTTCTCGAACTGGCAGCCGTGCCAGCCCATGGGCGGCTGGGTCGCGAAGAACGTCAGCAAGGAGGTGTTCCTGACCGCGCCCAACTATCAGGCTGGCAAGGACATGATGAACGCCTTCAAGGAGACGTTCGTCGCGGCCGGCGGCAAGGTGGTCGCCGAGGATTACCCCAAGCTCGGCGAGACGGACTACGCGCCGTACCTGACGAAGATCAAGCAGTCCGGCGCCAAGGCGGTCTTCGCGTTCTTCTCGGGCACCGACGCCGTGAACTTCGTCCAGCAGTACGAGCAGTTCGGCCTCAAGGGCGCGATCAAGCTCACCGGCGCCGGCTTTCTCACAGAGCCGGACGTGCTGCCGGCGCAGGGCCGGTCGGCGCTCGGCATCGTCACCGGCCACTTCTACACGCCGCAGCTCGACAACCCGGCCAACAAGAAGTTCGTGGCCGACTTCAAGGCGAAGTTCGGCGGCAAGACGCCAGACGGCTTCGCGTGCCAGGGATACGACACCGCCGAGGTCATCGTGCGCGCGCTCAAGGCGGTGAACGGCAACACGCAGGACAAGGAACAGCTGGTGGCCGCGCTGGAGAAGGTCGAGTTCGACAGCCCGCGCGGCCGCTTCCGGTTCGACCCGAAGACCCACAACGTCATCCAGCCCTTCATCTACGTCCGCGAGGTGCGCGAGGTGGCGGGCGGCCTGGACAACGTGCCCATCGACAAGGTGGCCGACGTCCGCGATCCCGGGACCGGCTGCACGCTCCCGGCGTAGCAGGAATCTCGGCGGGGGCCGTGCGGTGTCGGCCCCCGCCGCCGTCCCGTGCTCGTTTCAGATCTCTTCAGCCAGGCGCTCAACGGACTCTCCTACGGCGTCCTCCTCTTCCTGCTCTCGGTCGGGCTCACGCTGATCTTCGGCATGCTCGACGTCGTGAACCTGGCGCACGGCTCGTTCTACATGCTGGGAGCCTACGCGGGGCTGACGACGATCGCCCTGACCGGGAACTTCTGGCTCGCGCTGCTTGCCGCGCCGCTCGCGGTCGGCCTCGTCGGTGCGGCGATGGAACGTCTCGTGCTCCGCCCCCTGTACCGGCGACCGCCGCTCGATCAGGTGCTGCTGACGTTCGGGTTCATCTACTTGTTCGAGGACGTGGTGAAGGCCATCTGGGGCGGCCGCATCCGCTCGATTCGTCCGCCCGATGTCTTCGCCAGTTCCGTCAGTCTGTTCGGCGCCACTGTCCCGTCCTATCGCCTGTTCGTCATCGTGTTCGGCCTGGCCGTGGCGCTGCTGCTGTGGCTCCTCATCGAACGGACCCGTCTCGGGGCCGTCATCCGCGCCAGCGTGTTCGACGCCGAGATGACCGCCGGGATGGGAATCAACACCAACCTCGTGTTCACCGGGGTGTTCGCGTTCGGTGCCGCCCTCGGCGGGCTCTCGGGTGTCATCGCGGGGCCGATCCAGTCCGCGTCGCCCCCGATGGGGGCGACGATCCTGGTTCCCGCGCTGATCGTGGTGGTCGTCGGCGGCCTCGGGAGCCTCAAGGGCTCCTTCGTCGGCAGCCTGCTCATCGGGCAGGCGGAGACGTTCGGGAAAGCGTGGTTGCCCGGCGCCTCGATGGTGATCATCTACGTGGTCATGGCGCTCGTCGTGCTGCTGCGGCCGCAGGGCCTCTTCGGTCGCCCCCTCAGATGAGGCTCCGCTTGCTCGCGTTGGGTCTGGCCATCATCGCGGTCGCCCTCTTCCCGCGGGCGGCAGGCGGCTACCCGGTGAAATTGCTTCAGGAGATCCTCATCTGGGGGATCTTCGCGATGAGCCTCGATCTGCTGATGGGCTTCGCCGGGATGGTCTCATTCGGTCACGCGGCATTCTTCGGCGTCGGGGGCTACGCGGCCGCACTGGCACTGGGCGCGTGGGGTCCCGGGCTCGGCGCCGGACTGGCGCTGCCGGCCATCGCCGCCGCCGTCGTCGCGCTCGTCATCGGCTACTTCTCCATCCGAGTCAGCGGCGTGTACTTCATCATGCTCACGCTGGCCTTCTCGCAGATGTTCTACGCGTATGCCTTCCAGACCGCGTGGCTCGGGGCGGAGGACGGGCTCGTGGGTGTGCCCCGACCGACGGTGCTCGGCCTGGACCTCGCCCAGCCGACGGCCTTCCACCTCTACCTGCTCGCGTGCGCGGTCCTCGCCTCGCTTGCGCTCTGGCGGATCGTCCGCTCGCCGTTCGGACACGTCCTGGTCGGCATCCGGGAGAACGAGGCACGTATGCGGGCCGTCGGGTATGCCGTGGACCGCTACAAGCTGGTCGCCTTCGTCATTGCGGGCGCGATCGCGGGCGTCTCGGGCGCCCTCTACACGCAGTTCGTCGGTTCGATCACCCCGGATGCCTTCCTGTGGACGACGTCCGGCGAGGCGCTGCTCATGGTGATCATCGGCGGGACCGGGACCCTGGGAGGCGCGATCCTTGGCTCGGCCGCGTTCATCCTGCTCCAGAGCCTGGTGTCGTCCTACACCGAGCGGTGGATGTTGCTCCTCGGCGTGACCTTCATCGTCTTCGTGCTCTTCGCGCCCGGCGGCATCGTCGGCACCCTGCGCGGCCGGATCGGGCTGCGGGCGTGACGGATCTGCTGGAGCTCCACGAGGTCACGCGTTCGTTCGGCGCCCTCACCGCCGTCAACCGCGTCAGCCTGGGCGTCGCGCCCCGGGAACGCCGCGCCATCATCGGACCCAACGGCGCCGGCAAGACGACACTGTTCAACCTGATCACCGGGCACCTCGCGCCGACATCCGGACGCATCCTCTTCGATGGGCGCCCCGTCACGGGGCTGTCGACGGACCGGATCGCGCGCCGGGGCATCTCGCGCTCATTCCAGCGCACCAACCTGTTCCCGCGTCTGACGGTGCTCGAGAACCTGCGTCTCGCTGCTGCGGCGCAGAGCGTCGGCTCGTGGCGACTGTTCGGCACCGTCGAGGGCCTCACCGCGCCGTTGGGCCATGCGCGAGACGTCGCCGCCGCCGTCGGCCTGGTCGAGCGACTCGGCGAGCCGGTGGAGCGGCTCTCGTACGGCGAGCAGCGGCAGCTGGAGATCGGCGTCGCGCTCGCGACGCGCCCCTCGCTCCTGTTGCTGGACGAGCCCACCGCGGGCATGTCGCCGGAGGAGACGCAGCGGATGACGCGGCTCCTGGAAGCCCTGCCACGGGAGGTGACCATTCTGATCATCGAGCACGACATGGACGTGGTGTTTTCACTTGCCGACCGCCTGACTGTCCTGCACTACGGAGAGGTGCTGGCCGATGGCGCACCGGCCATCGTGCGGGCCGATCCGCTGGTTCATGAGGTCTACCTGGGCACGGGGAACGGCGCCTGACATGCTGTCGGTGCTCGAGGTCCACACCTACTACGGTGACAGTCACGTGCTCCATGGCGTGAGCGTGGAGGTCGGGAGGGGTGAAGCGGTCGCGCTGCTGGGCCGGAACGGGGTCGGCAAAACGACGCTCATCAGGACCGTGTGCGGGTTCACGCCGCCGCGTGCTGGCGTCATCCGCCTCGACGGCCATCCGATCCACGACTTCGCGCCCTACCGGATCGCCCGGGCCGGCGTCGCGCTCGTGCCACAAGGCCGACGGATCTTTGCCCCTCTCAGCGTGAACGAGAACCTCACCATCGGTGCCCGCCGAGGGGAATGGACGCGCGAGCGGCTCTACGAGGTCTTTCCCCGGCTGCGCGAACGCGCGGCCCAGGGCGGCGGCACACTGTCCGGCGGCGAGCAGCAGATGCTCGCGATCGGCCGCGCGCTCATGACCAACCCGCGCCTCATCCTGCTGGACGAGCCGTCCGAGGGCCTCGCTCCCATCATCGTCCGCGAGATCGGTCGCGTGCTCGGACAGCTCAAGGAGGCCGGCCTGTCGGTCCTCCTCGTCGAGCAGAACGTCCCGCTCGCGCTGCGCGTGGCCGATCG